>Ga0070697_100001427_pt1 | contig 18170 bp, 11 predicted proteins | sample KBSK1501metaG_FD_65475 | JGI IMG/M metagenome (GOLD analysis project Ga0070697, IMG submission 65475) | Corn, switchgrass and miscanthus rhizosphere microbial communities from Kellogg Biological Station, Michigan, USA - KBS K1-50-1 metaG | ecosystem: Host-associated > Plants > Roots >... | reverse complement strand
CCGTTATTAGGTTAGCTAATGTGATTTACATGACTACTTAGCGCCACGTGTGAGATCGTAGTTCACCAGGTCACGGCACAATCGACGGGTTGATCAGAGACTGATCAGGGGGAACTTCGGTCTAGCCGGGCCGGGCCGTCTTGCGGGCGGAGGCCGACCGCGGCGCGCGGTCTGCCTCCGCCGACGTTCGACCTGTCTCCGTCGCGAGCATCCGCGCCACGATGCGACGTACTTGCAGCACCCCGGCGTCCGCGGTGAGGTGGATCCCGGCTGCCGAGCCCTCATAGCCCGCGGTCGCTTCGATCGCCTCGAGCACGGCCACGTCCTCCCGCATGACCTTCGCCATCACCGCGTGAAGGTGCCGGCCGATGAGCGCGCGGTCGAGTGCGAAGTTGTGTGCGAACCAGGAGAACAAGTGGGTGCGGGTGGGGGACTCGGGCGTCACCGCGTGGATGCGCGCCTGCTCGTAGGGCTGTCCGTCACCGCCGTCGATCTGCCATCCTTCTGCGAGTATCGCCGGTGAGAGGAACGTGCCGTGATGGCGGCGCTTGTACTCCCGATCCCGCGGCAGGCCGGTCGCCTCGGCTTCCCAGTCGGCCAGTTCCGCGGGCGGCAGAGTCCGGGTGTAGGTGACCGACGTCTCGGACACGGACACGTGATCGAGCGCCGGCAGCTCCTCGAGTCCGGGCGGTGTCTCCTCCGGGTGTACCTCCGGGATGTGCGTGAGATCGAGGTAGTGCTCGTGCACGAGCATGTAGTTGGCCGCCAGGCACACCATCTCACCCGACGAGGACCACCCCTCGCCGGACAGCCAGGGCAGCTGGGGCGGCGAGTGCAGGCTCGATCGGCCCGGCTGGCCGAGCCAGATCCAGATGAATGGCGGCTCGTCGCGGACCGGGTATGCGCGCGCGCATACCCCGTATGGCACGTGCGGCTGCGAGGGCACGCCCACGCACGCGCCGGCCGTGTCGTATCTGAGGCCGTGATAGCCGCACACCAGCAGGTCGCCGTCCAGGCGGCCCTTGGACAGCGGGTAGCCGCGGTGAGCGCAGCGGTCCTCGAGCGCGACGACCTCGCCCGACTCCAGCCGGTACAGCACGACCGGGCGGTCCAGCAGCTTGCGGCCCAGAAGGCCGGATCCGACCTCGTCGCTGGTGGCGGCGACGTACCAGCAGTCCAGTGGGTAGTTCGGATTCATAGGTCGAGCACCAATCGACTTGAGAGCGACCGCGAGACACACAGCATCATGGCGTCGTTGCACGCCTGCTCCTCCTCGCTCAACACCGAGTCGCGATGGTCGGGCGTCCCTTCGATGACCGCTGCTTCGCACGTGCCGCAGATTCCCTCCAGGCAGGAACCCAGCACGCTGACCCCGGCGTCCTCGAGCACCTCGAACACCGACCGGCTGGCCGGGACGGTCACCGTGAGACCCGAGCGCTGGCAGACCACCTCGAAGCTTTCGAGGGCTCCCGACGTGGGCTGGTCCGCCCCGGGCCTGGCGGCGAATCGCTCCACGTGCAGCGCACCGGCCGGCCAGGATGCACACGCGCCTTCGACCGCGCTCAACAGGGCCTCGGGCCCGCAGCAGTAGACCAGGGTGTCTTCGCGCGCACTGCTCAGGATGCCCTGCAGGTCGAGCAGGCCCTGCTCGTCCTGCGGCCAGATCGTGACGCGCTCGCCGTAGGCCGCCAGGTCCTCGAGGAAGCTCATCGAGGCTCGCTTGCGCCCGCCGTAGGCCAGGCGCCACCGGACGCCCGCGGCCTCGGCTGCCTCGATCATCGGCAGCATCGGCGTGATCCCGATCCCGCCGGCGATGAACTGATAGCGCGGCGCGCTCACCAGCGGAAAGTGATTCCGCGGGCCACGGACCCGCACCGAGGAGCCCACGTGAAGCTTATCGTGGACGAAATCCGAACCCCCGCGGCTCTGCGGATCGCGCAGGACCGCGATGCGCCAAGTGCCAGTGTCCGCCGGGCTCCCGCACAGCGAGTACTGGCGTACCAACGACGTAGTGAGGATCAGGTCGATGTGCGCGCCCGGGGTCCATCCGGGGAGCGGCCGTCCGGTGGGGTCCTCGAGCCGCAGCGCGACGACGCCGTCGGCGAGGACATCGCGCCCGGCGACCATAAGATCGGTTTCGAGTTCTTCTACTTCGAATTTTGGCGTGCTCACCACATCAGCGAGTTTCTCAGCAGCGCCGAAGCCGAGGAAAGTCACCATTAGGGATACATTCGTCGCCCGAAAGGGAGAGGGGGCACGCGTTTTTGTCCGTCCGAAATCCTGCTGGTCAATTTTGCTGATGATGAGGCCGCCACTCGCGCGGCGGTGGAGACGGTCGGCCATGCCTTCACCGAACGCCCTGCGCTGCAGGTATGGTGCTGGGCGGTCTTGCGGCTCACAGGGACGACATCCGCGCCCTGCATCCCCGCACTGTCGGGCCGAGAGCCTCGAAATCCCCCGTAAGAGCCTCGGAATTCCCCCGCACGGATGATTCCTGCCGACTCGCGGTCCGGCAGAGTGTGTGCTCTGAGTCCGAGGAGGCTGAAGTGCCCGTTCGTCGTTCGTCCATCATTTTGGCCGGCATCGGCGTCGTCCTGATCGTGCTGGGGGTGCTGGTCCGCTTCGTTGTCGTCCCGGTCGCCACCAAGCTGCCCGGCAGCACCAACCTGGGCGTCACTTACAGCGGCCGGGCCACCCTGCTCAACAGCAGCGCGCTGCGGTCCGGCGGCACCAAGAACGTCATCGCGACCAACGTCCCGATAACCGTCGACCGGCAGCTCAAGGTGACCGGCATTTATGGAGACACCGCGATCGTCTCCGACGACCTGACCATTCACGCCGGAAGCCAGACGCTGCCCAGCGACCACACCTACGCCCTGAACCGCACCACCCTGGAAGGGGTCGCCCCGCCCGCGGGCGTCTCGGTCGACCCCTCGGTCGGAGCGCTGAGCTCGATGTTCCCGATCGGGCCCGCGGCGAACAGCTCCTACCGCTTCTACGACTCCACCACCCGCAACATCGTCCCGATCTCCTACACCGGGCACGCCACCCGCGACAGGCGATCGGTCAACCTGTACACGATCTCCTCCACCGGCGCGGTGAAGGACCCCGGGCTGCTGAAGATGCTCCCGCCGGCGCTGCCGAAGAAGCTGATCGCCGGCCTCGCGCCGCTGCTGCCGGCCGCCGAGCGCGCCAAGTTCACCCCGGCCGTCCTGTCCGCCCTGCCCAACCCGATCCCGCTGAGCTATACCGGGACCACCAGCATCGCCGCCTCGGTCGACCGCCAGACCGGCATCCCGATCACCGAGACGATCTCCGAGCAGGTCATCGTCAACGTGACCGCCGGACCGCAGACACTGAGCCTGATCCCGGTGCTCGCTCTCGACTTCCACCTCACCCCGGCCAGCACCACTTACCTGGCCCATAAGGCCAAGACCACCGGTGAGCTGCTCACCCTGATGAAGGTGATCGTGCCCATCGTGCTGGTCGTGATCGGGCTGGTCCTGCTGGTGATCGCGATCCTGCGGCGGCACAAGCCCGCCGCCGTCCCAGCCGCAGTCCGCGCCGCCCGCGGCGACGCGCTGCAACCGCAGAGCAGCGAGCTGGACGCCAGCCCGCCACAGTAACGTTCCGCTGGCCCACAGCCCGTTGCCTCAGGTCCTGCCGCAGTGTGGGCCCACACCGAAGGAGAATTCTGATGGAAGTCACGGCAGCGGTTCTGCGAGAAGTCGGTGGCGACTTCGGCCTGGAGAAGGTCCGCCTTGACGCACCGAGGCCGGGTGAGGTTCTGGTCCAGATCAGCGCGGTTGGCATCTGCCACACCGACCTGGCGACGCGTGATGGCGCGCTGCCCTTCCCGCTGCCGGGCGTGCTCGGGCACGAGGGAGCCGGCGTCGTCGTCGAGGTCGGCGAGGGCGTGACGAAGGTCGCGCCGGGCGACCGCGTGGGCGTGAGTTTCGCCAGCTGCGGCTCCTGCCCGGCGTGCGCGTCCGACGTGCCCGCATACTGCCACCGGTTCATGGAACTGAACTACGCCGGCGTGCGTACCAGCGACGGCTCATCGCCCATCAGCAACACGCAAGGCCCCGTTGGCAGCAGCTTTTTCGGCCAGTCCTCGTTCGCCACGCACGCGATCACCGGCGAGCGGAACGTCGTCAAGGTCAGCTCCGACATCCCGCTGCACCTGGTCGCTCCGCTCGGCTGCGGCGTACAGACCGGCGCGGGCGCCGTAATGCGGAGTTTCGCCGCGCCGGCCGGATCCTCGGTGCTGATCCTCGGCGGCGGATCCGTGGGCCTGTCGGCCGTACTCGGCGCCGTGGTCCAAGGCTGCGGTCACATCATCGTGGTGGAGCCCATCGCGGCGCGGCGGGAACTCGCCGTTCGGCTGGGTGCCACGCACACCATCGATCCCGCCGCGGGGGCTGTCTCCGAGCAGGTCCGTGGCCTGTTGCCCCAGGGCGTCAACTTCGCCTTCGACACCACCGGCCACGCCGGGGTACTCGCCGAGGCGGTCCAGTGCCTCGGCAACCAGGGGACCCTGGGCATGGTGGGCGTGCCCTCCGACCCGAATGCGGTGCTGTCCCTGCCGCTGATCCAAAGCCTGGTGCTCGCGCTCACGGTAAAGGCCATCGTCGAGGGCGACAGCGACCCGGACGTCTTCATCCCTCAGCTCATCGAGCTTTATCAGGCAGGCAAGTTCCCGGTCGACGAGCTGATCACCACGATGCCGTTTTCCAAGATCAATGACGGGATCGCGATGCAGCACAGCGGGCAGGCGGTCAAGGTCGTCCTGGTCCACGACACCGACCAATAGCCAACCGTCCGGCCCGAAAGGAAATCGAGTAATGACGCAACAGGCAGCCACCGGGCAGGAGTACCTGATTCCCGACGATATTGCCCGCGCAGCAGTGCTGCCGGGCTCCTACACCGACGAGGAGAACACCGTCTTCCCAGCCTATGCCTGGCTGCGCGCCAACAACCCGCTCGGGTTGGCCAAGCTCGAGGGCTTCGACCCGATCTGGCTGGTCACTAAGCACGCCGATCTCATGGCCATCGAGCGAAACCCCGAGCTCTTCCCCGCCGGCATGAACAACGCCATCCTCAACGATCAGGCCAGCGACAACTTCACCCGCAGCCTGACCGGAGGTACCACCAGGATCATGGACGCCGTCCCCTTCATGGACCCGCCCGAGCACACGACGTACCGCGGCGTGGTCGACCGGTCCTTCCTGCCACGCGCGGTGAAGAAATACGAACCCCAGATCCGCGACATGGCCCGCGGGGCGGTCGACAAGGTACTGGCCATCGACGGAGAGTTCGACTTCCTCAAGGACTTCGCCTTCGCCTATCCGCTGCACGTCATCATGACCCTTTTCGGAGTTCCCTCGGAAGATGAGCCGATCATGCTCAAGCTGACTCAGGAGTTCTTCGGTGTCCACGATCCGGACGTGCAGCGGGAGGCGCCTTCACCCGACGAGGCTGCCCGGCTGTGGATCGAAACGGCCCAGAGTTTCTACGACTACTTCGGCACCAAGACCGCGGAACGCCGCGCCCAGCCGACCGACGACCTGCTCTCGCAGATTGCGAACGCCCAGGTCGACGGTGAACTGATCAGGGACAGCTTCGCCAACGGCTGGTACGTCGCGATTGCCACCGCCGGCCACGACACAACGTCGACCTCACTCGCAGCCTTCGCCTACGCAATGACCCGGTGGCCCGAGCAGCTTACCAAGATCAAGGCTGACCCGGCTCTCATCCCCAGGGCCGTCGAGGAGAGCGTCCGCTGGTCATCACCGGTCAAGCACTTCATGCGCAGCGCGAGCGCTGACACGGAGCTCCGTGGCCGCCGCATCCGAGCCGGTGACCGGCTGATGCTGCTTTACGCGTCGGGCAGCCGCGACGAGGAGGTTTTCGAAGATCCCGACGTGTTCAACGTCGAGCGCCCGGTGAAGCACATCTCCTTCGGTGCCGGCCCGCACGCCTGTGTGGGTATGCACGTCGCGAAGCTGGAGATGGGCATCATGCTTGAGGAGTTGCTGCCGCGGATCAACGGCATCGAGCTGACCGGCAAGCCGAAGTACGCCTATACGAACTTCGTTGGCGGCCTCAAGCGACTGCCTGTCCGCCTGCTCAAGGCTTGAGATTAGCTGGGCGATACCGTAAGCGGCGAGTAAGGCATGCAGACCTCTCGGTAAGCGCGCACCGGGCCTCGGGTACTCAGCGGCCGGGGCTCAGAGCCGCAATAATCGCAATAATCAAGAAAAGATGCACCCGAGGGTTATTCAAACCCTCACTGTGTATTCCGTTAGTCGTGTATCAGGATGGAGGCGACAATGTCACAGGCAACGGTGTCAGAGGCAACGGTGTCACACGACTGGGATTATCGATGGCAGCAAGCATTCGCCCTCAGCGGTCTGGCGGGCGTAGTGCTGTGCCTACTGGCGTGGGAGGTGTTCTGGCCTCAGCCACCAGACTTCGCCATGTCAGGCCCTCAGACCGCGCAATTCTATGCAAGCCATCAAACCAGCATGCTGATCGGAATCACGCTTTCCGCGATCGGCATGCCTTTCCTGATCGCGTGGACGATCCAACTCGGCGCGATGCTCCGCCGACTGGAGGGTGGCTCGGGCCTGGTGGCGATCGTCGCTACCGTCGGAACCGTCTCGATTCCGATCCTGCTGGCGTTCGACGTCGCGGTCTGGGCCGTCGCGGCATACCGCCCCGGGGCCACCAGCCCCGACGTCACCCGCGCGATGAGCGACCTCGGCTGGATTTCCTCGATGTTGATCTGGCCGCCACTCGCTGCAGGTATGGCCCTGACCGGGGTCATCATCTTCAAGTCTCGGCGGAAGGTAGGCGCTTTCCCGGCGTGGGCCGGCTGGCTCAGCTTCCTAGCTGCGATAGTCGAACCCGGCCAGGCAGTCATCATCTTCAACAAAAGCGGGCCCTTCGCGCCGAACGGAGCCGGCAGCTGGTACCTGGCTGTGTTCACCTGGGGGCCGTGGATCGTGGCGCTGAGCATTCAAATGTCCAGGATGCTCGCCCAGCAGCATCGCCTGGGAACCGCCGACCGCAACGCCGCACTCGTACCGACCTGACCGAGCAGAACCGCGCCGGAACCCCAGCCCGCGGTGCTTCGGTGCTGCGCTGAAGTCTGAGGTTCCGCAGTTCACATAGGCGTCCCTGTCGGCCTCGGTCAGCTCGCCGCTGCCGTGATGACCGATAGCTCGACGCCGCCAGGCCCGCCAGCCACCGCCACCCTGTTCGCTCACTCACCGATATTAAAATTTAGGAGGACTGCCGTAATGGATAGCCGAGTTGAGCGCAAGCTTCAATATGCCGCCGCGTGGTGCGGTCCCGTCTTCCTTGTAGGATACCTCATTTCGTTTGGACTTCTCGGCCACAATCATCCGCCGCCGTCGCCCGCATATACCCCGCAAGGGCTCGTAGAGCACTACTTCCGGCCCTTCCACTCGCAGATCATGGTCGGCATGATCATATGCATGGTGGTGGGTGTTTTCTACCTGCCGTGGGCAGCGGTGATGTCGCGTGTGATGTTGCGGAAGGAACACAGTTCACCTCTCCTTTCCAGCATCAGCCTGCTCGGCGGTGGCCTCACAGCGTGGATTTTGGCTGAGTTCCCTGGAAAAATTCTGCACGCGGCTTATTACGGCTCAGCGCAGCCGGTGCTCCAGGAATCTATATGGCGTGAGGCCTGGTTCATCTACGACATGACGTATATGGTCACTGGCTTCGAGATGATTGCGGTCGGAATCTATGCGCTGACGGACAAGAGCCACTCGCCTATCTGGCCACGTTGGGCTGGCTGGGTCGCCATTGGCGGAGCCCTATCGTTCTGGCCGGAAAGCTTCGTGCCGTATTTCCACACAGGGCCCCTCGCATTGAATGGCCTGTGGAACTTCTGGATCGCATTCCCGTGGTGGCTGATCTGGTTCGGGATCTACACCTTCTACATGCTGCGGTACCTCCGGCGTCAGCTGATCGAGAACGCGGAGGAGCCGATCCGGGCACGGGTGGAGGTGACGCCCGAGGTCTCGTAGCTGGGTGACCGATCGCTTGAGCTAGATCCGGGACAGACTGATCGACCCGGCCGATGGCGACGGCGAGGGGGATGTCGCAGTCGGCGATCTCCCGGATCTGGCGGTCGGTCTCAAGCCGCACCTGGCCAGACCTGGAGGCTGTCGAGTGACGCCCAGTTCGTCGACGAGGTTCGGTCGCTTACCTGGTCGGCCCGGACGCCGGATTCGTCACCGGCCAGGTCATCAGCGTCAATGGCGCGAGCAACATAGGCTGAGCCGGGACTGGCACACGGCGGCTGCGATAGCCCGGCCCGTTCGGTGAAGTCCCGGACGAGAGCTCAGCCATTTGCGACCTCGATCGCGGTGCGCTCCTCCACCTCCTGCACTGCCTCGGCGTACGCGTGGACGTGCTTGTTCATCCGACGCAGGGCAGCGTCCGGGTCCTGGGCGCGGATGGCTTCGGTGATGCCCCAGTGGGCCCGGATCGTCGTCCGCCGGACGTCACTGTCGATGAAACCCTTGGTGTCGGTGGAGGAATAGATGGCTCGCGACAACGCCAGCATGAACCCGGTCAGCAGTTCGTTGTGGCTCGCAATGGCGACTGCGACGTGCCAGTTCACGTTGGCCTGCAGAAAGTCCGCGAGTGGCCCCTCGACGGATATGGCCTCGTTGGCCTTGTCGAGCCGGGCGATGTCGGCATCGGTGCGGTACTTTGCCGCCAGCTGCGCGCAGGCGGGCTCTATCGCCTCGCGCGTCTCGAGCAGGGCAGCCATCCGGATGCGCCGGCCACGGATGACCAGGGCGACGGAGCCGGCCACCGACTCATCGTCCGGTTTCTGCACGAAGGCCCCGCCTGCCCGGCCGGTCTTGATGCGGATCAAGCCCTGGACCTCGAGGATGCGCAGCGCCTCCCGAACCGTCGCCCGGCTCATCTGGGTCTGCGCCACGAGGTCGCGCTCGGTGGGGAGCGCGGTGCCCTCGGGAAACTCCCCTAGGAGGATCCGCTCGCGCAGGTCATCTGCGAGGACGTCGGAGGCCTTGGGAACAGGCATCGGCGTCAGCCGGACTGGCTGCCGGTTCGGCCCGTTCTTCGAGACCAGTGGTTCCGCCATCTCGCCTCACATCCTTGATTTGGTCTTACCTAATTTATCAGCTCTGATACCGCGCACCGGCTGCGCCGCGCTCGAACGCCTGCCGGAAGAGCTTCCGTGCCTGGCTGGCCGACGTCGCCCTAAGGGAGGTGGTGCGCGGTGGGCTAGACCGCGGCGACGCAGCGACCTTCGTGGGAAGGGATACTCCTGGATGGCCAAAAGGGATCCTCCCGGATTGACGCCACCCCTTGCTAAAATGGTCTTACCATTCTAGCATTCACCGTGTGGGTTCGGACACGCGAGAAGGGGTCCCCATGAGTGCACCGATCAAGACCGTCCGGGACCGGTACAGCGACGAGCGGATCGCCGAGTTCTATGCCGCGGGTTACTGGCAGTCGGCCAGCTTCAACGCTGTGGTCGCGGAGCAAGCCGCTCGCCGTGGTGACCAGGCCTTCGTCTTCGACAGCACCACGTCGCTGACGTACGCCGGCTTCCGTGACAAGACCATGCGGCTGGCCGTGGGCCTGCAGCGAGAGGGTTTGCGCCCGGGAGACCGGGTCGTCGTGCAGCTTCCCAACTGGACCGAATTCCCCGTGATCGCCGCGGCGCTGTCCAGGATCGGCGCGATCTTGGTCCCCATCATGCCGATCTACCGTGAGGACGAGGTCGCCTACGTGCTGCGGCACTCCGGCGCGGTGGCCGCGGTGACCTGCCACGAGTTCCGCGGGTTCGGACACCTGGAAATGTTCGGCAAGCTCCGCTCCAAAGCCCCGGACCTGCGCACGGTGTACGTCGCTCGTACTCCAGCGGAGCTTGACGCGTCCGAGACCCCTTCATTGGACAGCCTGGTGGCCGACGGGGACCTGGCGGCCCTCGAGGAGGAGGCTGGCCCCGACTCGTCGCCCGACGACGGCTTCCTCATCGTGTACACCTCGGGCACGACCTCCAGGCCCAAGGGGTGCTTCCACACCTTCAACACCTATCGCGCGAGCGCGAGCGCGATCATCAAGGGTCTCGAATACACCGAGCGGGACGTGCAGTTCGGACCCTCGCCTATATCCCACACGACGGGCCTCGTCACCAGCGTGATCATGCCCCTGATCGCCGGCGCGAAGTCCTACCTGATGGAGGCGTGGAACCCGGAGGAGGGGCTGCGCCGGATCGAGCAGTACCGGTGCACCGCTGCCGTGACCGCGACGCCGTTCCTGCAGATGCTGATGGCGGCGTACGACCCCGTCAAGCACGACGCGAGCAGCCTGCGCGTGTGGGTCTGTGCGGGATCGCCGATCCCCAGGGCCATCGTCGAACGATCCCGTGAGATCTTCCCCGGTTGCCGGACCCTCAGCCTCTACGGCCGCTCGGAGAACCTCCTCACCACTATGTGTAAGGCTGAGGACCCGGCGGACCGGGCGGTTACGTCCGACGGCTCGGCCCTCGAAGGTGCCGAAGTGAAGATCGTCGGCGAAGACGGTCTCGAAGTGCCGCGTGGCGAGGAGGGCGACATCGCCTACCGGGGGCCCAGCCACATGATCGAGTACTTCAACGACGACGAGCAGACGGCGGCGCTGTTCACCTCCGAGGGGTTCTCCCGGTCCGGAGACCTCGGCCGGATGGACGAGGACGGGTACGTGCGGGTGACGGGACGCCTGAAGGACATCATCATCCGGGGCGGGATGAACATCAGCGCGCGCGAGATCGAGGACCACCTGGTGCGACACCCGGCCATCGCGGACGTGGCCGTGGTGGGCATGCCAGACGAGCGGCTGGGCGAGAAGGCGTGCGCGTACGTCGTCCTGGCGGACCCGTCCGCGGCACTGACGCTCAACGACATCACGGACTATCTCCGCGCGCAGAAGCTCGCGACGCAGAAGCTGCCGGAGCGCCTCGAGATCGTCTCAGCCCTGCCCATGACAGCTACCGGCAAGGTCCAGAAGCACATCCTGCGCACTGACATCAAGGAAAAGCTCGGGGTGACATGAACCGCCGACTGGGTTGTCCGTAATGATCGCGAATTCCCGCACAACAGCCGGCGTCCGCTCCGCGAACGGCGCCAGTGCCGGGTACTTGATGGCGGTTTCGGCGCCCAGCACAGCCTCCGGGGTCGGCGCCGGCAGCGGAGGGACCGCGAACAGCAACCCGCCAGTCACCCGCGGCGCCCGCCGCCTGGTGGCCAGGACACCGAGCTCCGAGACCGCACGCACCTGGGATGGCGAGCACCCGTGGCTCGGGCATGGCCCTCAGATTCCCAGCGCCACCATGCGTGATGTCCTGGCGGTGCTCGACCGCGTGAGCGACATGTGTGTACCAGAGCTGCCGATCGTCGACTTTCCGTCCGCGGAGGCGGCCTTGACAGCCGCGTCGCAGCATGTCACCCAGGCTCTCTGGGAGGATCGGCAGGACGCACCCCTTGCGTGGGGCAGCGCCGAGATGGTCGACCTTCTCCTGGAGCTCAAGGACACCCAAGGGCGACTTCGCGAGGCCAGGCTCGCCCAGCGTATTGCGGCCTTCGCGAGCGTGCAGGATGCACTCGGGCGCCTCCATGGGATCATTTCCGTCTCGCAGCTGATCGATCGAGTTCCGGAAGAGGCATGCCGTCTCGGCTTCGACCGGGCCATGATTTCTCGGGTCCACGGGTCCATGTGGGTTCCGGAGGCCGTCTGTGTCGAGGGTGACGCCGGCTGGGCACGGGAGATCCTGCGGGTGGGCCGCGACGAGCCCCAGCTGCTCAACCGTCTGATTCTCGAGACGGAGATGGTCCGCCGGCGAGGCCCCCTCCTTGTCCCCGACGCGCAAACTGATCCGAGAGTGCATCCGACGCTGGCCGCGGCGACGCTAGCTCGTTCCTACGTCGCGGCGCCGATCATGCCTGAAGGACGGGTGATCGGGTTCCTGCATGCCGACTGCTATATGCGGCGGCGGCACGTGGACGAGTTCTGCCGCGACGTGCTCTGGATGTTCGCGCAGGGTGTCGGGTGCGCATTCCAGCACACCGTGCTGTCCGAACGGCTCCATGCCCTCCGCGCCACCGTCGGTCGGATGACCTTCGACATCACCAAGGTGACGGACGAACTAGTCGACGCGGAGGTGGAGGTCGCCCGGACCGACCGGGAAAACGTGGCGGCAGCTCGGAGCGGCGCTGCGATGTTCGTAGCCGACTACTCGCCTGCCGACTCAGATTTGACTCGACGCGAGATCGACGTCCTGCGGCTTATGGCAACCGGCGAGACCAACGCCGGCATCGCCGCGCGGCTGATCATTTCGGAAGGCACGGTCAAGTCGCACGTCAAGCACATTCTCCGGAAGCTCGGAGCCGCCAATCGCGCCGAGGCCGTGTGCCGGTATCTCCGCATGGAATCCGGAAGCGCAACAGGACGGTCGCAGATGAGCAACGGTCCTGCGGTTCCCAGGCAGCGTTGGTTACAGATTCGGAGGCTGCCCATGGTTGTGCGGATGACCGTCGGTCTGGTGCTGACCGTCGTCGCGCTCGCGATCGCCGGGCGGCGGCTGTGGTGGCTGTGGCGGCTGGCGATGAGCGGGCAGCCCGCTCCCGAGCGCGTCGCGGCCGTGCGGGAGCATCCCGGCCGGGATGTGGAGACTCAGGCGGCCGAGGTGATCGGGCAGCGCAAGCTGCTGAAGTGGTCGGTTCCCGGGGTAGCGCACGCGCTGACGTTCTGGGGCTTCATCGTGCTGCTGCTGACGATCATCGAGGCCTACGGCGCCTTGTTCTCCCGGACGTTCGCCATCCCGGGCATCGGGCACTGGGCGTTCATCGGGTTCATCGAGGACCTGTTCGCGGTGGCCGTGCTGGCCGCGATTATCACGTTCACCGTGATCCGGGTGCGGAACTCCCCGGAGCGCCGCGGCCGTGCCTCCCGGTTCCTCGGCTCGCACACGAAGGCCGCCTGGCTGGTCCTGGGCATGATCTTCCTGGTCATCGCCACCCTGCTCCTTTACAGGGGCGCGCAGATCAACACCGGGGTCTTCCCCTACCACCACGGCGCGTTCGCCTCCCAGCTGGCCGGGCACTGGCTGCACCCCCTGGGCTATGGGACCAACGCTGTCCTGGAGGCGACCTTCATCCTGGCCCAGCTCGGCGTCATCCTGGCCTTCCTGGTCATCGTGGTGTACTCCAAGCACCTGCACATCGCGACCGCCCCGCTGAACGTGCTGTTCTCCCGCCGGCCCAACGCGCTGGGGGCGCTGGAGCCGATGCGGTCGGGCGGGACGGTGCTCGACTTCGAGGAGGCCGACCCGGACACCGACGTGTTCGGCCTGGGCAAGATCGAGGACTTCACCTGGAAGGGCCTGCTGGACATGGCCACCTGCACCGAGTGCGGGCGGTGCCAGTCGCAGTGCCCGGCCTGGGCCACCGGCAAGCCGCTGTCGCCCAAGCAGGTCATCCTCGACCTGCGCGACCACGCCTTCGCCAAGGCCCCGTACCTGCTGGCTTCGTCCGATGAGGAACGGGACAAGCTGCCCGACGCGGTGAAGGCCGAGGCGGCCCGGCCGCTGGTCGGCACCAAGGACGAGGGCGGGATGATCGACCCGGACGTGATCTGGTCGTGTACGAACTGCGGGGCGTGCGTCGAGGAGTGCCCGGTGGACATCGAGCACATCGACCACATCGACGGGATGCGCCGCTACCAGTTGCTGATCGAGTCGGCGTTCCCGGTCGAGGCCGCGGGCATGCTGAAGAACCTGGAGAACAAGGGCGACCCGTGGGGCATGGGCGAGGCGCGCCGCGCCGAATGGATCGGCGAACTCGACTTCGAGGTCCCCGTCGCCGAGGGCAAGCTCGACCCGGACGTGGAGTACCTGTTCTGGGTCGGCTGCGCGGGCGCGCTGGAAGACCGCGCCAAGCGCACCACCGAGGCCATCGCCGCCCTGCTGCACACCGCGGGCGTGAAGTTCGCGGTGCTCGGCCCGGCAGAGACCTGTACCGGCGACCCGGCCCGCCGCATCGGCAACGAGTTCCTCTACCAGATGCTGGCCCAGCAGAACATCGAGACCCTCAACCAGGCCGCCCCGCGCACGATCGTGGCATCCTGCCCGCACTGCTTCAACACCATCGCCAACGAGTACCCCCAGCTAGGCGCCAGCTACGAGGTGATCCACCACACCCAGCTGCTCGCCCGCCTCGTCTCCGAGGGCAAGCTGGCCCCCACGACCCGGGTGGAGGAGAAGCTGACCTACCACGACCCGTGCTTCCTGGGCCGGCACAACAAGGTGTACACCCCGCCCCGGCAGATCCTGGACGCCGTGCCCGGGGTGACCGCCACCGAGATGCACCGGTGCAAGAACCGCGGGTTCTGCTGCGGCGCCGGCGGGGCCCGGATGTGGATGGAGGAGCGCATCGGCAAGCGCATCAACACCGAGCGGATCGAGGAGGCACTGGCCCTGAACCCCGACACCATCTCCACCGCCTGCCCCTACTGCCTGGTAATGCTCGGCGACGCAGTCAGCGCCAAGAAAGCCGCCGGCCAGGCCAAGGACACCCTCGAAGTCATCGACGTCGCGCAGCTGCTCGCCAGGTCGGTCAGCACCACCGCTAACGACGGAAGCCCGGCCGCCGCAGACGGGACTGCGACCGCCACTGATGAGGCGAAGCGTTAGCGAGCGACTCCACGACAAGGGAAACGACGAGATGGTAACCAGCATCCCAGTCAGGCCGATTCATTGATGCCGAGGAGTAATCAGTGACCAGTGCGGAGACCAGGCTGACGGCCGCTGAGGCGGCCGAATCGGTCGATGGTGGCGAAGCCGTCGGGATCCCATCGCTCTGGGACGCAGTCAGCGGAATGGCCGCGGCCTTGCGCCAGGGCACGACCGTTGCCCAGGAAGCCAGCCGGCTGGGCGTGGAACTTACCCGCATCGCGTGGGGCCTGTCCGACGTGGCTCCGGCCAAGGGTGACCGGCGTTTCACCGATCCGGCATGGACGTCGAACCCGGTATTCCGGACGATCCAGCAAAGTTATCTCGCCTCCGCGCAGGCGCTGGACAGGATCGTCGCCCAGCTGGGCGAAGGCGCCAGCAGCGCCAGGGCGGAGCAGGCCTGGTTTGCGGCCAACATCATGACCAGCGCCGCTGCGCCGACGAACTTCCTGGTGAGCAACCCGGCCGCCATCAAGCGCGCATTCGACACCGGCGGCATGAGCCTGGTCCGCGGAGCCCGCAACTTCGCACGCGACGTCCGCCGTAACGGCGCGATGCCGTCCATGATCGAGCCCGGTGCCTTCGAGGTGGGCCGGGACCTGGCGGTGACCCCCGGCGCCGTGGTGGCCCGGGACGCCGTCGCGGAGGTCCTGCAGTACGCCCCGGCCACGGACACGGTGTTCGCCCGCCCGGTCCTGGTCGTCCCGCCGCCCATCGGACGGTTCTACTTCCTGGACCTGCGGCCCGGGCGCAGCTTCGTCGAGTACGCGGCCGACCGCGGCCTGCAGATGTTCATGGTCAGCTGGCGGAACCCCACGGCCGAGCAGGGCCGCTGGGACCTGGACACCTACGCCCGGGCGGTGTCGTCGGCGATTGACACCGTGCGGGAGATCACCGGCAGCCCGGATGTCAACCTGATCGGCTTTTGCGCCGGTGGCATCATCGCCACCGCCCTGCTCAACCACCTGGCCGCCATGGGCGACCATCGCGTGCACAGCATGTCGTATGCCGTCACCCTGCTGGACTTCGGGCTGCGCGCCCCGATCACCGCCTTCTCCGGGCGGGGCCTGGTCGCATTCGCCGGCCGCCGGTCCCGGCGCAAGGGCATCATCACCAGCCGGCAGATGGGCAGCGCGTTCACCTGGCTGCGCCCAGACGACCTGGTGTTCAACTACTGGGTGAACAACTACCTGATGGGCGACAAGCCGCCAGCCTTCGACATCTTGGCCTGGAACGCCGACGGCACCAATCTTCCCGGCGCGCTGCACGGTCAGTTCCTGGACATCTTCCAGGACAACCTCCTGACCCGGCCCGGACAGCTCAGCGTGCTGGGCACCCCGCTGCATCTGCAGCACATCACGGTGCCTACCTTCGTCACCGGGGCCGTCGCCGATCACCTGACACCTTGGAAGGGCTGTTACAAGACGACGCAGCTGCTCGGCGGCCCGTCCACCTTCGTGCTCAGCTATTCCGGGCACATCGCCAGCCTGGTCAATCCGCCGGGCAACCCCAAGGCGCACTACTGGACCGGCAGCACACCCGGTGCCGACCCCGGGCAGTGGCTGGTCGGCGCTGACAGACAGCAGGGCAGCTGGTGGGAGGCATGGGCTGACTGGGCAACGGCGCGGGCCGACGAACGGCAGCCTCAGCCTGAAAACCTTGGCAGCGAACGCCGCCCGGTACTGTGCCCAGCGCCCGGGCTCTACGTGCGAGACATGGTGCCCACATGATCATCTTTGTCCGCGCGGATCGCCCGGAGGTGGGTTGAGGATGGCTGCGACGGCCTTGCCCGGGATGCCGGCGGCGGGGCAGGCCGCGGCCGGCGACATGCTGACGCTCTGGGCGGAGGCGACCGGGCGCCGCCGGGCGGCCGGGCATCGCCTTGGCGGGCTGCGGTTCGCGTTCTACGGGCGGGTCTCGACCGAGGACTGGCAGGATCCGGTGACGTCACGGGCACGGCAGCGGGACCAGGTGGCCGCCCTGGTCGCCGGGCACGGACGCATCGTGGCCGAGTTCTTCGACACCGGCCACAGCCGGACGCTGGCCTGGGTGCGCCGCCCGCAGGCCGCCGCCCTGGTCGCCGCGCTGGCCGACCCGGACCGCGGCTGGGACGCGGTCGTGATCGGCGAGTACGAGCGGGCCTTCTACGGTGGCCAGTACGCCTCGATGGCGCCGCTGTTCCAGCACTACGGCATCCAGCTGTGGACCCCGGAAGTCGGCGGGCGGATCGACTTTCACGCCGAAGACCACGAGCAGACCATGCTGGCGCTGGGGCTGCAGTCCAAGCGGGAGATCGCGCGGACCAGGATCAGGGTCCGGACCGCGATGGCGACCCAGACCCGGGAGCAGGGCCGCTACCTGGGCGGCCGGCCGCCATACGGGTACCGGCTGGCCGACGCAGGCCCGCACCCGAACAAGGTCCATGCCTCCTGGGGCCGCCGAGCGCACCGGCTGGAGCCGGACCCGGACGCCGCGCCGGTGGTGGCGTGGATGTTCGCCCAGCGGCTGGCCGGGCACAGCGCCGCCCGGATCACCCGGGCGCTGAACGACGCCGGGATCCCGTGCCCGTCGGCCGCCGACCCGGGACGGAACCCGCACCGCACCGGTGCCGCATGGACGCTGCGCACCGTCGCCGCGATCCTGGCGAACCCCCGCTATACCGGGCGGCAGGTGTGGAACCGGCAGCGCACCGACCACGACCTGGTCGACCCGGCCAACACTGGGCTCGGGCACCGCCAGGTGCAGCGATGGAACCTGCCCGCCGGGTGGGTGATCTCCGCCCGGCCGGCCCACCCGGCGATCATCAGCGAGGCCGACTACATCGCCGCCCAGGACGCCACCGCGCCACGCGGCCCGGCCGGACCAGCCACCCGGCGGTACCTGCTGGCCGGGCTGCTGGCCTGCGGACGGTGCGGGCGGCGGCTGGAGTCGGCCTGGTCCAACGGCAAGGCCGCCTACCGGTGCCGCCACGGATACACCAGCGCCACCGGCCCCGGCCCGGACCGCCCGGCGAACCTGAACGTCCGCGAGGACCAGATCCTGCCCCGGCTGGCCGCCCTGGCCATCCTGCAGGCGGGAAGCAGTAGCTGCCCGCGAGGCACGAAACAGGCCACCGTCCAGGTCACGGCGCCCGCGCAGGCCGCAGAACTGATCGACCGGCTGCGGGCCGCCGGCGTCACGCTCATCTACGACCCGGCCACGCGGACCCTGCGGACGGACACCAGGGATTGCCTGGCCGTCACTGTCGGCTAGGACCGCCAGCCACCCAGCGGTATCGGCAAGCCAGAAAGGAGGTCAGCTACCAGGCAGCGCCCGCCACGGCCGCAGGCCGGGCCCGGGTGACGATTGAGCATGCCCAAAAATGGGCTCTCATGGGGGTATTGACGTG
>Ga0070697_100001424_pt1 | contig 18182 bp, 11 predicted proteins | sample KBSK1501metaG_FD_65475 | JGI IMG/M metagenome (GOLD analysis project Ga0070697, IMG submission 65475) | Corn, switchgrass and miscanthus rhizosphere microbial communities from Kellogg Biological Station, Michigan, USA - KBS K1-50-1 metaG | ecosystem: Host-associated > Plants > Roots >... | reverse complement strand
ACCACTTAGTAAACGATGTTAAACACTGCGGTTTCGTCACCAAAGTTGATAATGTCACCGTCGTTCAAAGGGACAGCCTGGTTGGGCTGTAGCCGCAGATTATTTACTAGTGTACCGTTAGCACTATTCACATCTGCCAGGTACCAGCGGCCGCCCTCAAACCAGAGCCGCGCATGACGCCTGGAAACAGTGCGACCTGAGATGATTAGATCGTTACCATTCGTGCGACCAATCGTTGTCACAACCTGGTGAAACAGGTATGAGCGACCGGCCATATATCCATTCTGTAGAGAGAGTCGAGCCAGTATAGGACGGCCATTGGGAGCCTTATAATGGTCATAGGCTGCCCATTTATCGGACAGTTCATAACCGCACGAGGTGCAGAATAAACGATCGCTTTGATTCGCTGCCCCACAGCGGAAACACGGCACCGTTACCATTGGTGGTTTCGCTGTGGGCATCATCGACTGAGAACCCGGTGTGAGTGGCTGGGAGATACGGCCCAATCCAACACCGGAATTGGCAAACGGCCCCGCACCTGGATATACTCCCAGCTGATCCGCCGGCGAAGCAGGCGATCCTACTGGCTGTAAGCCTGTGCGCCAGCGTGGTAAGGTAAGCTGCGCCGCGGTCAGCGCCCTGGTCAACGCCTCGATCAATGCATCTGTTGTCTGGTAGCGGTCTGCGGGGGCCTTTGCTGTCATCTTGAGCAGTACCTGCTCAATTGGCTGGGGCACGCCTACGTGGCGCAGGTACTCAACCGGCAGTGGATCGTTCAAGTGCTTGACAGTAATAGTAAGCGGACTTTCCGCGTTAAAAGGAACACGGCCGGTCAGAGCATGAAATAGGACAATACCTAGAGAGTAGATGTCGCTACGGCGATCCACGGGTTGCCCGGTTCCCTGCTCCGGTGACATATATTGCGGCGTTCCAATACCGGTACCAACTCGTGTAAGATTTGTAGTTCCTTCGAGAATTTTTGCTATACCAAAGTCAGAGAGCAAAAGATGTCCATCTTTACGCAGCAACATATTAGCGGGTTTCACATCGCGGTGAATGATGCCATTGCTATGTGCACATCCCAGCCCCTCGGCAGCTTGAATCACAAAATCTACAGCTTCTGGCACGGTTAAGGCACGCTGCTTCAAGCGATCTTTAAGTGTTCCGCCTTCGACATACTCCATGACGATATAAGTGATGCCATCTTGCTCACCAAACTCATGGATAGGCACAATGTTGGCATGTTGCAACTTTGCAACAGAGCGTGCCTCTTGCGTGAAGCGTTTCACGAATATTGGATCTCGCGCATGATAGGCGGGTAAGACCTTGACGGCAACGTAGCGATCAAGGGTTGGCTGATAGGCTTTAAAGACTGTTGCCATGCCGCCAGCGCCAATGCGCTCAACGATACGAAACTGGCCGAGCGATTTGCCTACCAGAGAATCCAAATCGTCGTTGTTATCCAATCCCATTGTAAGCCGACTCCCTTGTTCCTGCCAACTGGTAGGGTTTTTCCTCGCCTATCAAGGAGTTCCAGCACCATGGCAAAAGGATACATAGTTTTTAAGGCAATTAAGCACAATTCGCTCCTGGTCCCTCGTTAGAACCAGTCTCTTGTGGACGCTATGCTCTCTCGCGAGGGAGAGTATATCAGGGTGTTTATGTCACACTAGATTATACAGGTTGATGCGGCCGTTGTCGAGAGAAACCAAGCCGATTTTTTCACCCCTCCAACAGAAGAGTCTCCGGGTTCTCAACCAGTTCTTTCACTCTTACCAGAAACTGCACTGCTTCCCGACCATCCACAATACGATGGTCATAGGAGAGCGCCACGTACATCATCGGACGAATCGTTATCTGACCATCGACAACGACCGGGCGCTGTTCAATCTTGTGCATACCTAGAATCCCGACCTGGGGAGCGTTCAGGATGGGGGTAGAGAGCAGTGAACCAAAAATTCCCCCATTGGTAATCGTGAATGTGCCACCCTGTAACTCAGCTAGTGTGAGTGTATTCTCTCGCGCTCGTTTGGCAAGGTCTGCAATCTCACGCTCGATCTCGGCAAAACTCTTGCGGTCGGCGTTTCGCAGTACCGGCACCACCAGGCCCTCTTCCGCACCGACAGCAATACCGATATCGTAGTAGTATTTCAAGACCATTTCATTGCCCTGGATCTCGGCATTCAGGCGAGGAAAGGCTTTGAGTGCACCTACTACGGCCTTGGTGAAAAACGACATGAAGCCAAGTGAAACACCGTAACGTTCTTTGAAAGACTCTTTACGCCGATTGCGTACCTCCATTACTGCGCTCATATCGATCTCGTTAAAGGTCGTAAGCATAGCAGCCGTGTGCTGAGCCTCAACCAGGCGCTGGGCAATCGTCTGTCGACGCCGCGACATTCGTACATGCTCTTCACGGCCTGGTGCCTCCACTTGAATGGGGGGCCTTGGTGCCGTTGGGACGGGGGTGACCTCTCTCACAGGTGAAGGGACAACAGGAGTCGCAGTGGCACTGCTGGCAGACTGCGGGTGCTGCGACACAGGCGCAGTGATCGTTGATGCAGCAGGAGCTTGTTGTGTAGATGTTTTCTCCATGTAATTGATGACGTCATCCCTAGTCACACGACCGTGCGGATTGTTTCCCTTTACCTGGGACAGGTCAACGTTATATTCGGCTGCGATGCGCCGCGCCAATGGGGAGGCCTGTTTTTGTCCATCAGTCGTGATGGGCGCTGGTTGGGCTTGTCCGGTCGATGGACTTTGACCATTTGTTTTTGCCTGTTGGGCAGGTTGCTGTTTAGTGGGACCTTCCGAACGAGTATCCGCTGATTCCTCTACACTCTCTCCAATCATTCCCAGCACGTCGCCCACGGTAACTTCGTCACCTTCTTGTTTCATTATTTGCTGCAGCACGCCGCTTTGCTCGGCGCTGACTTCGACATTAACTTTATCGGTTTCCAGTTCCACGAGCGCATCGCCCTTTTTTACCGTATCGCCCTCGTGCTTGAGCCAGCTTGCAATCACTGCATCAACGATTGATTCTCCCAACTCCGGGACCCGTATTTCAACCGCCATTTTTTTCTGCCTTTCAAAAAACGTTAAAGTTGAGTAATTCTTTGATCCTACAGTTTCCGCCAACTATTCGAGGGCCCTTAAGGATTGCGCAGTGTCACTGACGCGCTCAGCGCTCCCTCGATAATCTGTTCCTGCTCGAACTGGAAGAGGTCCGAGAAACCGGTGGCGGGGCTTGAACGCGCAGGACGCGCTATCACGTTCAACTCGAAGCGCGAGCCTAGTAGAGCTGAAAGTTGAGGAGACATGTAGCTCCAGGCTCCCATATTGAGTGGCTCTTCTTGCACCCACACCACTTCGCTTGCATTAGGATAGTTGGCAAGCGTTTTCTTCAGCGCTTCTGCCGGGAAAGGATGAAGCATCTCTACGCGCGCGATTGCCACGTCGCCGGCCTGCGCGCGAGTCGCATGGGAGAGTAGATCAATGGCTATCTTACCCGTGCAGAGCACTACTCGCCTCACGGCATTTGTATGAGCAAGAGCTAAGGGATCATCCAGGACGGGCTGGAAGGTCTCTTCAGCCAATTCTTTAAGGCTGGCTGCTGCAAGTGGATGTCGCAGAAGGCTCTTCGGGGTCATGACAACCAGTGGCCGGGGGTGCGTTTCCAGGTTAAACGCCTGTTGCCGCAACAGGTGGAAGTATTGAGCAGCTGTAGTGCAATTTGCTACGCGCCAATTGTCCTGGGCCGCAAGCTCCAGGTAGCGCTCTAAGCGTGCGCTCGAATGTTCCGGGCCCTGCCCCTCGTAGCCATGTGGCAGTAATAGCACCAGAGACGATAACTGCTTCCACTTTGCGCGGGCCGAGGCTATAAACTGGTCAATAATCACCTGGGCAACGTTCGCAAAGTCGCCATACTGTGCCTCCCATAACACAAGGGTGTCTGGTGCATGCACACTGTAACCATACTCGAAACCAAGCACAGCGCTTTCGGTTAATGGACTGTTGAATATAGAAAACGTCGCTTTTGCTTGAGAAAGATGCTGCAGCGGAATATAGACTTCACCGCTGTGCTGGTTGTGGAGTACCGCGTGACGATGGCTGAATGTGCCCCGCTCAGAATCCTGGCCGCTCAGGCGGATTGGAACGCCATCGGCGAGTATTGACGCAAATGCGAGCGCCTCTGCCTGTCCCCAGTCAATACCTCCCTCTGGCCCCAGGGTCGTAGCACGTCGTTGTAATAATCGCGCCAGTTTTGTATTCGGCGAAAAACCCTCCGGCCAGGCGAGTAATTCGCTATTAAAATCCATTAACGTTTGTGCAGGGACCGCAGGAGATTGCTCACTCTCCTCATAATGACCATTCAAACCGTTTACTTCTTCCTGCTCGAAAGGCTGCAAACTGGCGTCAGCCTCACGCCTGGCTTCTTCTAAGACGGTAAAAGCCTGCTTCTGTATTGCGTCGACTTCTTCCTGCGAGACGATGCCCTTCTCTTGCAAGCGATGTGCATAGATCTCTCGCACGGTTGGGTGCGAACGGATGATCTCGTACATCTGGGGCTGCGTGAAGCCCGGTTCGTCGCCTTCATTGTGTCCCCAACGACGATAGCCTACCAGGTCGATGAGGATGTCCTTGTTAAACTGGTCCCGGTAGGCATGAGCCATATGCACCGCCATCAGCGCGGCTTCGGGATCATCGGCATTCACATGGATAATGGGGATTTCAAAGCCTTTCGCCATATCGCTCGCAAAGAGTGTCGACCGGTAATCCTGCGGCTCAGTCGTAAAGCCGAGTTGATTATTCACAATAATATGAATGGTACCACCTACTGTGTAGCCATGCAGGTTCCACAGGTTCAAGGTCTCGGAGACTACGCCTTCACCAGGGAAAGCTGCGTCTCCGTGAATAAGGATAGGCAGGGTGCGATCTACTTCTTGCTCAGGGGTTCCGGCATGAGCGCGTGATTCCTGCGAGGCGCGCGTCATGCCTTCAACCACAGGGTTAACAAACTCCAGGTGGCTGGGATTGGGAGAAAGCGTGATCTTTAATTCTGCCGTTGCCCTTTCTCCAAGGATATGTTCAGCGCCCAGGTGATACTTGACATCGCCAGTATAGCCAAAGCCAAAGCTATCGGTGAGTGGAACCCCTTCCTCGTGCTTCATATGCCCAAATTCGCTGAGGATGGTGGCATAAGGTTTTTCAAGTACATGCGCGAGCACATTCAAGCGGCCCCGGTGCGCCATGCCTATAATCACCTCACCGGTCCCGGATTCAATCGCTCCCTGGATGATTTCATCCAGCATTGGTACCAGCACATCCGTTCCCTCCAGCGAGAAGCGTTTCTGGCCGGGATAGGTCTGATGCAAAAAGCGCTCAAACGCCTCCACCTGGGTGAGTCGCTTCAACAATGCACGTTGGGCATCTCGTCTCGCTGGTTTGCGGTACAATTGCAAGCCTACCGCGTCACGCAGCCAGTTACGCTCAACCGGGCTCTTGACCTGGTCAAACTCGTAGCTGATCGTGCCAGAATACATGGCGCGCAGGGTAGTGATAGCTTCAAGCGCGTTGCGCGCCCCCTCGGCAGAATGTCCTCCCACGACATCTGGAGGAAGTTGTGCCAGATCCTCATCAGTAATGCCGTGTGTTTCGGTTAAAAGAGCAGGGTCACCCAGGGGTTCACTACCCAGTGGGTCAAGGTGCGCACCAAGATGCCCTCGCGAACGTATGGCGTGGGCAAGCGACGAAGCGGCAACGACTTTGGAGACTGCATACGGCGCAGTTTCAGTGACGGCTTCCTTTCCCTGTATGCTGGTCGCCAGGCTATCTGGCGACCATGTATCGAAAATGGCCCGGGTGGCACTATCAACAGAGGCGGGGTTCTGACGGTATCGATCGTATAATTCAAGTACATAGCCTGCATTCGGTCCGTAGAATGCTTCGAGGTCGTCCATATATAGTCCTTTTATATTGAGGGTTAGTGGGTAATGTGTTTTTACTGCCGTTATTCTTGTATTTTATCACGTTCTGTGGTATCATTGCGATGCAATGGCAACGACGGAGCGAGTAGGGCGCGTATGGGCAAAATCGGCCCTCTTGTCGCAGAGAGTCCGGGGACGCTGTAAGCGGATACAAGACGTGTACTGAAAATCACTCCTGAGCCGCCAGCCGAACAACATACATAGTAGGTCTGGCCGGAACCTTCCCGTTATCACGAAGGAGAAGAGTAGTCTGTAGGGGTTAGGGCATAGTTCTTTCTATTTGCTAAAGATATCTCATCATTGTACCCAATCGGGATACCAGTAAAGAGATGACCCCGTATGAAGATTGCTGAAATGCAGATGAGTGAGATCGTGTACAACGACAGTGCACGACTAATCAGGGTGGTACCACGGGAGTTCCTCTCGTCCCTACTATGGACGAGGGGATTTTTATTGAGTAGTAAATTTGCATAGAGGAGCATGCAAACGACTATGAAGACAAAGCTGCTCTACCATGAAAACAGCTATATGTATGAATGCAGCGCAAAAGTCGCTGCCGTCGAAGGCGACGAAGTGGCACTTGACGCTACTATATTTTTCCCTGGCGGTGGAGGCCAGATGCCTGACCATGGCATGATCTCGTGGAATAATCGCCAGAACGAAGGTGCCGTGATTGCCATGAACAAACGCGACGATGTCATCTGGCATACACTTGATTGCTTTCCGCCAGCGGTAGGCACCGAAGTCGTCGGGACCATTGATTGGGATTTCCGTTACCGCATGATGCGCACGCACACAGCACTGCACATTCTTTGCGGTACGATCTTCAGGGAATTTGGCGTGCAAGTGACTGGAGGGCAGATGTACCCGGACAGGGCAAGAATGGACTTTGCCATGGAAAACCTGAGCAAGGAGCGCATCGTCTATATCGAGGAGAAAATTAATGAGGCGGTGGAGGCAGACTACCCTATCCGTGTCTATACCTTGCCGCGCGAGAAGGCTTTCGCAATACCGGACCTGATCCGTACGAAGATTAACCTGCTACCTCCTGATATTGAAGTAGTGCGTATTGTTGAAATCGTGGGCCTCGATCTGCAAGCCGACGGCGGGACACATGTAAATCATACAAAAGAAGTCGGCGGTATCAGAATTACGAAGACAGAAAACAAGGGCAAGATAAATAAACGACTAGAGATTCGGTTGGAAGACTAAACAGTCGACCTGACGTGGAGGAGACCACTTGTGTCAGTAAGAACAAGCATATTCCGAGCAGCGACGGCAGCAGACAGGGTTAATTACCCAGTGCTCGAACGTTCCATCCAACAGTGGTGGGACGAGCACAGGGTGCTCCAGCAGTACCTGCATCGCAATGACCATAGTGATAAGCAATTCTCATTTCTGGACGGTCCTATTACCGCGAACAATCCGATGGGTGTGCATCACGCCTGGGGAAGGACCTACAAAGATGTCTACCAGCGCTACAGAACCATGCAGGGGTACAAACAGCGCTATCAAAACGGCTTCGACAGCCAGGGATTGTGGGTTGAAGTCGAGGTAGAGAGGGAACTTGGCTTTAAAACCAAGCTGGATATCGAAGCTTTCGGTATCGCTGAATTTGTGCAACTCTGCAAAGAGCGTGTTTTCAAATTCGCCAAGCGCATGATTGAACAATCGATCCGCCTGGGTTACTGGATGGATTGGGGCAACGACTACTACACGCTCTCGGACGAGAACAACTATACCATCTGGTCGTTCCTTAAGAGATGCTATGAAAGAGGCTTGATCTACAAGGGGCACGATGTGATGACCTGGTGCCCACGATGCGCTACCGGCATCTCTAACATGGAAACGCTCTCAGAGAATTATGTGGAAACCACCCATCTGAGCCTGTATGTACGCTTCCCATTAGTCGACCGGCCAGGTGAGTACCTGCTGGTGTGGACGACCACACCCTGGACACTTGCTGCCAACGTTGCTGCGGCAGTGCATCCAGATCTGCCATACGTCAAGGTAGAGCAGGACGGAGAGTACTATTACCTTGCCGAAGCCCTCTTGCCAGTGTTGAAAGCCCTCAAGGGCCGTGATAAGGGCGACTATCACGTGGTGGAGACGCTGAAAGGCAGCGACATGGTGGGCTGGCACTATCGCGGGCCATTCGACGAGCTTCCCGCGGAACAGGGTGTCGTTCACACAGTCATTCCATGGAAAGAGGTAAGTGCCATCGAGGGAACGGGTATCGTACATATTGCGCCAGGCTGTGGCCGTGAAGACTTTGCCCTTTCAAAGGAATTCAACCTGCCAGTCATCGCGCCAGTAGATGAATTCGGTGTCTACATTGAGGGCTATGACTGGTTGACCGGGCAGAAAGCCTCCGATGTGGGGCAGGAAATCGCGGAAAACCTGGCGCAAAAGGGCTTGCTTTACCGTCCACAAAACTATAAGCACCGTTATCCCGTCTGCTGGCGCTGTAAGACGGAACTGATCTTCCGCCTGGTCGATGAGTGGTACATCTCCATGGACCAGTTGCGCTATGAGATCATGGACGTGGCGCGCCAGGCTACCTGGATCCCAGCTTTTGGCCTGGAGCGTGAGTTGGATTGGCTGCGCAATATGGACGACTGGATGATCTCTAAGAAACGCTACTGGGGACTGGCTTTGCCTATCTATGATTGCCCCCAGTGCGGTACATTTGAGGTCATCGGTAGCGAACACGAGCTAAAGGAACGAGCTGTAGAAGGCTGGGAAGAGTTTGAGGGCCATACGCCCCACCGGCCCTGGGTGGATGCTGTTAAGATTCGCTGCAAAACGTGCGGCAATGTCGTCTCGCGCATCAAAGATGTCGGTAACCCCTGGCTGGATGCGGGTATCGTCCCATACTCGACGCTACACTATCGCACGAATCGCCAGTACTGGCAGCAGTGGTTCCCTGCTGACTTCGTGACCGAATCATTCCCGGGTCAGTTTAAAAACTGGTTCTACTCCCTGCTCGTCATGAGCACGGTGTTAGAGAACCAGACGCCGTTTAAAACACTCTTTGGCTACGGCACACTCATGGGTGAGGATGGCACGCCAATGCATAAGTCGAAGGGCAATCTCGTCGTTTTTGACGAGGCTGCTGAACGTGTTGGCTCAGATATAATGCGTTGGCTCTTTGCCAATCATGTCCCTGAACAGAACCTCAACTTCCCACGTATCCCCACGGATGAGGATATAGAGAAATCAGCGGAAACCGGTCTTCCTATGCGACTCAGCGAGAAGTGGATGCTGGTGCGCAGGACCATGGATAAGCTCTGGAACGTGTATGGTTTCTTTGTGACCTATGCTAACATTGATGCGTTTGACCCTATGCAATACCAGTTGCCTGTAGCAGAGCGCAGCGAACTGGACCGCTGGATTCTTTCTGAATTGCAGCAGACAATCCGGGAGGTCACAAACGGTCTGGATCAGTATGACACGTCGAAGCCCTCGGCTACCATGCAGGAATTCCTGGAGAGCCTATCAAACTGGTACTTGCGGCGCAGTCGCGAACGTTTCTGGAAAACTGCATTGGACAACGATAAGGTAGCAGCATATCTCACGCTGTATGAGTGCCTGACCACCTTTGTCACGCTGCTTGCCCCTTTCATACCGTTCACGACCGAAGAGATTTATCAAAACCTGGTGCGCAGCGTCAATCAGGATGCTCCTTTCAGCGTCCACCTGTGCGATTGGCCGAAGGTGAATGAGGAACTGTTTGACGAGAAGTTAACGAACGAAACGCACCTCGTAATGCGCATGGTTGGCCTGGGTCGTGCCGCTCGCGAGAAGGCGCAGATCAAGGTACGCCAGCCATTGAACGCACTGTATGTGCGCGTGCCAAACGCTACCGAAGCGGAGGCGTTGCTGCGTCTCAAAGGACAGGTGCTTGAAGAGTTGAATATCAAGCAACTGCACCTGATGAGCGACGACAGCAACATGCTGGCGTATACTTTGAAGCCCAAGGTGAAGGTGCTCGGCCCTACATATGGCCCATTAGTACAGAAAATCCTGGCCGCATTTAAGGCGCTCGATGCTCATGGGGGGCATGAAGCGGCAAAGTTACTCAACGAGACAGGCAGGCTCAATTTCACGATCGAGGGTCAGCAAATCGAACTTACTCCCGATGAGATAGAGGTAGTTGCAACTGCTCGTCCTGGTTTCGTAGCTGCTGAAGAGCGCGGATATGTGGTAGCCCTGGAAACCACGATTACGCCAGAATTGCGTGAAGAAGGCCTGGTGCGGGACTTGACGCACTACGTGCAGGATATGCGTAAAAAAGCCGGCTTCAACATCGAGGATCATATCACGCTGACACTTTATACCGATGAAGCTTTGGCTTCGATCCTGCGCCGGCACGTAGAGACTCTGCGGTCAGAGACGCTTGCCGATGCTCTGTCCCTGCATGTGGGTCAGCCAGGCGCAGCTGTGCCCAATGAAGTCTATCGCGAGAGTATCTCGCCGCACTCAATGAAAAAATTGGAGGGCTATACTGTCGAAGTGGTTTTAGGGAGGTTATAATAGATGTACAGTTTGAAATCTGCATGGAAGGAGGCGGCCTGGGTCTTTGGACTCAGCCGCCTGCTAATATTGCTGATTACTTATATCGGCATTGTGTTATTTTCTATAAACGGGCAACGTTCGCCCGTGAACTGCACTGCTAGCCTCCGTCCTTGTCTCCTTGCATGGTATCACTGGGATGCTTTCGCATACGTAAATATCGCAGCCCATGGCTATATCTACCTACCCGATACGGCGTTCTTCCCGTTTTGGCCATTGATGGAACATTTTGGTGGACTGTTGCTGGGTGGCTTTTTCCCCGACTCGTACTATGTCGCCGGAGTGCTGCTCGCGAATATCTGCTTTTACTTTGCGCTCGTCCTGCTGTACTGCTTGCTAGCTGAGGATTTCGAACCAACCCTGGCAAGGCGGGCCCTGTTTTATTTCGCTCTTGCTCCTTACGCGCTTTTCTTCTTTGCGGGCTATACAGAGTCGCTTTTCGTGCTTCTAAGCGTAGGTTTCTTTTTGCTGCTGCGGCGGGGTAGGCCACTTGATTGGTGGCTGGCAGGTCTGCTTGGTTTCGTGGCAGCGCTGACTCGTTCATCAGGGATCATCTTAGTCATCCCGTACCTGGTCATGTACATACAACGCTACTGGGCAAGGACTGAACGCACACAACGAAGTTGGGTACAAAAGCTCAACGCGTTTGTACCAGTTGCGCTGATCCCCGCCGGTGTCGCAGCGTATATGATCTACCTGTACTATACAAAGGGCAATCCTTTCATTTTCATCTCACAAGAGAGCACGTACGCCTGGCATCGGTCCTTTACCTTCCCCTGGGTTGGATTCGTCTCTGCGATTAACTCAATTTTGATAGCACCAGTTTTCAGTAGGAGCCTTTTACAAAACTTACTCGATCTTGGCTTTACGCTTATTGCAGTGGGTGCCCTGGCTATGGGTTGGAGACGTATACCCTTGCATTACGCGCTGTTCGCTTTAGGCTTAATGCTCTTCACGCTCAGTTTCCCCCAGATCACGTTTCCGCTAGGCTCCCAGGCACGGTACATGATGTCGATCTTTCCGCTTGCGATACTATTTGCATTTTGGGGAAAACGATCGCATTTCGACCAGTTGATCATGCTCTTTTCTTTGTCATTACTAGCAGTGAATATTATTCTTTTTATAACTCACTACTTGGTGGCATGATTCAGCAACTCGATGAGGCGCTTTCTAGGTACTGCCAAAATGCAGAGTTACATCCAGCATCATACAAGTCAAAGGTCCCCCTGTAGGTTAAGAATATGAGCTTACGTAATATGCATACGCCTGTTGCAGGAGTGGACATGAGATATTATGTTCGCCTGCTCGTTGCAAAAGAGGCCCGAAGAGCGCTTCCGCTTCATGCGGACGGTTGGCCCATATGTCGCGAGCGAACGAAGAATCGGCTAGCGGATCAAAACGTTCTGCTACTGCCAGGCTTGCTGCTGCTGCGTCGACGGGCATCGCAGTTCCACAGGCTTGAGCTATATGAGCGATCTCCCTCGCTATCTCTCCCCAGCGCGAGCGCGCTTCCTCATTTTCGCGAATTAACCCGATAGGTTGGCGCATCTCGGCGTTGATAATGGCAAAGGGCACCAGGAAGAGTTGCTTCATCCACATACGCCGCTCAATATCATCCACCAGGGCTGCCTCGACACCACCAGTTTCTAGTGCATTCACCAGGGGCTCCAGAGCGGCACGGTGTGTCGTTGGAAGAAATAATTGCGCTACTCCTGGCTTCACATCTATCACGCCGGGTGAGACGATGTGTGCGCCAATATAAAGCACTCCCATGATGGACCTCGTGGAACCAAACATGCTGCTGACGTTATCATATGCAGCAAAACCATTTTGTACGGTTATGAGTAATGTGTCCGCTGCAACCCGTGGGGCTACCTCCTCTAATAGTGCAGGTATATCGTAGGATTTAGTGGTAAGCAGCACGATTGGAGCAAATTGCTGGACATCATCAAGTGCTGAGCAGTTGATGGGGGAGTAGATAGAGCGTTTGTCGTCTGAAATGATTGTCAAGCCCACCTCTTGTAGCTGTCGCAGGGCTGCGCCCCGAGAGATTATACGGGGCCGCATTCCACCCTGGTACAGTGAGGAAGCCAGGAAACCACCCGCTCCTCCTACGCCAATTACATCGATTTCTGAATTCATAACTCCCTCCTCATGATTGATGCAAGGTTTGTTCACTGCATCGCGCCGCGTTGTCGTTGTATCGTAATCAGGTCGCTGAGAACTCCGTAAGCTGTCTGTGTTACGCTTGGTTCATGTTCCACTACAGTGATTGTACCCATAGCTTCGGTTTCAAGTGAGATGACGCCTGTCGTACCTGACCCGATATGCAAGATATCATCTGGACTGATGCGGCGAGGCCGCACTTCTGCGATGAGCACGCTATATTTGCGATGTGCCTGGCTTACCAGGCGGATGGGTGATCCAGCCTGCGCTGCTGCGCAGATTTCATCGGAAGTGAGGTCGCCAATGCCCTGGCGTTCGACCATCTGAGGAGTGAGTTGACCATCAAGTAGGGTATTTGCCAGGATAGTTGTCTTCATCACAGCATCCCAGCCATCCAAATCATACCAGGGGTCGGCCTCTGCCACACCGGTTTGCTGCGCTCTGCGGATGGCCTCGTCCCGTGAAAAACCCTGCTCAATCAAGCTCAGGACAAGACTACTGGTTGAGTTCAGGATGGCCTGGTATGAGCGTATACCCACTGCTGGCAGGGTAAATTCTGCAAGGTTAATCACTGGTAGGCCATCCATTACCGTCGATTCGAAACGAAACTGTACTTCGTGCAGGCGTGCCAGGGATTGAAGCTCAACTTGAGCGTATGCCACCGGCCCCTTATTCGCTGTAATCACATCCATACCTGCTTGTAGAGCTTTGCGAATATGAGTGAGAGCAGGTTGACCGTCGCGCGGGTTGAGTGTGGTAAGCTCGATGAATAGTGACGCCCTCGCATCTTTTCCGTTTTGAATAAATGTCTCAGCATTTTCTACACGAGTTCCTGTGCTGCTGAACCAGTAGAATGGGTCCTGCTCGTGTGCAAAAAAGCCGGCATCTATCCCGCCGGGATGAATGTAGAGTCCTCGGCTACGTGAGCCAATTCCCACGATCAGCGGGCGTATGCCTAACTCGCGGCTCAACCATTCGCTCCGTGATGCCAGCAGTGAGAGGAACGCCTGAGCGACGTGCCCGTAACCCAGCACGAGTAGACGGAGCGGTGGAAGTAATACAGATAGAGTTGGTTCGCTCATAAGTACATACCTGTGTCGCAATGGCGTAGTGTTGACCGCTGCTATGATTGGACGAATGATGCTGGGTAGTGAGCAAAGTAAGGATGAAAGCGGTCAACATTATCACAACTAAGACAATAACCACGAGGACGAGTATTGTACGGGTTCTGCTGGAATCAGCGGTATGCGTTGGCTGCGTATTCGACGACGCAGATGGTGTATCTGTGACCTGTGAGATGCCCACCGAGGCGGGAGCTGAGGACTGTATAAACGGCCTGGGTGGTACCTGCTGAGGCGCAGGGGAGAACACCCTATCCTGTGCAGGGGTGGTGGTTAGAAGTCGTGCCGCATTTTGCGCGGGTGGTGAAACACCAGGAACCTGCTTTGGTGTTTGTGCTGGCATGGGCAGCGAATTTGGTGACGGTGGAGTGACTACCATCCTTGATTCTGCCGAAGTATTGGGTATCACTCTATTATTTCCTGGTGTAGGATTTTTCGTGCCAGGAATGGTCGAGTCAGCCGTCGGCGGTGGTGTTGTTGCATTGCTCGAGGGCATATTTGCCAGCGGTTTCCCGCAATGGGGGCAAAAAGCAGCCTGTCGAAGTAGTTCCCCATTGCAGTGGGGGCAACGGGGGGTCGATGGTGACGAAGGCTGTGAAATACTGATAGGCGCGGTATCAGATGCGTCTTGTGATTCCAGGTTGGTACCTACTTCTGATTGATTCTGCAAGGCATCATAAAGCAGCGGCAAATCAGGCTGTGTGCTGTGTGGGTCTACCTGGCGCCGTGACACTGAGGGCGGTTGCGTTGATGCTGGCATCGCTGCCAGGACCATCTTGAGATCGTTGCTCAAATCTGCAACGGATTGGTAGCGATCCTTTGGCTTCATCGCCATCGCTCGCTTGATTATGGTATTGAGGTTCTCAAGCAGTTCTGGTGGGAGTGTACCTAGCTGTGCCAGGTGGCGAGAATGGCGTGGCGCGGGTTTCGCCGGCTTCGTGACACCTAAGCGGAATTGACGCCCGCTGCCAGGCTCCGCACTCGTTTCGGGTGGATTCTGCGCGAGTTGCTCCTGCAGTGATGGTAAATCTGGCAAGCCCTGCTGAATTGACTGGTTGCGGGTTGAGACGCTGGGAGGTTCATGAGTTGTAAGCGCGAAAAAGAGGGTGCCACCCAGGGCATAGACGTCCGAACGAGTATCGGTTCCTGAGCCCCCTGGGTATTGTTCTAGTGGAGCATAGCCGGGTGTTCCTTGATGGCGGATGAAAAAGAGCGTGCGTGCTCCATCCGCCGCGGCTTTGGCATTACCCAGGTCTACTAATATGGCAGTTCCATTGGGTGTAATACGAATGTTATCCGGCTTAATATCGCGATGGATGACAGCTGGATTCTGTCTGTGCAGGAAGGTAACAGCATCACAAATCGAAATGATCCAGGTCATAATGCGTGCCAAAGGCACAACTTCATTGCGCTGGCGCACCACGCGTAGGTAATCGGTCAGATCACTGCCTTCAATGTAGCCCAATACGACATAGTAGCGCCCACGTTCGTCAAACGCTGCCTGGAATGCTGGCAGATTCGGATGGTGCAAGTGGCTGAGGACGCGCGCTTCATGCTCGAGCTGCGCTTTCCCGCTCGCGCCCGCAACCAGATATTCTTTAATCGCGTACTGCTGATTTGTCTGCAGGTCTACCGATAAATAGACATGTCCAAAGCCGCCGCTGCCCAAAACACGCTCAATACGATAGCGCCCGTGCAGTACTGTGCCCGACGGAAGCGTCTCCATCATCATAGAGAGTGTCTCCTTTATCGTTCTCACGAATATAGTATTGGCAACGGGGCATCATAAACAAGGATCTGTTTTATACTTCAGTGGGCAAACAAAAAAGCCCGCGAAGGCATTATACACCAGATAAGAGACAATGTCATGTGTTGCTTTGCCTGAGTGAATACGGGGTTTATGAAAGTACCAGCGGGCAATGCCAACGGCTACGGCTACGCGACAGTTGCAGCCCATGCGCTTATAAGCGGTAAGCAGGGCAACATTCCAGCCTATGCCATTAACCAGATCGAAGGTTCCAGCGTATATGTCCGCAACTTAGCGGCGTTCCAGGGCGGCAGCGATGCATACTCAGTTAGGTTTGCCACTGCTCAGGACATCCAGACCGCCCTTGAAAAAGCGCGGCAGCACCTGGCAGTACTAAGCGCTGGCTTGCATTATCCATGCTTGGAACGCATCAACCGCGCGGTTCGGGTGACCTGGCGCTGCCAATTCGTTACCTACCACATCCCGACGTTTTACCACGTTACCGGTGTCAAAATCATCGGCAAGAACCTTTTATTAGCTGTTTGGTTCGTAGTGCGTCCCGTGCACATTTGGGTGAAGTAAAACCCCCTCATTCGTTATATATAGTAAATTTGTTCGCACATCTGAAAGGGATACATGATTGGCTACTCAACGCAAACGGGCGGTCATTTACTGTAGAGTCAGCACCGACAAGCAGGAGCAGGACGGCGAAAGCCTGGAATACCAGGAGGAAAAATGCCGTCGCTACGCCGAGCTGCACGATATTGATGTCGTTGTCGTACTAAAAGAAGCAAAAAGCGGGTTTATTCACTATTCGCTCCGCGAAAAGCTGACGCTTGCCCGCCAGCTTGTCCGTGACGGCATGGCTGATATGATTATAGTCTTTGACCTGCGCCGCTTCTCCCGTAACTTCGTGCACTCGGCCATGATCTTTGAGGAGATTGAGAGCAATGGCGCTGAGATCGTGAGCGTCAGCGAGAACATTGACAACAGCCTGACCGGTAAGCTTATCCGCTCGATTCTGGCCTGGAGCGCCGAAAGCGAGCGCGAAAAGATTGTTGAATATGCGAATCGGTGTTGGCAGACGCGCGTAGAGGTAGGTTTGCCGGTAGGAACCGGACGTAGCCCCTATGGGTGGAACTGGAAAGATAAAGAAAAAACCGGTTATGTGGTTAACCAAGAACAAGCCGCTGTACGGGTATCTATATTCCATATGTTTGTTGAGTTGGACATGAGCCTACGGGCTATCACGCACAAACTCACGGAAGACAGGATATTGACACCTACCTATGCAAAGAAATTCCAGGGTACTCCGCCACAAGATTTGGAGGTGAGTATTGAGCATTGCCTATGGCGGTATACCACCGTCAGAGAGCTGCTGAAGGATTTGGAAAACATCGGTATTCTGGTAGTGTGCAAAGAAAAGCAGAAGATCGGGCAGGATGGAAAGCGCAAGACTGAGGTGCATCCGAACCGGCGAGAAATACCGGGCGGAATACCCGCGATTGTCAATCCTGTCCTCTATGGACGGGCGCAGGAAAAACTCAAGACGAATAAAGCGGATAAAAGCCATCTTCCGCTGCGTAAAGAAGACTTTTTACTCAGGGGGCACATTCATTGCGCGACCTGTACGCACGCTATGAAGCCCAGGACGCAGAAACGAGGGCGGCTGACACAAAAAGGGACCGACAAGTCCTATCCGTTCTATGCCTGTACCAATACGCATAATAAATATAAAGCCTGTCCGTCTTTAACCACGATACGGACCAGCCCGCTCGATGAAATCGTCTGGCAATGCTGCTTCCATCTCCTGTTCCAGCGCATTGAGGTCTTGCAGACAGCGCTGGAACAGGAGATGGAAGCAGCCATTAGCGCGCTACTGGAGGATACGACAGGGCAGGATCAGATTCAAAAAATAGAGGCGACCATTGAGTTTGCGAAGAACGAGAGAGAAAAATACGTGCCGGGAAGCTACATGCACAATCTTATCTCGCAAGATATCACGAACCAGGAAGAGCAGCTTGCACGCTTTAACGAAGAGATAGGCTCCAGCAATATAGAAAAGGTAACAGGCACCATTCAGCAGCGGATTATGGAGTTTTTAGAATTCCTTAATGTGATGCGTGGACGCTATGAACATGCAACCTTCCAGGAAAAGAGAAATGCCCTCGACGTCTTGGGTGTGCGGGTGATGGTGCATGAGCCGATAGAAAGCTACGGCTTATCTTCAGCGGCTTCGGACATCGGGGACGGGCAGGAATGGTTCAGTGCCAAGGAAGCGGGACATTTCCTTGGCGTGCACGCCAAGACAATACGTTTCTATCAGAAGCATGGAACAATCACCAATTACAAAGAGGAGCCTTTTCTGTTGGTTCATAGAGATGAACTTCTGAGACTTCGTGAAAGAGGATTCAAGCAGCGCAATACGGATGAGATTGTTAGCGGCCGAGTAGAGATCAGCTATTCCCCTCGCCTTCACATCCGAGGAGAAAATGGTACAGGTGTTCCTGTATCCTTGCAGACGCGCAGGTACATATATGTCTCTGTTTGTAGCACTCCCTGCACTTTGTAGAGTTTTTCGGCCAG
>Ga0070697_100001423_pt1 | contig 18183 bp, 11 predicted proteins | sample KBSK1501metaG_FD_65475 | JGI IMG/M metagenome (GOLD analysis project Ga0070697, IMG submission 65475) | Corn, switchgrass and miscanthus rhizosphere microbial communities from Kellogg Biological Station, Michigan, USA - KBS K1-50-1 metaG | ecosystem: Host-associated > Plants > Roots >... | reverse complement strand
CCGGTGATGAAGGAACAGCCACCATAGGTCTTCATCGCTCATGACTCTCAGCTTCCGACGCAGACGGTAGGTGCCAAGTCCTATGTATATTCATTGCTGACGCCCCGAAAGGCGGACAGTTTACCATTTCTCTGAAGGCAGAATCGAGGTGCGCGCGCAACCCGCGCAACCCGCGCAACCCGTGATGCTGCATCGATGTTGACTGTCCGGCATTCCGTTGACCTACCCCATTGGCAATCCTAAGATGGCAGCCCAGAGTTGCTGCGCCGCCATGATCGGCCAAACAATCTCGCACTATCGGGTCATCGAGAAGCTCGGTGGCGGTGGCATGGGCGTCGTCTACAAGGCCGAGGACACCGAACTTGGCCGCTTCGTGGCGCTCAAGTTCCTACCCAATGAGGTAGCCCAGGACCAGCAGTCCCTCGAACGATTCCGCCGGGAAGCCCGTGCTGCTTCCGCTCTGAACCATCCCAATATCTGCACCATCCACGAGATCGGGAAGTACGAAGACCAGTCGTTCATCGTGATGGAATTCCTGGAAGGGATGACGCTGAGGTATCGCATTGCGGGAAAGCCGCTGGAGACCGAGACACTGTTGTCAATCGGCATCGACATTGCTGATGCGCTCGATGCAGCGCATGCAAAGAACATTGTTCACCGCGACATTAAGCCGGCAAACATCTTCGTAACCCAGCGCGGACACGCCAAGATTCTGGATTTCGGCCTGGCCAAGGTCACGCAAGTAGGCGGCGGTGTGGCGGAAGCCTCTGGACTCATGGGCGCAACCACGGTCGCAGCCAGCCCGGAGAACTTGACCAGTCCGGGAACAGCTTTGGGGACCGTTGCCTATATGTCGCCGGAACAGGTAAGAGCCAAGGAACTGGACGCCCGCACGGACCTGTTTTCGTTCGGGGCAGTCCTCTACGAGATGGCGGCCGGCGCCTTGCCCTTTCGCGGGGAAAGCTCGGGAGTTATCTTTCGCGAAATTCTGGATCGTGATCCGGTTCCCGCAATCCGCCTGAACCCTGACCTTCCGCCAAAGTTGGATGACATCATCAACAAGGCGCTGGAGAAAGATCGGGAGCTGCGTTACCAGCATGCGTCGGAAATGCGTGCCGACCTGAAGCGACTGAGGCAGCAATCGGCGTCGCACCCATCGATCGCATTGCCGAAGGCTCGAACTTCTGAGCCTCAACATGGGCTGCGCCTGCGATGGCTCGCCGTGGGCGCATTTGCAGCCGTGGCAATTGTGGCGCTCGTACTCTGGCTGCGGTCGCCCTTGCCGGCGCCGAAAGTGACCAGCTTTCTGCCGATCACCAGTGATCGGGAACGGAAGTTTGCTCCTTTGGTCACGGATGGAACGCGGCTTTATTTCATGACACCGAATAAGGGCGGGTGGACCATTGCTGAAGTCTCTGCATCGGGCGGAGAAGTCGCACAAATACCGTCGCATCTGGAAGACACATGGCTGGACGATGTTTCCCCTGACGGATCCCAACTGCTGATCGGCCAAAATTTCGAAGGGAAAGACGGACCGCTCTAATCTTGCCGCTGCCAGCCGGCTTGCCACGGCGTGTGGGAGACATTCTCGCTCACGATGCTGCCTGGTCACCAACTGGGGAACAAATTGTTTACGCGCGCGGACACGATTTGTACCTGGCCAAACCTGACGGTAGCGAGTCCCATAAGATTGTTAGCCTTCCGGCTCTCCCCGCCTACCCTCGCTGGTCACCCAACGGAAAGGTGATACGTTTCACGCTGGCCGACCCAAAGTCCGCAGCCTTATGGGAAGTGGCTTCTGACGGAAGTGGACCACATCGTCCCCTTCCCGAATAGCGTAATCCTCCGAATGAGTGCTGCGGAACTTGGACTCGAGACGGAAACTATTTTGTCTTCCAGGCGGCGAGTGTTACAGCGGTTGATCTTTGGGCGATTCCAGACAACAACCCCGGTCTTCTCCGCAGGCGCACGCCACAACCGATACCGTTAACGACTGGCGCGACACTCATGCAAGCCCCGGTATCGAGCCCGGACGGAAAGAAGCTTTTCGCGATCGGCGGGCAGAATCTTGGCGAGGTGGTGCGCTACGATGCCAACACCAATCAGTTCTCGCCCTATGTCTCAGGCATTTCTGCCATCCAGCTGGGCTTCTCCCACGATGGGCAATGGGTTGCGTATACCAGCTATCCGGAGGGCGGTTTATACCGCAGCAAGGTGGACGGCTCAGAGCGCCTGCAACTGACCTCGCCCCACCAGCCCGCGATTCAGCCCCAGTGGTCGCCAGACGGCAAACAGATTGCCTTCGCCAGCCGACTGCCGGGTAAGCCAAGTCGTATTTACGCAGTGTCCCCGGACGGAGGAGCTCCAAAAGAAGTGACGAAAGGAGATCGCGACGAGGTCTGTCCCAACTGGTTGCCGGATGGCAACTCCCTGATCTTCGGAAACACGCCGGCAGAATACTCCGGAGGGGCTCCGACTGCAATCCACCAGCTCAATTTGAAAACTGGGGAGCTCTCCAAGCTCAATGGCTCTGAGGGTTATTGGGCGCCTGAGCTATCGCCAGATGGCGCGTATCTTGCAGCAATTTCCAAGTCCGGTCGTCTCGCGCTATTGGAGTGGAAGACCCAGAAATGGACCGAGCTCATGCAAGCGCCTGCGATAACGATACCGTGTCTGGCGTGCGTCAATCCCCCAACTTGGTCGCGTGATGGCAGATACGTGTACTTCACCTCCAAGGCCGGCGGTGATGAGGCGTTCTATCGCATCGACATCAAGAACTACCGTGCAGAGCGTATAGCCAGCCTTGCCAGTGTAAAGCGTCCAGGCTCGCAGAGTTTCGGTGCCTGGACGGGCTTAGCACCCGATGATTCGCCGCTGGCTCTCCGCGACATCAGCAATTATAAGATCTACGCCTTGGACTGGCAGCTACCCTAGTTTTGGGGAACCATCTTTGCCTGGTTGGAGCTCAACTCAACATCAGGGCCCCGTGTTGAGTTGAGTTGCGTTGCGTGACGTTGGCGCTGGAGCTGGGGGCCAAAAAAATGCTGTTCTTGAGTTGATGTTGAGCTGGAGCTGAGTTGAGTTGGCGCAGTGATGCGTGCAATGAGGTGAAGTCTCCTGCAAGATGCTACAAAGCTTCTTCGCACTCCGGAAAGACGCCGCCGACCCCCGACATTCCCATCCTGAAGCAAACCAAAGCGGAGTACGCGAAGCTGCAATAGTCCCTTTTCTGTGTTAAGCGGTTGCGATTGACCTTTGCACGACATAGGACCTAACATTCCCGCCAGTGGCTAGCCCCACCCATGATCGGCCAAACCATCTCGCACTACCGCATCGTCGAGAAGCTCGGTGGCGGCGGGATGGGAGTGGTCTACAAGGCTGAGGACACCGAACTTGGACGCTTTGTCGCTTTGAAGTTCCTCCCGGAGGATGTGGCCAAAGACCCACAAACGCTCGAACGCTTTCGCCGCGAAGCTCGTGCGGCTTCTGCGCTCAACCATCCCAATATTTGCACGATTTACGAGATTGCTAGACACGACGGTCATCCGTTCATCGCTATGGAGCTGCTTGAAGGGCAGACTCTTCAAAGCCGAATCGGAGCAAGATCGATGCCCACGGAAGAGCTGCTAGAGCTTGGCATCCAGCTTGCTGATGCCCTCGATGCTGCCCATACCAAGGGCATCGTCCATCGCGACATCAAGCCGGGAAATATATTCGTCACCGAGCGCGGCCAAGCAAAGATCCTCGATTTCGGCCTAGCTAAGCAATCCCGTCCCAAATTGGTTGAGCCCATCGGAGATTCGGCTGCGACGACCATCGCCTTGAGCGAGGAACACCTCACGACCCCGGGTATCGCCCTGGGGACAATAGCTTACATGTCGCCCGAACAGGCACGAGGGACTGAACTCGATGCCCGAACCGACCTGTTTTCGTTCGGCGCAGTCCTCTACGAAATGGCGACTCGGCGGCCGCCGTTTTCAGGCAGTACTTCGGCAGTCATATTTGAAGCTATCCTGAACCAGACCCCCGTTTCTCCGCTGCGTCTGAATCCTGAGCTTCCGGAAAAACTTGCAGACATTATTGACAAGGCGCTTGAAAAAAATCGCGACCTGCGCTACCAGGCCGCTTCCGAGCTGCGTACCGACTTGAAGCGTTTGAAGCGGAACGCTAGCTCGCGGGCTTCGGTCGCTGTCGAACCAGCTGCCGCTGCGGGCCGACGCTGGCGGACGAGCAGCAAACTTGTCATTTCTGGCGCAATCATCGTAGCGCTGGCCCTGTTCGCGTTTTGGTTGCGACCGCTGCCGGCTCCCAAGGTGCTCGGCGTAACCCAGCTTACAAATGATGGCCAGACAAAAATCGGTCAGTTAGTCACTGACGGTTCGCGCCTTTATTTCAACGTGCCTACCCAAACGGGGTGGACGGTCGCCCAAGTTTCGGCTGCGGGTGGTGAAACGACCCCCGTGCTGGCCCAGGCTCGCGACCTCATGCTCAGCGACGTGTCACCGAACGGGTCGGAACTCTTGCTCAGTCCCTTTTCCAATGCAAATGTACCGCTGTATAGCTTGCCTTTGCCCGTCGGTTCACCACGCCGGTTAGGTGACATACTTGCTGAAAACGGAAGTTGGTCGCCAGACGGGGAGCATATTGTCTATGGGCGAGGTAATGAGCTCTACGTGGCGAAACGGGACGGAAGTGAATCCCGAAGGCTACTCACTTTGGACGGCCATGCCGGGGGAATGCGCTGGTCCACGGATGGAAAGCGGATGCGCTTCACCTTGGAGGATCCTATGACAGGCGCAACTTCCATCTGGGAAGTTGCGACCGACGGAACCCATTTGCAACCTGTGCTACCTGGTTGGAACAGCCCGGCCGCGGAGTGCTGCGGTAACTGGACTCCGGATGGAAGGTACTTTGTTTTTCGATCTCGCCGCAACGGTGCTAACAACTTGTGGGCGATTCGTGAAAAGGCCGAGCTTCTACGCACGACTCGCCGAGTACCGACACAGCTGACTACAGGCCCAATGCAGATGACAAACTCTGTACCGAGCAAGGACGGCAAGAAGCTGTTTGCGATTGGGGTAGCTCGGCGGGGCGAAGTAGTGCGCTACGATATGAAGTCTCGCCAGTTTCTGCAGTATCTGCCCGGGATATCCGCCGTCCACGTGGCCTTTTCGAGGGATGGCAAAGAGGCGGCTTATGTAAGCTATCCAGAGGGTACTCTGTGGCGGAGCCGAGTGGATGCCAGTCAGCGCCTTCAGTTAGTCTTTCCTCCGATGGACACGGAATGGCCTAAGTGGTCTCCGGATGGGAAACAGATTACATTCGCTGGCCAAATGCCAGGCAAGTCCTATCACATTTACGTGGTCTCAGCGGACGGCGGCACGCCTGAAGAGGTGACGTCGGGCAACCGTGACGAAATCTACCCAAGCTGGTCATCGGATGGCAAGACACTTGTTTATGGTACTAGGCTCGACGAGAACGGGGAAACGGACGGCATCCATCTGCTCGATTTGAGCACCCACCAAGTCACTCCGCTAGCCGGTTCGCAAAAATATATGTCCTTCCCACAGTGGTCGCCCGACGGAAGCTACATTGTGGCTTCGTGGGTAAATAAGCAGAAGCTGTTACTGTTCGACGTCAAGACCCAGAAATGGACAGAGCTGGGCGAGAGGGTTGCCGGCCGGCATGCTATTTGGTCGCGGGATGGGAAATACATTTATTTTTCTTCGAGTCTCGAAGGCAAGCCGGCCGTCTATCGCGTGCGCGTCGCAGATCAGAAGCAGGAACGAGTGGCGGACTTGGGAGGTCTCAAGCCCCTCCTAGGCTTTCCCTTGTTGACCGGTCTCGCGCCGGACGATTCGCCTCTAGCTTCACGGGATATCAGCAGCTACGAAATTTATGCCTTCGACTGGGAACTTCCGTAGCCAGACAGAAAACTGATCGGCTCCTCACCCGCGCGCGGCGGGCGACACTGCCAAAGCCGCACCGCCTACTTCTTCGTCCGCTGGAGGGCCGCCGACCCCGACGTTCCCATTCTGAAGGAAGCCAAGGCGGAGTACGCGAAGCTGAAGTAAGAAGTGACGGGCACTAGACTGCGGCGAAAACGAACAATTCGGCACCGGCTCGTTAGGTGAGGAAGTCGTTTTCCCTCTGGTTCAGGGAGTGGCGCATGGACCTTTGCTGGACAATCCTCCAAATCAACACTTCTGCTTCCAGTACCGGCGCACACCATAGCGAGAATGATCGCCACGCTGCGGCATCGCCTCCGTGATTTATGGAAAAATACGCCGCGCAAGCGCGACAGCTTAGGATGCGCGTTCCCGAACGAAAGCCCTCAGCGCATAGCAACACCTGCGCGGCACCCGGATTAGCGTAGCAACAAGCCTCGCAGACCCGCCTTAGTTACTACGGCTGCGTCGGCGAATGGGAGAGCCGCTTAGAGATTAGAGTGGCGTGGAGTACACCCTTCTTCTCCCAAGCGCCTCGGCAGATCACTCGATCACCGTCTTTAACCTGGCTCGCGTCAATGTCGTTGACCTTTTTGCTGCCGTGCTCCTGACTGACCCATTTCGTCGAGCTGTCGTACTGGACGGTCATCTCAGCGCTCGACCCCACCTTCTTCACGTCCAGCGTCGATTTATCCGGACTGCTCCTGATGACGGTCCCTTCCCAGCGCACTTCCTTTGCGGCCTTCTTCTGGGCGGGAGCCTCCTGTGCGAACGCCAGCGTCGAGAGCGGCAAAGCAAATACCAACGTAAACAACAGAGTGAAAAGCTTCTTCGCCATGTGACCTCCTCCTTCTTCTTCAGCGGAGATTGCAATGTGTAGCAAAAACAATAGACTTGGGGGCCGGTCAAGAGCAAGCTGCATCCGGGATGCTGACAGCGCGGTTTAGAGGACCGCGTGATTCAATACAGCACTTCGTTCTCACCTTTTTCAGAGATCAGCTTCTGGAACTGCGCCACAATCTTGTCCCGCCGCGCCATCACGCCCTTCACTTCATCTTTGGAGAGATAATGCTTGGTTTTGTCGGCCAGCTCATTTCCATCCAGGGTCTTCAGTTTCTCGAACAACTGCCGGTCGCGTTGTCGCCTCCAGCCCGAGCGGGACCATATCCGGCGGAGCCGATATCTTGGTCGCTTCGATTCCGCGATCCCGAAAATTCCGCACTGGAGCATCACTGCCCTTCGGAGATATGATTACGGGCACCGGAGATCGTCATGGGGCGCAGCCGTGAGTTACGGTCGCGGTCCGTTCATCATCGTGGGAGCGGCAGTAGGACCGATCACGTATCTCGGATTCGGCCTGCGATTCTAACCAAAGGAAACTGAGAAAGAAGCCAGCTTCCCAGGAGACGCGGCAGCCCTCACCAGAGGAGGGTTCTGATGGATAAGATAGAGCTCCTTTCACATCTGGAAACACGTGGCGAGCATTACGCCCAGCTCGCTCGGCTGGTTGCTCAGTTTCTTGCATGGAAGGTGCGACAGCACTTTGGATCGCCGCAGCTTCCCGTCCTTCACAAAATCGAGCACAGAGCAAAGTCGATCGATTCGTTAAAGAGAAACCTCGACGTAGGGCGATACGAGGTCTTGTCCCTGGCAGAAATCGTCGATCTCGCTGGAGCGCGGTTGATTTTCTTTTTTAAAGACGACCTCGAAGGTTTTATCAGGGAGAAGAGATCGGACTTCGTGCCTTGGTTCGGAGCGAGAGCCGCTATCCGGCACGTAGAAGGTTCGAAGCTGCCAGACGGATCTCGCGCTGAGGTTGGCTATGAATCGTACCATCTTGTTGGTTGTGTGACGAGGGACACTGACTTTTATCGAGCCCTTAGTAAATCCGACCAACAAAGTTTGAAGGATCTCTATTGGGAGGTCCAGCTACGTACAGTGCTTCAGCACGCATGGGCGGAAGCGGACCACGACCTCCGTTACAAGGTCGAGAATGTCTCGGGGCATCCCTGCCCAAGAGATGAGGCGAGGCGGCTACTGAACACTGCAGGATCCATAGGTCTTGCAGACAAGGAGTTGGCGAGCGTTAAGCAGTCATTGAGCAGCAAGTTTCATTTAGGTGCCCCCAGACCGCAGGATGCTCCGGCGGCATGGCGGTACGGTCCCAAGCCAGATGGGTTTAAGTTCCGGCGAGTTCGATATGACTACCATGTCATACATAGCGGCCCGACACCACCGACGCTTCAGGAGACGGCAGATATCTTCGATGTAGACCGCGAGATGCTGAATCTTCTGGGAATATCTCATTACAAACAGAAGATGTGGGATATGCTGACGCGGGAGGACCCACAGTTCGTAGCACAGGTCGATCACGATTCTCTCACCACGAGATTGGCAACCTGGGACGAAGCCACAAGGACCCTCACGGTTCAACCGGCGTACTATAGCGACCAGGCAGTCACGAATCACCGTCAGGTCTTGGATAGGAACATTGTAGAGCTTAATCCTCCACGGAAGGTACGAACGCTGGCAACGACCGAGGATGGCACACTTCTAAGCTTTGAAAAGAGTCCTATGTCCAATACCTTGGGTGTTGCATGTGTTGTTCGTGTCGAAGGACATTGGGTTATACCCCGGCGGTCGAAGGCCGTAGCTTTCGACTCAGGTAAACTCGGATGTTCGTCTTCAGGAGCTCTTGAGTGGAATGAGCTTGGCCATTGGAGCGGTCGAGATTTCGTTTCCTGGTTTGCCGGCGGAATGTCGAGGGAACTTGAGGAGGAACTGGGACTCAAGGTTGAGCCGAGGCAATTTACATACCTCGCGCTCGCGCGAGAGTTGGGCCGAGTGGGAAAGCCGCAACTTTTCTTTTTTCTGGACCTGGACGAATTCAGCTTTAGAACAATTGAGGCGCGATGGACAACGTATACCCGGCCTCCAGTGGGAGATTCAAAGGTTGAGTACGTTGACCTGCGCCCCGTAGACGACAAAGATGCAGCTCGCCTAATGAGCAACTCAGGTAAGGAAGTCTTGTCTGCATCGAATGGCGTTAGCGTCAGCGAAGAACTTCGGATGAATCTAGCACTGGCCATCAGACATCTTGAGCTGTCTGATTCCGAAAAAAAGCTGGCTGCTTCCACTCGACTCTAAGACCGCTGGCAGGGTTTTTTCTTCCCTCGTTCCACGTCCGAGATGAGAACCTCGCCCAGTCCCGTGTGAGCCGCCAGGTCAATCTGCGTCCAGCCTCGTTCGGTAGTTCGGTACGCAAATGGCAAACGAGCTTACCAAACCGACACAGATGTCGTTGCCATGCCTCTCACTCTCTGTGCTAACTCGTGTGATTGAGGCTGCTAATTGTAGCTATTTCGTGCGACTCTAGAGATTGATTCCAAAAGACTTCCTTTGTTTTCAATGCTGGTATGGCTTCGACTCCCACTCGCTTCCGCCATTTGTTTCAATGAGTTAGGTGAGGTCGTTCTGTAACGCACCTTAAGATGTGAGGGGTTGAGTGCGGGTGCGTGATAAAAACGTGAAGCGGCGAACCGTTATTGGCCAAAGGCACCGATTTCGCTGCTACTGACATTGAAGTTTGGCGGGCAGGCTCAGAAACCTCTTGATCTCTTGGCTATTTGCCCGGAGCAGCGGCTGCTTTGATCTGCTCGGCTGCTTTCTGCAGATCGACAACGGAACTGGAGCTCAGCTGGTACAGCGCCGATTCATTCTCGCGCCTGGCGACGTAGCCTCCACTGGATTTCGCGAGCAGCACCTTCTCCATCCGCTTGCCGTCATCGGAAATAACAGATGCCTCGATGGCCGGCTGGGCAAAGCCGGACTCCAGAAACTTGTCCGCGTTAAGGTCGCGAAGCTTCGAAATGAGAGATTGCACGCTGCCAGCGTCCATCTTCTTCCCATTCCCCGACCACCAGTCTTCCCCGTTGCGGGTCAAGAAATAAGTTTTCGAGCCGTCGTGTAACTCAATCTTGTTCGGCTCGTTGTCGCCAAAATCGAAGAGCTTCTTGTTGCGGAAATCATCCAGGCTTTTGTCGACGGCCTTGCCTGAGTCGGAGTCTATTTTGTACGCCCCATCGACCGCGCTGGACTTCGCATAGTACTTGTCTTTGTCCTTGCCCACTTGGCTCTTGCGCACCTGTAGTTCTTGCGTCCCTGACTCGTCGGTGACTCGTACAGTGGCGATTGGGATCGCGCGAACAAACGCCGGCGCATCATCCTTGCTGTCGGAACCGCTGAGGTCGATCTTGGCGTCGGTCAGCTTACGCGAGAGCTCACCCACTTGAACACTGTCGGCCCGCAGCGGCTTGGGTTTCACAATCTGCCACTCGTCTTTATTTCGACCAAACTCGATCTCCTGGTTCTTACTCTTGTTGATGAGTTCAATACGGCTGATCTTTTCCGTGTTCACTGTCAGCAGCCGCTTGTCGCGCACGTCGTTCAGACTCTTGTCCACGCTGGTTTTCATGTACTTTGACATGGTAAAGACTCGGGAATCGCCGGCTAGCATCGCATAAACCGCTCCACTGGCCGGCGTGTCGTCCCCGATGAGCAGCTTTTGCGTCTTGTTATTTTTTTCGATGATGTCCAATTCGAGCCCGGGCTGATCAAGACCGTATTGCTTCAGCTCAGCCGCTTTGTCCTCTACCAGCCGTTCGGAATTCAAGGACGCCAGCGTGGAGACAATGCCAGAAACCGTGCTCTGGTCGGCGCCGAGGAGCTTGGGCTCGGTGATTTGCCATTTCCCCGAATCCCCTTTCGCCAGGACGAGTGGCTCCACGTCCTTCCTCTTAAGGTTCAGCTTCGTAATCGCCGATTCGTCGAGCTTAAGAATGACGGGCGGGGTATCGGCCGATATCTTGGCCGTATCTTCGGCTGGCTTGCGATGCTCCGACCAATAGAGGATGCCGGAGAGAATAAGAAACACAACAGCTGCAACAATCAGGCCGCGGATTTTCATGACACGTTTCGGAACATGCCCCACACCACTCGAGGAATTCTTACCTTCGCTTCCACCACACGAACACTCCCGCGATCACCACTACCAGCGGCAGGACAAACTGGCTAGTTGCCCGTACCCAATTCAACTGCGCGCGAGTCATAGTGATACGACGGTCTTCCTGCTCCTTGGGACGGATCGAGATCAAGTCTTCATCCGACGAGAGCCAGTTGATGGCGTTTAAGGCGAGGTCATTATTACCGTTAAAGGCAATGAACCGGTTGGCCGCCCAGGACGAGCTGCCCACCACCACAAAGCGTCCCTGAACCTTCTCCTTGCCCGTGTTGTAGGTGCCGGCGGCCGCGATGGTAAGCGGCCCCTTTTTGTTCTTCGGATCATTGACGTTGACCCGGTTGGAACTCAAGTCGTTCGTCGCCAGACTGCTCGCTGAAGAATCAAAAAGCTTTTCCACACTGGTCTTGTCGGTGCTCTTGATCTCCATCGAACGGGACAAGGGAAACCCCGTTGTTGTCCCCTTCATGTCACTGACGATCGGCTGGGAGCCATAACTCTGCACCAACGCCACCTGCGGCCCGAGGCCCACAAGCTGTCCAATCGGATTCATATCCAGAATCAAATCTTTATTCAGAGTCACTCCCCAGCCTTGTAGAACACTCGCGAGCGCGTCATTGTCAGCGATTTCCGAGCGGCCCAGTTTGAGAGGCGGATCCAGCATAAGAAGCGCGCGGCCACCTTCCTCGACATATTTCTTAATTGTATCCACCTCCGGCTGCTCGTAACCCCTCGTCGGCCCAGCAATAATCAGGGTTGTACAGTCACCAGGCACTTCCGCCTTCTGCAACAGGTCAATCGTCTTGTTTTCGTAGTTGTCCTTGGCCAGCAAGTCCTTGAATCGGGAGAGACCTTCCCGATCGCTGTTGTCTGCCTGGTGCTCGCCACTCCCGGCAACAAAACACACCGTCCTGGTGGTGCTCTTCAGGTCGCGGATGAAAGCACCAGTAATGCCCTCCTCCGTTATGCTCTTGGCTTCTTCCTTTTTCGCGCCCACCTGCACCAACGCAGTCCCTAAGTTTCTGATCCCTGCTTCCCGCGCCACCTGAGGACTCTTGTCAGGATCCACATACTGCACTCGCACCTTGGGAGATAGATTGGCATATTGGTCGAGCAGGTCCTTGCCTGTGCGGAACCTTGTGCTCTGGTCGAAATACGTGATGCTCGCCTCCTGCTTCAGACCCTTCACGATCTTCGCAGTCTGGGCAGAAAGGCTGTAACGCTTGTTCGAGGTGGCATCAAACGACTTGTTGTACCGATCAGCAAGTACGTTGGCAATGATGACGACATTGATCACCACTAGAATGTAAATGGACGCGTAAGCGGCGTATTTGGTTTGTCTAGCTTTCAGCCACGGGCTCGCCATCAGAACCTCCACCGCAGCGATTCCATGGAACGCGCAGTGAAAAACAGTCCCAGGAAAATTACCGTCAGGTAGAAAACTGCATCCTTGGTATCGAGCACACCTCGGCCGAACGATTCGAAGTGTGTAAACACCGACATGTACGACAGAGCGCGCGCCCAGGTGGCGGTTTCATATCCGCTCACCCAGGCCAGCACCCATAGCAGCAGGCAGGCGCCAAACGTTACCGCACCCGCGATGATCTGGTTCTTGGTCAGCGTGGAAATGAACGTTCCGATGGCCAGCAACGCGCCCGCCTGAAGCAGCAAGCCCAGGTATCCGACGGCCAGAGGCTTCCAGTCCGGATTGCCGTATTTGAAAAGAAAAGCAAAGTTTAGAGCAGTAAACAGCAGCAGGCAGGAATACAGCAACATGGCCGCCAGCCATTTTCCGATGATGATTTCCAGATCTCGAACTGGCGATGTCGCCAGCAACTCGATCGTTCCAGTCCTCTTTTCCTCGGCGAACAGCCGCATACTCATCATCGGAATAAAGAACAGTCCGACCACGCTCACATTCGCAAGCAAGGGCCGGATGACTTGCTCGTTCAGGTTCATCGGAAACGACTGGCCGCGCATCTGCATTTCCATCCCGGCGATCACAAAGTAGCCCAGTGAGTTCCAGAAGAAGAAGCCGAAGATCAAACCGAACATTGTCAACAGAATGTATGCGACCGGCGAAACAAAGTAGCTATCAAGTTCTTTCCGGCAGATGATCCAGGTATTTCTCATTATTGAGCCCCTTTCCCCGCCGCATGATCCGTCGCTGCCGGGCTCTCACTCCCGGTGAGCTGCAGGAAGACCTCTTCCAGGCTCATAGCCGCAGGCCGAAGCTCATTGAGGTCCCAGCCGGACTCAACCACTGCCCGCGCCAGGTCGCCCCGGACAAGGTTTCCCTTCTGGCTCTCCACCTCAAATATCGCACGGCTATCCACTTGTCGTTTGCGCTGCACCCGTCCGACTCCGGAAACCTGTTCTAGTCGCTGCTGTACCTTCGCAGCCTCCAGACTCCCATTACGCCCGCCCACCTCGATCAGCACCGACTCGGCGCCGCGCGCACGCGCTTGCAGGTTGCGTACCGAGTCGGTGGCTACTAGTCTCCCCTTGTTGATGATGATCACCTGCTCGCAGGTCTGCTCGACCTCGGGGAGAATATGGGTGCTGAGAATGATCGTGTGGTCGCCGGCCAGACCTTTGATCAACTCCCGCGTTTCGTTGATTTGCTTGGGATCTAGTCCAGCGGTGGGTTCGTCAAGAATCAGCACATCAGGGTTGTGAACGATGGCCTGAGCCAACCCAACCCGTTGCCGATAGCCCTTCGACAGCTTCCCGAGCAGCTTCTTTTTGACGTCGGCCACAGCGCATCGTTCGGTCACATAGTTGACTCGCTTCTGCAGCTCGGCCCCCGACAGTCCTTTCAGCTTGCCGACAAACATCAGATAGTCCGCCGTCTCCATCTCCGGATAAATCGGCGGCGTTTCCGGCAAGTAGCCGATTCGCTTCTTGACCTCCAGGGGCTGCTCGAGAACGTCAAAGCCCGCCACAGTGGCGGTGCCCGCCGAAGGCGGAAGGAAACATGTGAGCACGCGCATCGTCGTCGTTTTACCGGCTCCGTTCGGGCCGAGGAAGCCAACAATCTGCCCCTTGGCCACCTCAAACGAGATCTGGTCCACGGCCGTGGTGCGCGCGTACCTCTTGGTAAGCTCTTGAACTTTGATCATAGAAGCGCTGTTTGCAACACTGGTGCACATCTGCCTTGCGGAGCCGCACCTGAACGGTGCGGGACAAGAAATATCTTAGAAAGGGTGCGCCCGGAATGTCAATCCGTGGCCATCGACGGAATCGACGGGGAGCCCTTGTTCATGCGAGCATCATGGTGGCGCAGGTATTGTAGAGCGCCACCGAGCACGGGCATGCCGGGCGATGTCCCGGCCCTAATCGTCGTAGGCATCGCGCTGATAGCGCTGGCGCCGCCGAAACCTTTGCGCCGATAGTCGCCCTGGCTCCGACCCAGGCAGATGCACTTGACTGAGTAGAGAGCTGGAGACTCGACGTCGGACTGCAAACGATTCCACCTTCTTGCGTACAGAAGCCCCAAAAGTGGGTGTGCACGAGGCAAGACGATGTCGCCCGACCAAATCTCGCGAATCAATGCCTACGACCCAATAAGGCGCGCCTCGCTTATCCGCTTGAGGACAATGCAGATCTGCTCCGATGTCCGTACGAACCGTTATTTCGCACCAAAAACCCCTCCTTCGTCGCTGGGCGATTCCATCGATCGGTGGTCTCCTACAACGAGATATGCTGTGATAAAAACGTGATAGTTCCGTGTCAGAACGGGTCAAATTCGCACTCGCTTCCGCCATTTCCAGTGAAGGCGTTGGTCTTCTGCGTTCAGCGCCGGACGGCGGGTCTTCGGTCTAAACTGAATTGAGATAGACTCTTCTTGCCGTAGTCGCCAGTACTGGTTGAGAGTTTCCTAGCCGTGGACAGTCGAAACAAAAGCCTGTGAAAAAGCGAGTGTCACGACGGTCGCGGATGCAACTAGCGTTTGGCTCGGCAGTGATTCTGCTTCTTCTGAGCGGACTGGCTGCCTACGACGCCGTAGTTCGTTTCCGCGCCGCGCAAAAATGGGTAAACCACACCCGCGACGTTCAATCCGCTTTGGGGGATTTGAACAGCGTCAGCGCACGAGCCGGGCGGGCCCGCACGCGGTATGTCGATACCGGCGAGGACACTTTTCTCCAGGAGTACCAAGCAGCGGCAGCCGACATTTCCTCGAAACTGACACAGCTCAAACAGTTCACGGCTGACAATCCGGAACAACAAGACAATTGGGCGCATCTGCAAGACATCACTAATCGCCGGCTGAGCCTGCTGGACAACTCAGTTCAGCTGAAGCGCAGCGGGTCTCATGACCCGCAAGAGCAGGCGCGGCTGCGGCAGCAAATTATTGACGTATCCGCGGAAGCAGATTCACTCTTGCAGAAAATGCAAAATGAGGAGCGGCAGCTTTTGGACGAGCGGCAGCAGCATTCGGAACGGTTGTTCCGCGTTACCGGGTATACACTATGCGCCGCCTTCCTGCTGGCGCTGGCTCTGTTCTTCTTTCACTACCGGCTGTTGAGCGCCGAATTGGGAGCTCGAGAGCAAGCCGAGGCGTCGTTGCGCGCGCTCAGCGTGCGCTTGCTGGAACTGCAGGATCAGGAGCGCCGGAAATTTTCCCGTGAACTCCACGACAGCCTCGGCCAATACCTGGTAGGAGTGAAGATGAACTTGACCATGCTGGCCAACTCCATCCCCGCCAATACTTTGGTTTCGGAGTCCGTCAAGCTGTTGGATGAGGCCATCACCGAAACCCGCACCATCTCGCATTTGCTGCATCCGCCACTGTTGGACGAAACCGGTTTTGCATCGGCCGCGCGATGGTATGTGGAGGGCTTCGCCAAGCGCAGCGGCATTGCCACCAGTCTGGATATACCGGAAGACCTCGGACGCTTGCCAGATTCTCTTGAGCTGGCGTTGTTTCGCGTTCTCCAGGAGAGCCTGACCAATGTTCACCGCCACTCCAAGAGTCCCAGGGCGGACGTTTCCCTGCGGGTGTTTCGGAACGAAGTTGTGCTTCGGATCAGAGACTACGGCAAGGGCATTCCGCCGGACATACTGGATGGTTTTCGCCGCAATCGGGCGCACGACGGCGTGGGGTTGGCGGGGATGCGGGAACGGATCCACGAGCTTGGCGGCCGGTTGGAGATGGAATCAGACAGCCACGGCACCCAGGTTCTGGTCAAAATGCCGGGTTCGGAACGAAAGAATGTTCTCGAAGCCTCCGCCAATTGATGCCCGAAGCGGCAGGAGTCGCAGCCGTCCGACGGGGATCACCCTTTCTTGCGCAGGTTGCTGGAGGTGCCGCCGGCCGCGGGCACGTAGCATTTTAGGGCGTAATCCATCACCATGCGATTGGCGTTGAAGCGCCAGCCCAGAGTGCGGATGGTGCGCTTCATGCGCTTGATCCAACCTCGTGGCAGCCCGTCGCGGTCGCGCTCATAGTAAAGGGGAATTACTTCTTCGCGAAGCACCCGGTACAAATCTTCTCCGTCGCGCGTGTCGTGCACGCTCATGTTGGAGTGAGTTCTGCCGGTTCCGATGGCGAAACCGTTCAGCCCGTCATAGGCTTCCGCCCACCAGCCATCCAGGACCGACAAGTTGAGGCCGCCGTTTAAGACCACTTTCTGACCGCTGGTGCCCGAGGCTTCCAGCGGGCGCCGGGGATTGTTCAGCCAAACATCCGCGCCCTGGACGAAGTGACGCCCCACGTTGATGTCGTAGTCTTCGACAAAGACGAACTTGTCGGCGAACTCGAGGTGGCGCATCAGTTTGGCAATCTGCTGCAGCATTTTTTTGCCGGGTTCGTCGCGAGGATGCGCCTTGCCGGCGAAAATAAACTGCACCGGGCGCTTGGCATCGTTGACCATGGAAGTGAGTTTTTCGATGTCGGCCAGAATCAGGTCGGCGCGCTTGTAGGTGGCAAAACGGCGCGCAAAGCCGATGGTAAGCGCATCCGGACTGAGCACCCGGCCCAGTCTTTGCAGCATTTCCGGAGACTCGCCACGGCGCTGTCCCTGCTCCACGACTCGGTGCCGCACAAAATCCAGAAGCCGGGATTTCAGGTGGAGATGCGTTTCCCAGAGTTCCGCGTCATCTACATTCTCAACTCCTTCCCAGATGCCGGGGTCGGCGCTATTCTCCTGCCAACCGGTTCCGAAATGCCGGTCATAAAGGCGAAACATTTGCGGCGCCAGCCAGGAAGGAACATGGACGCCATTGGTGATGTATCCGATGGGGACTTCGTCCTCAGGCTTGCCGGGATAGAGGCCGGTCCACATGGCGCGGGACACCTCGCCGTGCAGAGCGGAAACCGCGTTGGCGCGCCGTGAGAGTTTCAGGCCTAGGACGGTCATGCAGAAATCCTCATTCGTGTTACCAGGACTCTCGCGACCCAACTCCATAAGCCTGTTCTGGGAAATACCCAGCGCCTCGCGCAGCGGGCCCAGGTGCTCTTCCATCAGGTCCGGGTAAAACCGGTCGTGGCCGGCGGGCACGGGAGTGTGGGTGGTGAAAACCACCTCCCGGGAAACCCTGGGTACGGCCTGGTCAAAGCTCAGTCCCTCATCCTGCATGCGGCCGCGGATCGCTTCCAGCACGGCAAACCCGCTGTGGCCTTCGTTGAGGTGCAGAACGCCAGGTGTGATGCCCATGGCGCGGAGCGCGCGGAACCCGCCAACGCCCAGCAACAATTCCTGCCGGATCCGGATGCGCGAGTCCCCGCCATACAGGCGCGAAGTGAGCTCGCGGTCCTCGGGGTGGTTCCCTTCAATGTTGGAATCGATGAGCAGCAAATCGCAGCGTCCCACCTTCATGCGCCAGACTTTGGCGCGGATCGGTCCGCCGCGGGTTTCGACTTGCACAGTGACTGGTTCGCCGTTCGAGCCGATGGCGGCTTCCATGGGCAATTTGCTGATATCGGTCTGAATATATTCTTCCTGCTGCCAACCGGTGCGATCGAGGCGCTGTCGGAAATATCCCTGGCCATAAAACAAGCCGATACCGATGAGTGGAATTCCCAGGTCAGAGGCGCTCTTGATGTGGTCGCCGGCCAGCACACCGAGTCCGCCGGAATATTCCGGGATGGAAACGTGCAAACCGAATTCGGCGGAGAAGTACGCGACCGGACGAGGCCGCAGGACCCCGGCGTGCCTTGCCCCCCAAGTCCGGTCCGCGGCTAGATATTCGCGCTGGCGGCGGTAGGCATAGTTA
>Ga0070697_100001421_pt1 | contig 18190 bp, 17 predicted proteins | sample KBSK1501metaG_FD_65475 | JGI IMG/M metagenome (GOLD analysis project Ga0070697, IMG submission 65475) | Corn, switchgrass and miscanthus rhizosphere microbial communities from Kellogg Biological Station, Michigan, USA - KBS K1-50-1 metaG | ecosystem: Host-associated > Plants > Roots >... | reverse complement strand
AATTCTCTGCACCATAGCCCAAGAAAATAGTCATTGCCTGCGGATACCGGAGTAGCCCAATGGCTGCAGAATAGAGCCCATCCAAGTCGGATTCGTGGGAGAATATCATTACCTTCATTTGCACAGCACCTTCGTCAACAAGCCAGTCTTCTCAAATATCCTGTCCTCCGGTATTATACCTTTAAAGTCAGACCTTGCAAGCTGCGAGTTGTTTAACGCCACATAACAGAAGATGCCGGCGCCATTTGCCGCTATAGAGTCGACGAGTACACCATCCAGGTGAATATCACCCATCCACGTTCCCATCTAGAAATGAGGTTATGAATTTCAGCGCAGCTTTTCCAGCTCGCTGTCATCGCGGTAGTGATCAGGGTTGAGACGGAAGCCTCCCACGCCCTGGCGGGGCACATCTTTAAGCTTCAAATAGTATTCCAGCTTTGCCTTTTTCATCTGCTTGGCGAGCCAAAGTACGAACCGCTGCTCAGTGTCGTTGCCCTCCTGCTTTTGTATATCTGGATACAGGTCGAGCAGCTTTTCGACGAAATCCGGGCCAAAGTAGATATGGAAAAAGTCCCAGCCCAAAGCCTTGCCACTTGACGAGCATTCGCACTTGCCATTCTCGCGTACTCCCAATTCAAGTGTGCTGATGAATGCCATTATCTTGGGCCTTTCTTTTTCAAAGTCGAGGCACGACCCCTGCACTATTATCATGGGGGGTCTGTCAACGATCTTGCGGTTCAATGTACAGGATAATTTGGTCGTATTTGATATTTAAGCAGACTGGATCAGATGTTAATCTTGTAGGAAATAGAAATATTTCCTGAAGGGATTCAAATTATCAGCGCTTTGAACGAATTTATTTATATATACGTTTCCAGTGGAAAAATTAGCAATCCCGAATTTAACAGGCTGACAGCAATCGAGAAAACACCGAAGAGTAAACAGTGTCATCCATATGCTCCGTATGGTCTCGAGAGCAATCAGAGTATCACGCATCTTAATGGGATCCATCGGACTCAACTCCAGTTTCTTGAGACGTTCAATGGTTATGGATTTGGAACGTCCAAGAATTTCTATCAATTCCTTCTTGCTAAATGCCCAGAAATCCCATTGGCTCAGATCAAGAAGGTCAGCGGTCTCCATGTCTTTCCAATAATAATAGCAAAGTGCGTAAATGTCGGCGTTGAATGTCTTTTCTTTGCCATAGCCTCTCTCATCATCCCATGTGTGAGCCGGTTTGATTACGAACAATGGGTTGGGTTTCTTAACACGCCATGACTGCAGCCATGCAGTGGACTTTACTTCTATCCGTTTACCGTCAGGTATCTGAATGTCAAATGATTGAAACGGATTATTTGGTTCATTCTTATCTGCACCCACAAGCCAGGCAATGATGAATTGAGCTACGTAGCCACGTGTTACATTCTGAAATACATCTGAATAAGCCCACCGCCAAAAGTCTAAAACCGTTCGTCCGCCGTCAATATCAAAAGATGCACCATCAAAATGGAATGACGTTTTTGGATCCAAGAATGACTGCCTTACCATGTTGTTAGCTTACAGTTGAGCATGCTAATAAGCTAGAAAGTTCTGTTGTACAGTCGGCGGTTTCCAAAGGCTGTTGCAGCGCGGTTACCTTCGGCATCGCTCAAGCGATTAGACGTATTTGGAATAGCCAAAAAGCATTATGATGCCGATAATGAATACCACAATAGCCCCAATTAAGGAGAATGGCAATACTAGTGCTGGCAATAGTATCATAATGAGTACAATAAATCCCGCGCTCGCAAGATATTCCATGAATCTAGAGTACTTGTCTTTTGTATCCTTTTCACCCGCCGCTAGTCTGATCAGCCCGACTGTTGAAACAATAAACAGGACGCTAGATATTGCCGCCAGATTTATCAATTGCTCAGCATAATTCAACTTCATTGGGATAGACTCGATTAGTGGCATTAATGACTCAGGTGGACTGAAAACGAATTTGTCCTTTGATTCGATTATGAGTATCATGGCCGCAAATGTAATGCCTCCTAGGAATCCTGTTACATTAAGGGCATGAGCGTGAAATGGGCTTTCTTTGACCATTAAGGCTTTGACTGAAGCTGAGGTATACCATAGAATAACTTTTCTAATAGTGTCTGATATCCAAGATGGGCGAAAAGGAGTTAAAGAGAGCCTACTATGGCTACATGTATATACTGCAATTACAAGAGGGCTACGGGCAAAGCGAAAGTTCATGCTAGGAGGTTCGTCAACATAAAATTGTCCTTTTTCTCACCAATTACGAAGGAAAAAATAGAGAAGACCTATTGCATCTGCTGCAGTCGGTGCAGAAGAAAGTATGAGAAACTAAAGATGAAGGACTTAAGCTGGATACGGACAAAACTTCTGCCCAAAGAGGTGGCGCTTGTAAATTTCCAAACGATTTTTGATAATGTTAATTTTGAGACGGTGTTTGAGTCAGTAATTGGTATTGCAAAATTTGATGATACCACATATCAAGTTATTTTCAAAATTTGCAATATAAGGGCGTATTTGGATTTGAGAAAAATAGAGCAGGCATTCACGGTGGTTGCAGTGGAGAGGATGTACTAAATGTCAGTTCAAATTAAGAAGCTATCAGATGGAGTATTTCGGTTGCCAGATGGTTCAATAGCGTATTCCATGGACCGAGCATTAACAGAAGTTAGGAAAGTCAAAGGAGTAGAATATTCAGTAAACGATCTTATCCTTTTTGTCCTTCAAGCACAACCTAACAAGAAAGTACGAGGAAGGACCGTTATTTTCAAGGAAGTATTTGTAATTGAACGTGAAGCGTTTGGTAAGTATTTGTTCGCGTGGGATAATGTTCCGGGAGACGAAAGTGAAGCTCTAATAAGATTCATCAGGAATAATTTTCATCTACTTTCGACAGAAAAAACACATATCACCGAGACTAGCGGCAAAAGGACAATCCGGCTTAGCGATTCTGATGCGACTCTCTCATTACGACTTACTGAGGATGAAACAAAAGCAATTCTTACAATTGATGAAAGCGGTAATGAAGATATCGACCCTGCTGAATTGTACAAGCCACTTTATGAGTTCTTTGTCAGAAAACAGAATGACAAGTTAAGTATATACTCGAGAACTAAGGATGTGGAGGATTGTGAATTCATTCCCTATCACTATGGGCCATACAGCTTCCATGTTGCAAATAAGTTGGAAAATCTGATAAGTCTTGGATTAATCGAGCGTGAAGGTAAGAAAGATACAAGTACTGAATCATTCAAATTAACGCTTAAGGGTCGGAAGGTCATAGCAAAGAAGTATGACCGGCTACCGCCAGAAATAAAGAACAGGATGGAAAATCTCAGGAAAGGACTTGATCAGTTCAGCAGAAGATGGATTCTCAATCACGTATACACTTATTATCCACAATTTAGAGTCAAATCTAGAATAGGACATAGATACAAGTTGATCACATGGGGGAAAGGCAAGGGTTGAGCTTCAAAGGTATCAAGGTAAAATCGATAGATGATAAGTCGCCCTACCTATACCCGAACAGAAGTATAGAAATAAGGACGTCAGAAGGTGTTGTAAATACACCGACCCGTGCTGCCACGCTGTACGAATATAATCAAAAAGGTCGTGTTCCAACTGAAACTACTATAGAAAATGGTATTAGCCTTTCAATAAGGAAATTGAATAGTGATAAAGTAAAGGAGTTCTTGCTCAGCAATGGCACATATCGCAACATGTCGTCTAGTATCGAAGAGGCAGAAGATATGATGAAGTATTCCCCATTTCGTGCTCACATTATTCAGCCTACAACAACTCAGCCGATAGAAATCCAGCCTGATAAGACAAAGAAAAAACTTGATTCTGCTGTTCAATATCTTGCCAAAAACACCAAGGAGAGAGAAAAGTTCCTGAGACTGATTATCAAGATGCAGAGCGATTTGGGATTGAGCATTATAACAGTTCCCTATCTGGGTCTTCCGCTTAGTGATTATAAGCAGTTGGTCACTGAAACCGCCAAGATAATACGAAATCAAGGGCGCGAGCCACTCTATATTTTTGATTTGGATTACCAAAAAAGAGGAGATAAATTTGCCGAGGCCGTTTCATTTCTGATAAAGGAAGCAGAGATAAAGCTAATTGCATTCCCATACCGGTCATTTGTAAGAAACGCTATCTCCTATGATACCCTCTCTCAGTACATAACAAAAGATGTTGCCTTTCTTTCAATTAATACGGAAAGAGAAGATGAACTTAATTCGCAAATTTCAACCATGCACTACTTGCCGTTCATGGGAAACGATATTTACGCTATAAAATCGCCTAGGTACGTCCCACCACCCGAACAGGCTGAGACGTCCGCTGCTGGAACATCAGGAAAGAAGCAAGAACTAACTACAGACTCTATTAAGTTCTTTAATCCGCGGAATCTGTTAATAGAATCATCGGCACAAAGGGTGCGGCAACCACCATTGGTTTTGGAGGAAATGAATGAAAAGAATAACAGTAAATTACTTGAAGTTCTGGATGACTATGGTAACATAGGCACAGATTCTGACAAAATGAATGTATTTCGAGCTTTGTCAAAAATTCACGAGCTTAAATCTAGTACGAAAGAATTTGCAAAGTTGCAGAAATTGGTAGACTCGCAAGAGTCTAAGGTGTACGTGGAAGAAAAGACATATCTAAAATCATCACTGTCAAAATTCAAGAGTAGCCGGAAGAAAGACTGAGCTACCACGGTTCTTTGCCAGTAAGCTGAACCTCTTCATTTAGCTTCTTGGCAAGCGACCTAGCGTTGAATATCTGCCATATTAGCAGACCAATGTATGCGAACCAGAGAAAAACTCCCAAGCCTATCCCAGTCTGCAAAAATGGTAGTCCTGCATTTGGCGTTCGGGACCCAATAGAACCCATTACCCCGCCAACAAAACCTCCTATGACGCTGATCCAGCTCATAATGTATAATATGAAACCACCAACCAAAATCAACAGTCCGCGCCCTATGCGACCGACATAGATATGTCCGATTCCAGGCAGCCCAAAAATTGCACCGATAAATGCCAGTAGTGCAGCAGTTCCAGAGCTTTTGTAAACGATCCTATTGATATTCGCAGATTTGTGAACGGTTTTCTTTCTTACCTCCTTCTGCTCTAACATCGAAGATTCGTCTATTTCTGATTCTACTGGTACATCACTTTCTTCATCATCTTCCTCTGCGATGAATTCTTTTTCCTTGATTTCACGATGAGCGCGCTTTAATGTCACCTCTTTCATGAAATAATAGGCTAGGGCGACTATTCCTGCTGTGAGAATAACATACGGACCAGAACCTGCACTAAATACAGAATTGATAAATCCTGATGAAAGGTCAGCGAAAGGTCCGGCTGACTTTGCATCAGCTAATACGTGGGTCTTCAAGGTTTCGACTCCAAATATCCATGCGACCGTAGCTGCTATCGCAAGAATTCCACCCGGACCAAGAGCAGCCTTTCTCTTACTTGCGGATGCAACTGAACCTATCAGGTATACGATTGCTGAAGCATAAAAGATGATGCTGAAAACAAAAGCAAGATAAATGTCCTTATAAGTCGTAGTAAAACTTGCAAAATCGCCATTCCTATATTGTGAAGGATCGATAGCCTCCCTGCTCGTTAACCCCCTTATTACGTCAGTTAGAGCAAATGAGTATTGACCCCGAAGATTGACGGTGAGCCATGGCAGCATTACCGCTATCAGCAGCATTGCCAATACAGTTGCCGATACAGCAAGGGTGATCGTGCTTGTCATGAAATAATGTGAATTTCTTGTCAGATTATTTAAGAAGGCACATGTAATCAGCTCATACGTGTATAGCTCTCAATGCACATTTGTCGTGAGGCACTGATCCCCTACCTCAGGAAAATCGGCATTTAGGGGCGCAGGAAAAGGCTAATAATTTGTGAGCATTCCGGATGCCATGGGCTGGGGCCGATGCGCTGTTTGTAAAGAATTGGGAGATAACATGACGGAACACCACGCGAAGGAGCTGGAAGGAGAAAAAATGGTCATATGTCAAAGTTGCCACACAATAATAGAGCAATACCGGGAGGCTATAGAGAATATTCAGAAGAGGCGACAAGCTGGCCCTCAAACAATAGCAGTTTGGATGTCGCGTAAGTGATGGTTATGTTTCACTGCCCTTATTCCCAATTATGGAGAAGTGGCTGAAGGAGCGAGTATTGCATCGTTATATATTTGAAAATTACAAGAAGTATCATCATAATGGGTTGAAGATTATCCGGGTAAAGGATAACAAAGACCAATATCCAGACTTGTTTTGCATTCTAGAGAATGGAAAAGAACCATTTAGTTCAAGAGCTACCTCTTTGAATTCTTAAGCAGTATTTTCAGATCATCAATAAACCTATCAAACATCTTCACTTTCTCGCTTTCTTCGACCTTAGCCTCAGTCATCACGTAGCTTCCATCAGTGTCAAATTCAACAATTGCTCTACCTTTTTTCGCCGGTGACCGAGCCGTCAAAGTACCATCCTCATCTGGTGTAACAAAATAGACCCTGATATGTTTGGTCACTTCGTCACTGGCCAACTTCATCTTCCAGTATCCCGTCTGAGCTATCCTTTCCCTCAATGTGACTTTGCTTGATATCACAGCAAGGACTTGACTAGATGCGGGATTGTAAATTATGAGATCAACATCTGGGAGATGTGATCCGAATTCACCATAATCAACAAGCAAGTTTCTTTTCACGAAATTGAGTTCTTTTGATAACTTGTTTTGATTTGTACGTTCCAAGACGCTTCCGGATACAATCTTAAGTCCTAGGCTTTGTACTTCATCTCCAATAATATGCAGGATAACACCTTCGAGGTTTTTTCCCTTGAAAGCTCTCCAAGATTGTTCATGATCAGGTGTTCTGCCGTCTGCGATGGCAGCCTTGGCGGTAGCACCTTTCAAAAAATCCTTTTTGTGGAACTCTTTCGCTATGCTAAGAAGCTCTGAAATGTGTTTGTACGCCTCTTGACCGTATTTGTACTTCATTTCTTCATAAAGTATGACTAGGTCAGCTAATTTCATTAGCCGGTCTCTTTTCCTAAGCGTTATCCCGACTCTCTTTTCTTAACTCTTTCGTAGGACTTCCAGGCTACTTTACGTTTCTTTTGACTTATTTCTTCATTTAATGGCTTTCGCATTATGAACAGGTACTTGAAGCCCCGCAGGTAAAAGTTGAATCGGATCGCCCTGTTGTACCAAATACCCGTATTTGATGACTGACTTCTGCGAACCACACAAATTACATCAACCGTGTCGAAATGTTTGGATAAACGTTCGTGCACCTTGAATCCAACGGGAGTGAACTTCTTCTTAACCCACTGGTCCCCAATCAACCAACCTAGAACTTTGCCAGGTTTTAGGACGCGATGAGACTCAACCATGACCTTCTCAAGCTCATCATAGAATTCTTCAGATTCCGCAGAGATATGACCTATATTTGCAGGGTGTTCATTGTACCTGATGTTGTCTCCATAGGGCGAATCGATAAAGACAAGGTCAACACTGTTATCAGGCAGTGGAAGTTTTCTCGCGTCATTTTGGATGATCTCTGGTCGAGTAGGAACAACATCATAGACAATGCATTTGCGACCTTCTTCCTTACAAACATCCAAGGTAGTGCCACTTCCGGCCATAGGATCTACGACCAAGTCGCCAGGATCGGTGTATCGTTGCACAAGATTATAGATGATAAAAGCAGGTGTTACTCCTGCGTACTTGTTGCTTCCCTTAGGCGTCGTCCCATAACTCTGCTTAGGATAATCCCAGTGCGTAGTGGATTCTAGTCTCGGTTTTTCTGATTCCAAGCCTGCTCTCTCAGGTTTCTTCACTCTTCCGCGTTCAGCAGCAAGGGGTCCCCAATCAAAGGCCTGGGGGTCACCAAGATAAGAGAGAATTGCCTTAGTCTGATACTCGTCCAAGCTACCTTTCCAGCTGATTCCCATCTTTGAAAGGACTTTTTTTGCATTCTCCATCTCCTTGATTTCCTCTTTGTGTCTCCCAACCCTGACCTGATAGGGATACTTACCTTTCCAAGCTTCAGGCACTAGGTTAAAACCACCATCGCTTGTGGCTTGAAATGTTCCATAGAGCTTATCCGAGTCGACGTTTAGGAGGAATAACTTGTCGCCAGCTTTTACCCTATTAATTTTCTCGGCATAAATCTTGTTAGTCCCGAATACCATTCCCTCTAAACATTCTTTTTCGGTTGACTTTGTGCAGGCAAAAATGTGACCTCTAAGAGCTGACAACTGCTGTGACTCAGCCATTTTTCAATCTCTCTCTCAACCATTACAAATTTAACATTATCGGACGAAATACTCGAATATCACTCCCTACGGAGTTGCTTCCATCTATTGACTTCAGCATAATTTCGAAAATAGTTTGTCGTAAAGGTTGATTTTCGCCCCTTGAGCAAGCTTTTTCCTTTGGTACCAAAGAGCGACTTGTTAATTCCAAGCCTTTTCTACATTTTGCATTAATCGAGTCCTACTACCATATTTTGTATTGGGATTCCATCACGTGGAACGTCCGGGCTGGTAGTTTAGTCCGGTAGAATACACGCTTCAAGTGCGGGGTCGTTGGTTCAAATCCCGCGCAGTCCACCATTTGTTCTAACCGCGACGTTACCCTTGCTTTGCCTGGATTTCAGGCACACTTTCAAAGGTTTGTTGACAAAATTAAGGGTTTTTCAAAGTGAAAGACTTTACCAATTCAAGCATGGCGTAAGAATGAAGGATGGGATGTCTATGTGTCAGAAAATTACTATTGCAAAGATACACATTCAAGAATTGGTAGAATATTGTGTACGAAGCAGCTTAATTTCTTCCGGCCCCGTGACCTAAGGGTGATATTTACAGGTTACAGAAATGTGCCTCTATTCATATTGACAGATAACGTGTCTGTATAAGGAAGAAAGAGCATGTAGAACCTTATAAACAACGAATTTCGAATCAGAAAGGAATGGGGAGGTTCTATTCTGCTCCACTTGTTCTTGGAGCAAAGCCCAACGATCAGGTTGATCCAGATCTGGCCTTGGCACTTGTGTTTTGGTTTCTCGAAGCGGAACGGGAGAAGGGAAGCGGACTTATTAGAAAGAAAAAGACAGAAAGGATTACGCATGTTGCTCTTCTATACCGGCCTATATTAATCAAGGATTACGCTAGAGCTGCGCAAGCTTTCGACTGTTGCGGTATAAGTGAATCTCACATCAGGTATGGAATTGTTCCTAGTTTGACTTGTGTTCCCTTCTACCTCGTATCTGACAATAACTGGGCTCATAGACCTGAATCTTACGCAGAAGGTCTGAATATTCATTCAGAAGAGTTTGAAAAAGCCCGGGAAAAATATCAGTATTTGATCAAGGGTTGGATCACAGATTCTGCGATTTTAGGCGAGTTATCACTTTTGCTGAGATTTAGCATTGAATCAGACCCTATTTCCTATGCTCTGCCGCAGTTTATTGATTCTAGTAAAGCTGGCATCGCATTGTCGGAATTGGACAAGATAAAGATTGTAGTATGTGGTGAAATTGCGCATCTAACAAGCCTAAAGCAAAAGGTCAATGAAAAAACTGCTGAAGTCCTCAAGCCACTCGAGGAAGAGTTTGCAAGAATTGAAGACAATTACAACAAGGAAGTTGATAAGATACGCCCTTCAGTACTTGAAAACAAGGAGCAAATCGAAGGCAATCGTATAAGACAGCACCAAGCGATCCAAGCTCGATTCAGTGGACGACTTCATGATTTACAAAATAAGCTCGACGCTGCTAACGCTAAGATAGACGCATACGATCCATATGGAGGAAGGGAGCCACGTGGAGGGATTAACAAACAATACTCCATTAGAGATAGCGCAAGGAAGCGAATCAAGGAATTACGCCACCAGCAGGAGGATGAAATTGCAATTGTCAATGAAAGGTACGACTCTATGACACATGAGCAAGAGAGACGAATAACAGCTATAGAAGAACGCAAGCAGCATGCACTCCAACAGCCTAGCCGCAAGATCAATACTGTTCGTAATTCGACAACTCGGTTCATCCGGTCTGTAGATGACTTGATCAAGAACCACGAATCAGTACGAGCAACAGGATCCTTAGGCTTGACTATACCTAGCCAGATTACAGAGTCGGAGTTTGTGCTGTACTTGCCGCTAATTGTCGCCACATTTGATGATGGAACAAAGCCAAGGACTCAGTCGTTTAGCTGTTGCACTTTGAAGGACGGCAAAGGCCATCTTGGAGGCCTCAAAGGACTTGTTGGAATGAAATTCATGCCCCTTGAGATGCCAAGTGAACCTCTTGCTAAATTCATGGCGGGTCTAACTGTGCACCCATTCCTACAGAGTGTACTGTCTATATTCATCCAAAGATACGACTTGCTGTACAACTCGCTTGTCAAGGGCCAGGTCTTTTCTGGAATTGATAAGATGCAAAAGAGAGGATGGGTTAAACAAAAGGAAGCTACAGAATTTCGTGAAGCAGTCGATGAACTCTTCAGTACAGTCGATTCCGAAGACGCGATCCCAGAAAAAGTGGATAGTATTGTGCCTTCAGCAGCAGATTTTGAGCCGATGCCGATTCAGCAAGTTAGATTTGTTAACTATGAAGGCATCGAGACGCAAGTGGAGATTGATAAACTTGACTCTATGCGCAACAATGACGTGGAGCAGTTTAATCGCAAAGCATCGTCATTAATTGAATCAAATAGCAAAAGCCGTTCAATACTTGTCTTCCTAGAAGGCTTGACATTTCCTTATAGCAAAGAACACTGCATAGGACAAGAAGAAAATTGGGTGCAGCAAATGCTGCACATGCAACTGGCAAATAGTCAGTTCAAGAAGGACGTGCTGCGAGAACGTCCATTCAGGGTTGGAGAGACCGGTGCTATTGGTTCTAGGATTGATTTTGACGTTGGCGGTGTAGGTATTGAAGTCAAGATCTTTCGTTCGACCCAAGATTTCCAAAGATTGACAAGTGAGATGCTTAGGTATAAGGAGAAATATCAAGAGATCATAATCCCATACATCAACGCAGGTGCTCTGTCAAATGAAAGGCTTGTAGAAGAACTGAATCTTTTGCAAAAGCATTACCCACAGATCAAAGGATACATCTCGCTCAAATGCAAGGAATAGAGCACAACTTCAGAATAGATTAAAATCCGATATCACGATCGAACAAAAACTCATTAAATAATAAGGTCAAAGAATAGCTTTTTTGATATTTGATGACTTGTTCTCGATTGTTTAGGTGACTGTCACATTAATCTGTGAGCTTCTTGGCTTGACTCTGACGACAAGATAGCAACGTTTTGCAAGGAAAACAATTGCGTCCTATTCACTTCAGACAAGAAATCATATACGAATTATTTGATGCGAAAATACAAACTATTCAAATTACAAATCATGAAAATTGGAGAGACGAAAAACGGCCTATTTTCATGATAAGAATCATCAGCTAAGTTCAGTTCGTTACTGAAGCAAATACGATTTGCCTTCTTCCACTACCGTCATATTTCTAGTCACCCTCACATACATTTCTGGATGCTCCGAATGAATAGGAAATAGCATCTTTGCATCAATCGCCTTCACAATTTCAAACAAGTCTTTTCCCTTGGCATGCCCCGAGCAGTGTATCTGATGCCGCTCCATGCCGAACCTGTCGAGCCAATTATCGACGCGTTCCTGACTAAGGACCTGCTCTTCATTGTACGGCTCGCTCGCAGAGTGTATGTAAAGCGCGCCGGGCGGAGGCTTCATGTCTATCAGTGCAGTAAAGGCATAGTATCCAAAGCCGCACAGATATTGACTCGGGTTTTTACTTATCTCTGCCGCCGTCTTGGCATTTGGCTGACTAACAAAACCCCCATCCTCGCCATAATAGTCCCCGTCAGCATATTTCCCCGAAGCCTGCTTGGGCTTGTAGATAGCAATGTCCTGGTCGTCGCAGGCCGGCACTCCAAGCTTTGGGTCCTGCGAGAGGTGCTTCAGGTAATAGCAGTCCTTGAGCTTTACCACAAACTTTCTCCCATTTTCCTTTGCAACCCTGATAAACGTCCTGACCCTGTCGACGTCCTTGAAGTTGAAATCTGCAAACACCGGCGCATTTGGATGCGCTTTTACGAGCGCGCTTGCTTTCTCGTAGACAAGGGGCTCGCTCTCTTCTGATGGAGCATCGGCAATCCTTGTGCCTTCGCAAATGAGTGCAACCGGTTTCGCGGCCTTTGCCTCTTCAACAAACTCCTGGGTCATCTCTGGCTTTGTGCCATGAAGCCGGACATCGCCGGTATAGACCACGGGCCCGGAGCTGGTATAGATAATGAACCCGTACGCCCCCGGGATTGAATGGTCAACGTGAATCGGGTGGATCTCTAGCGAGCCTATCTTGAACTTGCCACCAGAGCGGAAAGTCTCTATTTTTCTCTTGATTGGCTTGCTGTGGTTTCCCCTCTTGGCCGGCCTGAGGATAAAGTCAAGCACTTCTTTCTCAAAGTCCCTTGGAGCCCTGTCCTGGATTGCCTGCAGGATTGTCTGGCAAGTGGCTCCCATGTAGAGCGGGATGTCCTTGTGCAGGAACGACAAATAGTCGACATGGTCGGCATGGGCATGGGAGACGAGGACTGCATCAACGGCAGGCGGGGATGCCTTGCGCCCTGCCATCTCTAGCAAGTCTTCCCGGTAAATTCCTTCAATGTCTGGAATGACGCCCATCTCAATAAAGTCAACAATGCCATTGGCCGTCCGGGGGCTGAGGTACTCTTCAAAGTACTTTGCCCGGCGAGAAAAGCCCTTTCCAAAGTCAAGAAAGATGTTGGTATCGTTGTCGGACAGCAAGATCTTGTTGCCGCCTACTTCGTTAACGCCGCCGTAAAATGTTAGCTTTGTTGGCAATTGCTAATGGGTTAACGCTGGCCGGTTGCTTATAGGCCTATGCAACAGCGTTGTCGCCGGCAATGCTGCTCGGATGGCGGTGCTGCAGCATGTGCGGCAATCATGATTGCCAAGTTTGCTATTCCCATCTATTGTTCATGTGTTCAAAGCGTTCAATTGTTCATTTGGCTGTAAACCGGTGACTGCCTCCTGTACTACAGACGCGTTCTAGACATCCGTCGTGAACAGCTTGAACACGTGAACGTTTCGCAGTATTTGAAGCCCCCATAACCAAATAGTTATGGGAGTATTAGGCGTCCTAGATCCCTACCTCGTTGGTCGACCTTTGACATTGAAATGCCCGCCGTCACAATATAGCTCCAACGAGATGTAAATTTTTCTATTAATAGAGCTATTTTCTATTAATAGAGTTATGTTGGACATAAAAAGAAAGAATAAATATACGCAAAGCAATAAGATATTGTGGAAAGAATCCCCAAGGAAACCCGTGTGAGGGTATTTTTTTATTACCTTGCAGGGAAAAAAACAAGAGATAACGCTATAGAGCATTGCATTTCGACCGGAGCAGTATCTGAAATCGTTCGAGATTACCGTAAACTCCTTAAGGACAAAGAAATTGAAGCGATGAGAGATCTCGTCCTCTTTTGCACGCAACAGGGGACTGATTTGGCCGACTTTGCACAAGCAATTAGATTACACAGCATGCTCCTCAAGAATGGGAGTGAGACAGCTGTAGAGCAGGCAGAAACATGGACTGCAGGCCTTCTGGCAATTGCAAAAGAGCATCCAGAGAAAGTCTTCCAAGTTCTTATCGAAATACTTCAGAGAAGTGAAGAGGATGGCATATCGCCGATTCTTACACTAGACAGAATAAAGCAGATTAAACAGGAGCAAAAGAAAGAAGAAGATAGGTTAGCCACTCTAAAGGGGCAAGCCGACCAAGCTAATTTAATGTGCACCAACGCCTTGGCTAAAGCAGGGTTAACGAAAGAGTACATTGAGCTCTTTGAAACCCTAGCAAAAAAGCTTCGAAATTGGGGACTGGATGTCGCGGAAAAGATTGTCGTATTTGTTGAATCGATGGAGAAGCTGGGTAAGGATCCGAAACGAGCTGTCGACGAATTGACGTCATTCGAAGAGGCGAGAAAGGAGCGAAGAAAAATACTCTCGGAAAATATGAAATTGGCTGAGAAGCAGAAAACGATGCGCGCAAGAGACGAGATCTACCGGCTATTATCGGATTTGCCCCTGACTCCGGAATTTTGGTTGCAGCTAGGAATCAAATTTCAGGCTATTGCACTAACCCGGGATGAGGATGTCGCCATGGCTGCGCCAAGGGCACTCCTGGACTTCGTGAACTTTTATGATAACTTGCTGGGTCTTCGAGCAGCGATACTTCAAGGCGAAATTATCTTCAAGCAGGAACAAGGTGAGAACAAGAGCCTAAAAGAAGACAACGATGAATTAAGAAAGGATAACGAGCGCTTGCGCAAGGAGAAAAGCGGTCTTAAAGCTGACGTCGAGCAGCTGAACAGCAACAAGAACCTATTGCTTGATGTGGTCACAGATTTTGAGGGTAAAATACAGAGGCTCCGAGATGAGAAAAGGAACCTTGAATTGGAGGGCCAGGACAATAAGGAGCAAGGTGACCTAGTCAGACAGACACCTAACTTCGAATTCGTGAACGTGGCAGTCAAGGAGTCAGGGCTTACGCACTTCAATAGCGGATCTACGACGCCCACCAGTGGATGCGTGACGACCTCCGGCTTTGTACCGCAGTTCAATAGCGGATCTAGGACACGTAGCAGCGGATGCGTGACGACCTCCGGCTTTGTACCCAACGCGCCACCTTCTTAGGTGGCCACCCGCTTATTCTTGAACAATTTCCAATGCTCCTGTGGCGCCCTTTCTGCCGACGAACCATCGTATTTTATCGCGTGTACTCAATCGCTCTCTGGAATACTCACTGGCGTATTCATGCAAGACTCCCCTGATTTCCTGGATCGTGACTCTTATCCTCTCGCATCTCTGTGAAACTTGTGCCAGTATCGGTTCGAGCTCTTTTCGAATACTGTCGGTGTCGTTGCTGCTGTCATGCTCAACAACCAAGAGCCGTCCTTGCAGCGTCCCTCTTTCGGTCTCGTACCTTTGTAGCAGTGATACAAGTGCCTCGCAGATCCCCGCTAAGGTAGAGACAGGGCCCTCAAGATCCAGAAGCGCCTTACGCTTCGCAATGAAAAACTCCTCCGCGAGCTCTAGCTGCTGTGTGAGATCTGGCCTGGCAGCCCTGAGCTGTCCTGCACTCTTTATCTGGGCGTCGACTTCAGAGACTTGGCGCAGGGCGTCTTTGATTGTGACTAGTGCCCTGTTCACCTCGTCTGGCCAGTCCAAGCTTGATTCTGCATTCATTCTTTTTATCGTTTCTGGGCAATACATGTGGTCAGAAGGTATGCACCATCGAAAGAAAAGCATCATTGCGTCTAAATATTCCTATACAGAATACGGCATAAAATAGATGCCTAGCAAGAATAACGTATATAACCCTTTGGCAGTCAGGAATTGTATGTCGGATGCTGTTAAAGCCATAAGCTCTATGGATCTGCCCGATCTGGCCGAAATTCGAGTTATTAGAAAGGAGGTTGGCTGGACTCAGCGAGAGCTTGCAAGAGCCACGGGCCTGAGCCAATCATACATCAACAAGATAGAGCGCAACGAAGCGGATCCCGGCTACATGACGGCAAAGAGGATTTTTCAAACCCTGCATGATGCAGTTACCAGTAACAAAAGGCCGGCGGACAAGAAGATTTGCAAAGACATCATGGCCATGAACGTCGAATACGTTACCAGCAACCAGACAGTCAAGGAGGCCAGAAAGTTGATGATCAAAAACGACTATTCGCAGATCCCAGTGATAGATAATGGATTAGTCAAGGGGAGCGTAACCGACAGGTTGCTCGTCAAGCTCACTCAATCCGACAGCGATTCGAAGGTTCAGGATATTATGGAAAGGCGGTTCCCAATCGTAGATCCTGACACAAAGTTAGAAACACTACGACACTTGCTCGACGAATACCACGCGGTGCTTGTCGACAAGGGAAACAGAGAGTATGGAATCGTCACAAAGCACGACCTTCTGAAAGCTATCAAATAGTCTGGAAATCCGTTGTATCAATTTCCCTCCTCCCCTGAAAGAGCTGGACACTACTAGGAAAAGCGTCGAGCCGGAGAAATGGTTCGACCCGGAATTTCAGAAGTTCATTGATCCCCATGGTGTCGTGGGGGGATATGAATACAAGGTACCAAGATGGGCACCGGATGTTTACTTCACTGTTATCAATTAAATGCAAGTTAGATTGAACAGACAAGTAGTAGCACGCATTTGGCTTCGAGAGATGATTCAGATAGCTCTTCTAATGAACAGAAGCTCGGCTTACGCAACGTAACATACTTGGGCATAGTCAGCTTCTTTACAGACTTTTCAACTGAGATGGTTCTAGGGGTTTTGCCATTATTCATAGTCTCTTCTCTTGGCGCGTCAAGGGCAATACTGGGAGCAATTGAAGGTTCCTCGGAACTTACAAGCTATGCTTTTCGAATGGTTTCTGGTTCTTTGTCTGACAAAGTAGGCAAAAGAAAGATTTTCGTTATTGCCGGCTACAGCTTATCCACTATAACAAAACCGTTTTTTGCAGCATCTACTGGCTGGCTTGATGCTTTTGCAGTCAGATTTGGTGACAGAATGGGAAAAGGCCTGAGGACAGCACCACGTGACGCTTTGATTGCCGATTCCGTACGAGAATCAAAAGCTGGCAGAGCATTTGGACTTCACAGAACAATAGACCAAATGGGCGCGATAGTTGGCCCCATTGTTGCATTTGCTCTACTTCAGTTTATCGACATTAGAGGGATCTTTCTTTTTTCACTAATTCCCGGTGCCATTGCCGTTGTTATTTTAGTATTTTTTGTAAAGGAAGTGGCTGTTAAAAGGTCCGCAAGAACAACAATGCTTTCAAACATAGGCAGCGTAATGAAAGGAAATAGACCATTCGCCCTTCTTCTAGTTATCACTGGTATATTCAGCATTGGAGCATTCAATTTCTCTTTTATCCTTCTCAGAGCTTCAGATTTGGGGGTAGAGAAGAACCTAGTACCTCTGGTTTACGCAGTCATCAATATTGCTCATACAGCGATAGGCATACCTTCCGGCATTTTCGCGGATAGGATTGGGAAAGAAATGATCTTAATGATTGGATATGGAGTTTTTGCCATTTCCACATTGCTCATGCTGTTTCTGTCAGGGAACAGCCTTTATGCTTACATATTGGCAGCTGTCTTTGGTCTTTACATTGGCATTTCAGAGACTGTCCAAAGGGCCGTTGTTCCAAGATATGTTTCATCAGAGCTAAGAGGAACAGCTTATGGTCTTTTCAACGTAGTAGTTGGAAGCACGTTTTTCGTGAGCAATATCCTCTTTGGATTCCTGTGGGACAACTATGCACTAAGCTCCGCCATAACATACAGCCTAATAACTACAGCGATCGCAATAGCCGCGATGTCCATATTCGTCAAAAGGTATCCTGCTGGGAAATTGCTGACATCATGACAGTGTCATCTGGCATTATGACGACAAAAGTTTCGATGATGCGACTACCTTGACGTATGCTAGCCGTGGATCCACGATAAGATACTGACCCACTAGTAAAAAGTAAACTAATGAAGAACCAAAAACGAACACTCCAAGAGAACCAATCGTCATCGCAAATATCTGATGTTGGCTATTCTAATGAATTGTTTATCCTTGCAACTAGTCGTTTAACCTTCCAAAATTTAGGCTATGGGCTTAGCTCGAATCCAAAAGCCTGTGTAACAGAATTGCCAGTTTCCGCAAGTAGTTCTGTATATCTTCTTGCGTCGTATGTTGTCTTTGCACCGATCAATTCTACAGGCACTGTTCGTTTTCTCGAGTTCTTCCTGTAATAATCGGTAATAACATACTGCAAAACTTGACCTGCTCGCATAGATTTCCCTTCATCTTCAAGTTGGTATACCGCAGCTGTCTGAGCGGTATCTACGATATAAGCGTTAGAATCCTTTGATAGCATCTTGGTAAAAATCAAGTCAGCCAAAGGAACCCTGCCTTCCTTCAATTGTTGTTTGTATTTCTGGAAGGTATTCCTTATCTTTGGCATTAGAGCCTTCACTTCCATAACGGTGTTGCCTTCGGCCATTATCTCAAGCACTT
>Ga0070697_100001419_pt1 | contig 18192 bp, 14 predicted proteins | sample KBSK1501metaG_FD_65475 | JGI IMG/M metagenome (GOLD analysis project Ga0070697, IMG submission 65475) | Corn, switchgrass and miscanthus rhizosphere microbial communities from Kellogg Biological Station, Michigan, USA - KBS K1-50-1 metaG | ecosystem: Host-associated > Plants > Roots >... | reverse complement strand
CTGCTACCCAGTTTCAAAAACTAAAAACTATTCATGCCCTGTGGCCCTCCGCCGCCCTGGCCGGCATTGCTGCTTTGGCGTTAGGCCTGCGGCTCCATCTACTGGCAGCCAAGAGTTTCTGGCTTGACGAAGGGGTGGGTGCGGCCGCGGCCCAACTCCCTTGGAGCGACTTTTTCAAGCTGCTGTGGCGCCGCGAAGCCAACATGGGCCTCTACTACCTGCTGCTGCGCGGCTGGATCCATTTGGACGATAGCGAGTTCGCGCTGCGAATGCTTTCGGTTGTGTTCGCAGTCGGCGCGGTGTTCGCGGTGTTCGCACTGGGACGCCTTCTGTTCGACAGGAACACCGGCATGCTGGCAGCATTGCTGCTTGCGCTGAACGCCTTCCACCTGCGCTACTCGCAGGAGGCCCGCAGCTATAGCCTTCTGGTGTTACTGGTTACACTATCTACTTACTTCTTTGTCTTGGCGCTGGAGAATCCCAGCACGAAAAATCGGCTGCTGTCTGTAACTTTCAGTGTCCTGGCCTTCTACTCGCATTTTTTTGCTTTGTTCGTCATTCTCGGGCAGTGGATTGCACTGCTGCTATGGAAACGCGACCGCCCTTCAAAGTCACAATGGCTGAGTGCGGGGTGGATGGCCGTCCTGTGCTTACCAGGAATAGCGTTCCTCTCACTCAAGAACCGTGGGCAACTGGATTGGATTCCAGCGCCCACCTTGCGTTCGGTTTACGACGGTATCTTGCTATTCGCGGGGCAAGCCGGTCCCGGACTGCTGATTGTTTACGCAACGTTGTGCGGCTTCGCACTCATAAAGGCGCGCCACTCCGAACGATGGCCCAGCCGCATGCTGGCAACCTGGCTGGTCCTTCCGATCGCATTGTTGCTGTTGATTTCGATCGCAAAGCCGTTGTTCGTTCCTCGTTATGCGGCCATGTGTCTGCCGGCATTGGTGCTGCTTGCCGCCGCAGGACTGCGCGAATTAAACGTGTATTGGCGAAGCGCTGCCGCGATTGTGCTGGTTGTGCTTTCATTGGCCGGCATTCGCAACTACTATGCGGGATTCTCGGCGGAAGATCAGGGATGGCGCGATCTGACCCGTTTTGTAGTAGCGAATTCTGTTGCTGGAGACCAAGTGATCTTCGAGAACGGCGTCGAGCGGCCAGTGTTTGAATACTACCGTCGCGATTCGAAGTGGCCGCAGGTCCTATTTCCGTCCCATGGCGAAGAGTTCACTTACCGCGACTTCGAGGGTAATGCGACCGCGCAGGTCGCGGAATCTGCTGAGCAACATTGGCGGGTTTGGCTGATCCATCCTGACAGTCATGCTCCCGAGCTGCAGGCTGCCCTGGCTGCGCGCTTTAGAGAGCTCCAGGCAAAACAATTTCCTGCCGCTACCGCGCGGATTTACTTGAGGCTGCCGAAGTAGATCGCTGTGGCTTAAGCTGGTGGAAGAGCTCGAGATACTGGCGCGTGATTTCGTCCCAACTGTAGCGTTGACGCGCGAATTCAGCGGCGGCTGACCCTAATCGCGTGCGTTTCACCGGATCGTCAATGAGCTGCTGAATTTTCGCTGCCAAATCAGCCTCATCTTTGCTGAAGATCACGCCCTGTCCGCCGGCGGTTTCGCGATTCGAATCGGTATCAAGGTAAAGGACTGGCCGCGCCGCCGCCATGGCTTCGATGAGCGCTGGATGGATTCCTCCTACCTCGCAGGCAAAAACGAACATCCCCGCGTTCTTTTGCAGCGCCCAATACCCCTCGCCGTAAATCGGACCGGTGAAGATCACACGCGGGCCCGCCATGGCCTGCAGCCTGGCGTCGTACTCCGGGTCATAGCTATTACTGCCCACGATCACCAGCGGCCAGTCAGCGCGAACCTTCTCGTAAGCGCGGATGACCAATTCAGGATTATTCTCTGGTTCGGTTCGGCTTACGTACAAGACATATTTGCCGGGCGTCATTCCGCAGCCGGCGAAATCGAATCCTTGGCTCGACGTCAAGGCGGGAACTTCCGCGCCGTATCCGATCATGGTGGAACGCTTGCCGTAACGGCGCCGATAGTATTCCTGCACGGTGGAGGCGTCGGTGACCACTCGCGTGGGCGTGACCAGTGAAGCGAGTTCGCAGAGGTATAGGAAGCCTCTGGCGAACCATCCCCATTTTCTGCGGGTGCGGTCGAGTCCATCCACGTTGAGGACCACCGGTTTCCCGAAGAGCCTGGGGACCCAAGCCAGAGGTCCATTTGCGGCATTCACAATCAAGACCAGATCAGCGTCGGTGGAAATCACGTGCAACACTGACAGTAAGGTGTGCACGGGCGTGTCGAGATGCTTGGCCGGGATGGAAGGCAGCACCACGCGCCGGATACGGCGGTCCACTAGTTCGTTGTCTCCGGGGCGCGAGAACGATCGGCGGCAATAGACCGAGACCCTGTAGCCTGCCTCCACTAGACGTTGAGACAGCTTCTCCGCGAAAGCCTCGAAGCCCCCATAGCGGTTGGGGATACCGCGAGAGCCCAGAATCGCGATGTGCAACGCCTTATTGTGGGGAGCGGACAATTCGCAAAAATCTTTCGTGTGCTGGCGAGCTCAACATATAACATCTTCCGGATTCCCATAGAAAACCGCAACCTGTGAGCGTGCGAGTTCTTTTTGTTACAAACGATAACCTCAACCAGCGCCGTGCCGGCCCTGCCGTGCGCGCCATTGAGTTGGCGCGCGTGCTGGCCCGCGATCACCAGGTCACGGTGGCCACCGCCCAGCCTAGCGATGCGGAGTTCGCGGAGTTTACTCTGCTCGATCGTGCTGCGCGTCGAACCAACGAACTGAAGAAGCTGGCGCGTGCGAGCGAGGTTACGATCACACAAGGCATGGTGCTGGCGCGGTTTCCTTTCGTGGGGAAGCTAGCACGACACCTGGTCGTAGACCTTTACGACCCCTACCTGCTCGAGTACTTGGCGCATCCTCATCCCCGACATGCGGACTGGGGTGAACTGCGCCAGTTGTACCGGATAAATCAGCAGTTGCTGGCGGGCGATTTTTTCCTGTGTGCCAATGAACGGCAATGGGACTACTGGAGTGGAAGCCTGTCGGCGTTGGGGCGGCTTAACTTGCCAGAGCACCACAAAGATCCCAGCTTCCGGCGTTTGCTCGATGTCGTGCCGTTCGGTTTAGCGTCACGACCGCCACAACATAGCAAGCAAGTTATGCGAGGGGTAATGCCAGGAATTGGCGCGGACGATCTGGTATTGCTATGGGCGGGAGGCATATGGCAGTGGCTCGATCCGCTCACTGTGATTCGCGCCGTCGCCGCAGCTTCGCAGCAAATTAAGAATCTGCGTCTGGTTTTCCTGGGAACCGAGGATCCAAATCCCCAGAATCGGCCCATGTCGATGGTTGAGCAGTCGCGCCATCTAGCAAGCGACTTGGGCGTGCTGGATCGGCACGTCTTCTTCCGCCCGGGATGGACCTCGTACGAAGAGCGCCAGAATTGGTTGCTCGAGGCCGATATCGGCGTCTCGGCACACCAGCAGACCGCCGAGGCCCGGTTTGCGTTTCGCACCCGCGTGCTCGATTACATTTGGACGGGACTGCCGATGATTCTGACCTCGGGCGATTACTTCAGCGAGTGGGCGGAGCGACAGAACGTTGGATATGCCGTTGCCGCGGGCGACGTCGCCGGCTGGCAGAATGCCATGGTCAAGCTGGCGGCAGAAAGAGCAGAACGCGAGCGCATCAGAGCGCGTCTTCTCCGGCTTGTGCCGCAATTTGCCTGGGAGCAAGTGGCCGCGCCGCTAGCCCGATATTGTGCCGCCCCGTACAAGACGGCGCGCGCGCCCCTGTGGCGCCAGCGGTCGGTTCCTTTCCTGGCCGCTCTCTACGACTTCACTCGCGGCAGACTAAGGTAATGCGGCGAGCATTGCTCCAGGACAGGCGGCCGCTGTGCCATACTGTTAACAACTCAGCTCTGGTTAAACGGGTTCTGCCTTGAATTCCTCTACATCATGCTGCAACTTCTGCGCGAAATAAGCCAAAATTACGAGCTCATCTGGGCGCTGGCCATGAAGGAGCTGCGCGTCCGCTATAAGCGTTCTGTGTTGGGATTTGTGTGGGCCCTGCTGAATCCGTTAATGATGATGGTAATTCTCACTCTGGTGTTTTCGAAGATCATGCGTTTTCCGGTGAAGGATTACGCGGTTTTTCTCATCAGTGCGCTGCTGCCCTGGACCTTCTTTTCCCAGTCCATGGGTTACTCCATGGAGTCGATTATTTCGAACGGAGAGTTGCTTAAGAAGGTGAAGATCGCGAAATCAGTGTTTCCGGTCGCGGCCGTGCTGTCCAATGTGATCAACTTTCTTTTGTCGATGGCGCCGCTAGCCCTGATTGTGGTGGTCCTGCACTTCCCATTGCACTGGACCTGGATCTTTTTACCGGTGCCGTTGGTGGCCTTGATACTGTTCACTCTGGGCTGCGGTTTCTTTTGCGCTACCGCAAATGTGTTCTTCCGCGACGTCAGCCACATCATGCAGATCGTGCTATCCGGCTGGTTTTACCTTTCGCCGGTCATGTACTCGTTGGATTTTCTTCCACAGCAGTACCGCGATTTCTTCCGCCTCAATCCTATGCTTTACTTCCTGAACCAGTTCCGGTTGGCGATTTATTATGGCCAGTTACCCGAACTGAAGTCGATTGCGCTCTGCCTGGCAATTGGGTTGCTAGCACTGATCCTTGGTTATGCCTATTTCCGTCGCTCCGAAGATGCCCTCGTCTACTACGTCTGAGGGAAACTCGCCCGCAGCACGCATCCGCATGGAAGACGTGGTGCAGCGCTACCGCGTGATCCGGGAGCGACCCGATTCGCTGCGGGAAGCGTTTACGAAATTGTTTCGCCACGGCGGGGTGCAGGAATTCGAGGCGCTCAAGGGAGTTTCTCTGGTGGTTCCCGAGGGAGAGGTTCTCGGCATCATCGGCCGCAACGGTTCGGGCAAGAGCACGCTGCTGAAGCTTATTGCCGGCGTGTACAAGCCGAGCTCAGGGACGGTCGATGTTCGCGGTACCGTGGCCGCACTGATTGAATTGGGCGCCGGATTTCACCACGACCTTACGGGACGGGAAAACATCGTACTGAACGGCCTGCTGCTGGGCCTGAAGCGGCGGGAGATTGCCGCGCGGGAGCAGAAGATTATTGCCTTCGCCGACATCGGTGATTTCATCGACAGTCCGGTCAAGCAGTATTCCTCAGGCATGTTCATGAGGTTGGCCTTCGCCATCGCCGTCGAAGTTGACCCTGACATTCTTCTGGTGGACGAGATTCTCTCCGTAGGCGACGCCGAGTTCCAGGAGAAATGCGACCAGCGCATGGAAGAGTTTCACCGCCAGAAAAAAACCATCATCGTGGTTTCACACGATCTCCAGGTGGTGCGCAGGCTCTGCACGCGAGTGGTCCTGCTGGACCGCGGCCGGGTAGTGGCTGATGGGGCTGCCTCCGCGGTGTTAAACGATTATGCCGAAATGATGCATTCCGCCGGTTCGCCGTGAGTTGTGGTGGGCGCACGATTCCGTCGCTTAAATCAGGTAGGGCGAATAAAATGAGGTGCTGTGACTGGGCGGTCTAGCTGGCCGGCAACTATACGGTCAGCTAGCGCAGTTAGACTGATTTCTTATGAAGGTTCTTTTGCTGGGTGGCGGCGGTTTTCTGGGCTCGCACTTGTGCGAGCAGCTTCTCTCGGAGGGAGAGGAGGTGCGTGTGTTCGAGCGGCCCATCCCAGGATGGCAAAAGCCGGTCACACTTGAAGATCACATGGAGTGGCAGGAGGGGGATTTCACCAACACCCGGGATTTGGAACGCGCCTTGGAGAGTTGCGACGTCGTCTACCACCTAGTATCAACGACTCTGCCAAAAACTTCGAACGACAACCCGGTATACGACATCGAGACCAATGTTCTTGGAACTCTAAAGCTACTGGAACTGGCGCGCCGTAAGCCGGTGCGCAAGATCATTTTCGTGTCTTCCGGCGGAACCATCTACGGGATACCGAAAGAGATCCCCATTAAGGAAACTCACCCCACTCATCCCCTGTGTTCTTACGGTATCGGCAAACTGACAATTGAAAAATATCTTCACCTCTATCATGTCCTGCATGGGCTGGACTATTGCGTGCTGCGCTTGGGCAATCCGTATGGGGAGAGACAGGCGGTGCTGGGTGCGCAAGGCGCCGTTGCAGTGTTCATGCACAAGGCGTTCCATGATGAGACGCTGGAAATTTGGGGCGACGGCAGCGTGGTGCGCGACTATCTGTACGTGAAAGATGCTGTGCGCGCGCTGGCCATTGCCAGGTTCGCAACCGGCGAACATCGTCTGTTCAACATAGGAGCTGGTGAAGGCCGCAGTGTGAACGATTTATTGGATAACCTGGAGAAACTGGCGGGACGAAGGCTCAAGCGCCGATATGTGGAAGGTCGAGCCTTTGATGTGCCGGTGAACATACTGGACATCTCGCGCGCTCACGAGCAGCTGGGTTGGAGTCCCCAATATAGCTTCGAGGAAGGATTGCGGCGAACTTGGGCGTGGGTTGCGTCCAACCCGGTTACTCACGACCGCAAGACCGCGCTGCCGGCCTGACCTTCTGTTCAGTTGGAAAAATTGTTCATGTCTGAAGCGGCACCCGACCCGCAGTACGCCTTGAGCGGAATAGTTCGCGTCAGCAGCATGGAGCTGCGACGCGACAGTCATCACTACATCGTGCTCAGCCACCTCTACCAATGGATGCGAGAACGCGCGTTGACGGTCGCCCACGGAGTACTGCTCGATTACGGATGCGGAGGCCAGCCCTACCGGGAGCTGTTCTTGCCCAAGGTAAGCAAGTACATCGCCGCTGATGTGGCCGCTGCCCACGGCACCAGTGTCGATATCAGGTTGCAGCCGAGACAGCCGGTTCCTTTGCCCTCGGCCAGCGTGGACACTATTCTGGCTAATCAGACGCTGGAGCACGTCCCCGACTCGGACTTCTATCTGGCGGAGTGTGAGCGGCTATTGCGGCCGGGAGGAGTATTGATTCTGACAGCTCCCATGCAGTGGCGGCACCACGAGGCGCCTTTTGATTACTTCCGGTTCACGCGCTATGGGCTCACCGAACTACTTTCGCGCCACCAGTTCACGCTGCAAGACTTGTCGCCATCTGGCGGCGTGTACGCCCTCCTCGGGCAAATTTTCCTCAACCACCTGGCTGAGCGTGGCTTCCAGAATAGGTTGGTGTTCCGTGCGATAAACCGTGTGGCCCTTTGGTTCGATAAGAAAGTCCCGGACAGCGAAGAAACAATTAATTGGATGTGTATCGCTCGCAAGTCCAGCTAAGCAACTTCTGCCGTGTTGCGAAGCGAATCCGAACTGGAAGTCAGGTCCCGGTACACACCTTCCGCACCGCTGGCATATTCTGCGATCGATTTAGGCCGGCGCGCCCGCTCCTTCAGCTTTGCTAGTAGTTCAGGGTCGCGGCACAGCCGTTCCAGGGTGGCCGCCAATTCGGACACGTTTCCAGCAGGGAACAGAAGGCCGTTGTCTTCGTGGCCGACAGCCTCTGCCATTCCCCCGAGATTAGAGGCGATTACAGGACAACGGTAGGCTTGCGCGTGATAGATGACCAACGGCGTGTTTTCATACCACAGCGAGGGCACAACCAGCACGTCTACATTGGCGAATATTTCACCGATCATATGGTTTGGAAAGGTGCCGCCAAACTGGACCCGATCGTCGCCGCCCGCGAGTTGTTTGAGCCGCTCAGAATATGCGGGAAATTCCTTGGGATTTCCATAAATCTTGAGTTCAATTGGGAGGGTTGCCGGCAACAACTGCAGCGCCTGCAATAGTAAGTGTGGGCCTTTGTGCTCGTAGAGAGTGCCGATGAAAGCAACCCGCAGCCGGCCCGTACCGGGACTGGCATTCACCTCCTCAACGCCGGTTAGGTCGATGCCGTAAGCGGCAAGCTGTACCTTCTCGGGTTTCAATCCATTGCTCACCAGAATTCGTTCCATGAGGCGAGTCGGTGCGAGGACCCGATCGATTTTGTTGATGCGCTCTCGCATGAATGCCGGGCGCCGTGCCAGTGCGCGGACGTGCGGCGCAAACCAGTGCCGCCGAAACAGCCCCCAATCCGTTGCGCGTATGAGTAGCGCCACCAGCCAATCCGGCAACTTCCGCAACTTAGCTTGTGCTTCCGCACTCTGGTTCACGGTGACAATGTGCCGCAGGCAATTGACACTGTGGCGGTCTGGTCCCGTGCACATGCTGTTATCGGGCAAGCGCAGCTGATTCGTGGGACATACGAACCAGAAGTCAGTCGGGGTGAGTACCATGGGGATTCCAAGTGCCTCACACACGTCAACAGCCGATGCCGAGAGCCTGCCCAAGTGAAAAAAGTGAACGACGTCGGGCTTGAATCTTTTCAGAAAGGTTCGAAAGTAGCGCGCGAAAAAGCGATTGTTGTACTCCGTCTCGGTTGTAGGCTGGCCATCAAGGGGTACGTAAGCGTGCCGGTAGCGCTCGACCGGAACGCCCTGGTACTCGTAAGAGTCAAAGCGTTCCTCAGGGCTTGGCTTCGCGGTCGCCGGGTACCCCGTAAACACCATTACTTCATGCCCTGCCGCCTGAAGCTGTTTCGCCGTGCCAAAAGTGAGCACTTCAGTGCCGGCAGAATACTCCGGCAAAAACTGGTGAACCGTCAGCAGGATTCTCATCAGGCGGACCGGCCCATCTGGGTTGCTGATTTGGCGCCGCGATACTGGGCATAGATGGCAGCCGCGTTCAAGAATGGAATGCGAACTAGCAGGGATAGCTTGCCGCCGACGGGATTTTGGCTTCTAAGCACAAACCGGCAATCCTCCACAGTTGCTTTCGCCAGGCAATGGGCCGCGGCAAACCAGGACGGTACGCTATGCAGCCCAAACAGCTGATTTAATTTTCGATGGCAAGCATAGTTGCGCCGATATTCGTAAGCCACCGAACGGGCATGCGAGTGAATGACGTGCGCCGCGGGCTGGTACGCGATCTTCCAGCCTGATTCCAGGGCCCGTTTACCCCACTCAATATCTTCCCCAAAGTCCGAGGCCAGAAAGGGCAGTTCGCGATAAGTGCTCTTCCGTATGGCCGAGCACACGTTGTCAAAGTTGCAGAACATATATTGCTGGAGGGGCGACATGGCCCGGTAAGTGACTTCATCTTCAATCCACTTGGCGTCGGGCGTGGTTCTGCCGGTCTCCCAGGCGTTCAGATTGCGCTCGGTTAAAACGTCGGCTTCCGGCCGAGGCACTTGGCGGGCATAGGCACCTGCCACCAGGGGATCGCGAAATGCTTCCGCCAAGTGGGCAAGCAGGTGCATGTCGCCGGGAATAGCATCCTGTGTCATCAAGACCACCACATCGCCAGTGGCCATGCGAACGCCGAGATCCCGCGTCCGCCCGTGATCGAACTCTTCCGCCGTGATGTGAATCACGCGTGCGCCGAATTCCGCAGCAATGTCGGCGGTGCAGTCGGTTGAACCAGAGTCGATCACAATCAACTCCACCTCACCGTCGAACTGCTGTTGTCGAAGGCTGCCCACCACTCGCCGAAACTCATCGCCTGCGTTCTTGGTGGGGATAACCACCGAGACCTTCTTTACTTCGGTGGTTTGAGCGGGAGCTTTCCTCAGCTTGCGCACCGAGCCCGTGTTTCGAGTCGCCTGAGGAACGGCGCCTACAAACTCCTTGGCCTTTTTGGTAAGCGGCTGTAGCCGTTGCCGCAGGCGGGCTGGGATCACCATCGCAGTGAGCAAGTAAACAATAGTGGCAATTTTTCTGAATGAGAAGGGCTGATGCCGGATGGCGTCGCGGAGCCGAATGACCTTTGATTGCTGAAAAGCAGCGATGATGCCATCGCGCGCGGCTACCGCCTGGCCCAGGGCATGGGCGTGAGCGGTCAGTTCGGCGATATTTCGCTCCTGATTGGCGACGGTCTCCCGCATGCCCGCCAACCGCTCGAAATTTTCATAGGCCCGAAATTGCGCACCATGAAAGCGTGTTTCCTGGGCGACCGTATTCGCGGCGTAATCAAACGAGCCATCGAGATAACAGGTGGTGGCAAGAGGTGGAAGTGCGGCCTGCGAGCACACCGCCACAAACGCGACCGGCTTTGAGCTCTGCTCCCGTTCGCCTGATAACATTTCCTCGCCGCGCAGTTCGGTCGGCAAAGCGCTATCTTGCTCGATGGTGATGGCCGGTCTGATCACTTGATTCAGCACAACAACGTGGCGGTACCAATTACGTAATAGATCTTCGAATTCCTGGCGCGAGCGTTCCCGCAGATGGTAGGGATTTTCTCCGTAATTCACCGTTACCGCAGGATTGGGTGTGGAGATCACGAGCTGGCCATTCGCTCCCAGCAGGCGGGCAAAGGTCCGCATCAGCTCAACCTGAGTAGCCTCGTCCAGGTGCTCGAGCACTTCAAAACACACAATCGCGTCAAAGCTGTCGCCACCAAGGCCGCTGCCCAGGTCGGTACGGCGTTCAAACTGGAGGTTGTGGGCACGATGGTGCTCGCGGGCCCAAGCCAGCGCCGATTCGTCGATATCGATCGCCCGCACTTTGCGCGCTGTTTGTGCGAGCAACGCCGAGCCGTAGCCGGTGCCGCAGCCGAAATCGAGCACCGTCGCGCCCTGGATCATTTGTTGCGCGAACCGGTAGCGCGGCATGTGTTCGTATTCCGCCAGCTTCGACCACGTACCCGGAAGGAAGCGCTCGTGAATGAATTCGGCAAAGTTGCTGCCCGAAGCCTTACACAACACACCCGCGTACCCCGCCAAGCTGTCATTTAAGGGCGAGTTCTCGCCGGGATAGGTATGCCTCTCCTGGCTTGCTAAGGGATGAATGCCTTCAACACTGATCTGCTCGAATTGCAGCCTCGACATCAGTAGCCGCAACGATTGGGCTGAGTAGTAAACGAGATGCGACGGCGGATGGCGGTAGGCCCAGCCGGCAGGATTACTGATTGCCTCGGTAGACCGGGCGTTGGGAGTTGTAATCGCGATCCTGGTGCTTGGAGTAATCGCGCCCTTGCTGAACAACTTGTAAAAGAGCTGGTAGGGATCTTTGAGGTGTTCGAGCACATCCAGCATCAAAATCAAATCGAACTGGTGGGGAATGAGCGCATCAACGCTCTCCACAACGAAGGCCTTGCCCGAAGACCGCTGCTGCGCAATCTTTCTGGCATGTTCGGATACTTCGATTCCGAAACACTTCCAGCCTCGTGCTGCTGCTATTTCCAGGTGTGAACCATAGCCGCATCCCACATCCAGCAGAGACCTGCCCGTGCACGACTTTTCATATTCTGCGAGCAGATCATGGAACAGCGGAAGCACCAGTTCGGTCTGCCGGTCATAGCTTTCATAACCGCCTTTTTCGCCGCCTTCGAACCATTCCGCGCGGTCATAAAGGGCCTTCAGTTTCTCTTCCGTGGGCATTGGCCAGACGAAATCGGTTGCGCTTTGTGGGTCGCGCCAGATGGAGTATCCGTCTACCTCGCAAAGAAATTCGTTTGCCGTGGAGCCTGAGAGGGGGCTCACGGAAAAGGAGCTCTGCTGACGGTCAGCCTTTGTGCTTACAGCCATGCGATCAAATCAAGCGTCGGATGGTTTGTTAACGACGGTGTTGCTTAGCGCTGATTGTACATCGCAGAAACCGCCGGATCCCTAAAGAGCCATGCGCTCGGGCCGTCCCAAATTGGCTTTAGAGATGGCATTACTCTAGTCGCGTCACTGCCCACGAATTCCTTGACTTTGAATACAACCAGAGTTCTAATGGGCTTCCCCCCAGTACTTTACGGCCGTTTTACCAGGGTCCCTACGAAAACACGGAGGCGTACTAGGTATGCGATCTGCAGCTATTGTTGCGGCTGTTCTGCTGATTTCCGGTCTGGCGGTGGCAGGCCCTTGCACTGCTCCCACTGTGGTGCCGGCTGATGGGCGAATCGTAGACTTCGATTTCGTGCCCCAGAGCGCAAGCAATTTTTACCAGTTTACCGCCAGTGCGGGACACTCATACTCCGTAGAAGTTCGCCAGGACTACGATGACGTGAACGCAGATGTAACTGCGACCTTGTCCGGCCCGGCGGGCACCTGCCCCACGCCCGCGGCCTTGGCAGGCACAAACGATACTACGGCTGCAGACCCAGCCCTCCCGGCTAATGCTACGCGGGTCAGCTTTACAGCGGCTACGTCTGGTGCTCATCGCATTCAAGTGGCGAATGCAAATGTTGGGGCGGGGCGCTACATCTCGGTATCGGTGTCCGACACCACTGCTTACAATGTCCGCTGGAGCACCTTCGGCACCTTCATTACGCAGTGGGGCTTTCAAAACACAACCAGCCAGGACATCGTCGGTACATTGAAAGCAACCACAGTGCTGGGCGGGGCAGGCACTAATACTATTACGTTTACCGTGCCGGCAAATTCTCAGATATTTAAGATTATTGCCGCTACCAGCCCACCCGGCGATATCAGCGTGGGAGCCGGCAAAGCTGGCTTTGCTGTATTCACCCACAACGGCCCCCCGGGAGGCATACTTACGGATGCATTCTTCATCAACAGTGCCGCAACGGTGATCGTACCTTCGGTTTTTGAGCCCGTACGCCAGTCTCGCTGAACTTGCTGGCGGCGAGTAACATCCAAAGCAGCCTTAGCCTTAATCGATGAAGCGGCTATCCGGAATTTGTTTGCTTCTTATACCCGGCTTTCTTGGGGTGCTGTCTTCTCCCGCCTCTGCACAGCAGGGACCTAGCGTCCGCGTTGTCTACGCAAAATCTGAACTTACAATTGCCATTAGCCGAAATGTCTCCTTGCGTGTGGTATTGGATGAATTTTGCCTGCGGACTAATGTACGTTGCGAAGGTACACCGCAGACGGAGGGGCTAAGCGTTGTCCCTCTTTCGCTTCATGGCACGTGGCAAGGCGTTGTGTCGCGACTACTCGATGGTACCGGCCTCAACTACGCGTTTGATCCGCCCAGCGTTAAGTCTCCGGGACGACTTATTATTCAGCCACGGTCACCGAATCCAACTGAGAATTCGGCGGGCGCAGGGCAGCCGGTGGCTACGCCTCCGGCCCTACCGAGCCGAGTACCTGACACTGTTAGCGCTGTAGCGCCGGAGACCGGCGCTGACCAATACAAGGATCGAGATCCCGGCCAGACCGCTTCAGCTCCGAGTTCTTATAGCACCGGCGGTGCGTCAGCTCCAGTCTTCTCGAGTACAGTTCAGACGGCCACTGGCGTCGCTGGCAGCCCCTTGACCAGCGATGTCGCGCCGAGCGCAGAAGTGCCCACCGTTCTGCCTTTTCCCGATAGCCAGGGTCGGCCTATTCCCGTCAGCACAGCGCCAGAGCAATATCTTCCTTTCCCTGACAGCAAGGGAAACCCGATCCCAGTAAAACCAGAAGACGGGGGTTCGCCCTTCCCAGTCGAAGCTATCCGACAGGCGCAAAAGGACCGCTAGTCTCCACCCCCGACCCCAGCCTTACACCGCGATTAGAATGATCCGTCCGGCTGCTGAAAAATGCGGCAGTGCCCGTTCCCGGCAAATGGAAAAGCCCACCCTAGTCTCCATCATTATTCCGGCGCTGCACCGTCCTGATCTGACCGCCAAGTGCGTCCAATCGATTCGCTACCAGCGCGACGTTCAAGGCCAGATGGATGTCTTTGTGGTGGAAAATGCCGCGCGACCGGGAGCGGTATATGAGACGGCTGCGGGCTCCCATGTGCACTCGCTGTTACTGTTGGAAAACCTGGGCACCACCGGCTCAATTAACCGGGCATTGCCTCTGGCGCGATCAAAATACGTGCTTCTGCTGAATAACGACGTGGAGCTTCACCCCGGCTTTCTGATAACGCTCATCCAAACTCTCGAGACGCAACCGAAGCTGGCATTTGCCACCGGAAAGCTACTCGATGCAAAAAGGGATGGATATCTTGACGGCGCCGGGGATGCCATGCTGCTCGGTGGCGGCGCTTACCGCATTGGCCACGGTGATGCTGATCGCGGACAGTTCGATAGTGTTCGTCCGGTTCTCTCAGGTTGCGGCGCAGCCACGCTCTTCAGACGAGATGTGCTGGATCAATTAGGCGGGTTAGACGAGCAGCTTTTTGCATACCTGGACGATCTCGATCTTAGCCTGCGAGCTCATTTGCTCGGCTACAAAGGCGTATATGTGCCCAACGCCTCAGCCTTGCACGTTGGCAGCGCCACCCTGGCAAATCCGCTGCACCCAAAAATCGTGAGTTGGATCACACGAAATCAAATGTTGGTCGTAATCAAGAACTACCCCGCTGGGGTGCTACTGCGATTAGCACCACGCTTGCTCCTTTATCAGCTTCTTTGGGCCGCGAGAGTTTTTGCGCGAGGCGACGTGCTGCCTTATTTGCGCGGACTGTTTCAGACGCTTTGGGCGCTGCCCAAGGCGCTTAAGGACCGTCACCAGCGACAACGCACGCGGGTTCTGGCTTCCAAACAATTTCTAGAGTACTTGCGCGACTCGGAACGCCAAATCTACGACTGGCATGTCTCGCAAGAGCGCGGCAGCAGGTCAATGCTGCTGCGCCTCTACTTCGCGGCGTTCGGCCGTCCGTGAGGATTTCCGGCGCGGCTGAAAGGCGTAGAAATACCACTTCAAATAATGCGGCATCCAGGACCAGAGTTTGAACTTGGAACTGCCCGACGTGCGCTCCCGCCACACGCAGGGGATTTCCGCGATCCGGTACCCGGACAGGAAAGCTTTTACCGAAATCTCCAGGCTAAGCTCAAACCCACCCCGGCTTTCGATTTCTAATCTGCGCAGCATAGCCCGGTCATAAAGTTTGAAGGCGTTGGTGGCGTCATGCGTTGGAAAGCCACGCAGCCAATGGAGCGTAACCCCCGCGATTCTTGACAACAGTTGCTTGGGAAACCGCCCATTCTCGATCCTACCGCCCCTCATGTACCGGCTTCCCGAGACAATATGAAAGCCCGCGCGGTACAGTTCGAGCATTTGGTCAACCTTGCTCAGATCGTCGGACAGGTCTCCCATCACTACCAGAACCGGCCCATCGGGCGCCTGATCAAAACCAGTGAGAATCGCCCCAACCACTCCGCGGCGGCTGTTCTTCACCAGTCGCAGTCGAAGCTCTCCGGCGCTGATAATCTTCTGCACCACTGGGATGGTGGTGTCCGCATCGTGGTCGAAGACCACCAGTACCCGGAAGTCCGCACGAATCGATGAAGTAAGCGCGTCCCACAGCGAAGGAAAAGCCTCGGCCTCGTTTAGAACGGGAACTACAATCGAGAGCGGAGCAGCAGAGGTCATGGCTTTTCTGCTACGACGAAGAACTGCTTGCCGGCGATTCTCCAGAGCATAGGAACCGCCAAATAGAGCCGGACCAGCCAGGGCTCGCTGGGCAGTTTGCTCTTCATGGTGTAGGGCAAGAAACGGGGAATGACCTTTTGGATTTTGAATCCCGTAAGTTCAAGAACTTCCACGACCGACCGGTCACTGAGCGGCAGGTGATGATCGAAGAAGTCCCAGTAAGTATCGGGGCAGTAATGGATGTTGGGGCCGAGCAACAGCATTCTGCCGCCCTTGCGCAAGACTCGGTATGCCTCTCGCAAACAGAATTGCAATTGATCTTTGCTGTGGAGATGCTCCAGAAAGTTGCTGGTAAAAACCACGTCAATGGAGTCGGAAGCAAGCGGCCATGGCGTGGCCACGTCATGCAGTACGGCTTCTACGTCGCTGGCAGCTCGCGAACGAGCAACCGGGTTCAAGTCCAAAGCATATTTTTTGCGAGCGCGAATACTATTGATGAACTCGCAGTAGCCGGCTCCCAAATCCAGAACCGCGCTGTTTTCGGGCACCCAAGCTTGAAAAAAATGCCGGCTTAACACCGCCCACACCAGGGCACGCCGCTCTTCGGTGCCGGCGAAACGGTTTTGGTAAACCAGCTGAAGATCTTCGGCCATCCCGCCTTCCTTGCTCAAATTTGGCCGACCTTGATTTGTTCTTCAATCCAGGGAAGCACTTCGTCGAGAATCTCGCTCAGTTCGGTGGTGGCGTGGAAGCCCAACAGGTTCGCGGCCTTGCGCGTATCGGGCGAGCGCTCCTGCACGTCGTATTCGTAAGGGGCGTCAGACACATACCGAAACGGTTTGCTGGGGCCGTGAATCTTGCTCCAGATAATTTGAGCGAGCTCAAGCACGGTAGTGCGTGTGGGTGTAGATAGATTGAAATCCTGGTTTTGCGCCGCGGAATGTTCCACGCACAAGCGTATGCCGCGGGCCAAGTCACCACCATAGGTATAGTGACGCACCTGCGAGCCGCTACCGAGGATGTGCAACGGATCCTGACCCTTCAGGATTTTTTGCGCCAAATCCGGCACTACGTGTGACATGGCAAGCTTCACGTTCCCACTCAGGATGTCGCGGTCGCGAAGCGCGCGTTTCTCGCCCGTACCAACGCAATTGAACGGCCGGGCGATGGTGTAAGGAAGCTCGTATTGTTGCCAGGCTCCTTGGGCAAAATATTCGGTTGCCAGCTTCTGAAACCCGTAGGTCGAACTTGGCGGAGGGCAGCGCCGCTCGGCGCCTTCGGGTGTGGGAAATTCCTTGGTGTTCTCGAACACCATACTGGAAGACAGTACCGTGATCTTTCGCAGCCTGGCGTTTTTGTGAGCATGGATGGCGGCATCGAAGGCGGCCGCGGTGATGCGTTCGTTCTCTGCCAGAAGATCGTAGGCAAACTCATGAAAATAACTGATGCCGCCGATCATGGCCGCAGCCGCCACGAAGTGTTCACAATCGCTCAACAACTCTTTGAGCAGGTCGGCGTCCTTGGCGTCTGCTTCAACAAACGTGTATCGCGGATGTGTGTCGTACGACTTCGCTACCCGGCCGTATTTGCTGAAGTTATCGAGCCCGACAACTTCGTGGTCGTTTTGCAGCAGCTCGTCGATCAGGTACCCGCAGATAAAACCGGAAGCTCCGGTAACCAGCACTTTCATAAGCTTAGTTGGTGGTCGCGATTGCTTGCTCGGGAGTAGCAGCAGAGATGCGGGAAGGCCAGAAGTTCCAGACGTCGACTAGGCGCTTTTGCGGTGGTATTCGCAGCGCAGCGTAGCGCCCGTGCGGCGCTCCCAAAATGATGATATCGGCACGGGAGACGGCATCGTCGAGCTCCACGAAAGATGCATCGGCCACGTAGGGATCGGTACAGAGAACGTCCACTCCCTCTGCCTCCAGCAGTTTACGCATTTTGTAAGACAGACTGTCGCGTATGTCGTCAGAATCGGCTTTGAAGGCCATTCCCAGGATCGCGACTGTGCGACCTCGCAGGCCTTCCGCGCGAAGCTGGCTCATGATGAAGTTGGGCAGCCCTTCGTTAACCAGCATGGCAGCATGACCCAGAAAGAAGTTGTTGCTCGAAAAGCTGGAGAGCTGAAGTGTGTCCTTGAGCAGGCAGGGCCCCGCCGCAAACCCGGCACGCGCGAAACTGCGCATCCGCGGATAGTCTCGGGTGACGGCATCGTAGATTCGATAAAAGTCCACACCGCAGCTTTCCGCCAGCATGTAAAACTGATTGGATACGGCGAAGTTCAGATAGCGCCAGCTATTGGCGAAAAGCTTGGCGAGCTCCGCCTCTAATGGAGTCAGCTCGATCACCGAGGGCGCAAGTTGCAGGAAAAGCGCCGAGGCGCGGCGCATGGCTTCCGGCTCGAAAGCAGCCACGATCTGCGGCAGCTTCACCAGTTCTTCCAGCGCCTTGCCTTCGGCGATCCGTTCCGGACAGAAGGCAACGTGAACCCTGCATCCCCGGCTGCGCACACGCTCGTAAACCAACTTAGTGCTGCCGGGGTAGACGGTGCTGCGTAACACCAGCAAAGCGTCATCCTGCATGAGGTCGGTTAGCCGATCAATGCTCTTGTGGAGCGCATGGGCAGTGGGGTTCAGATGCTTATCAACTGGAGTCCCGACCACAGTGATCACAATATCTGCATCTCTCAGGCAGCTTTCATCCTGCGTGGCCCGAAGATTTGTGCCAATTACTCGTCGCAGCAACTCTTCCGCACCCACTTCGAGGAAGGGCATTGTGCCCTGGTTTACCAGTGCCACTTTGTCGGTGTCGATATCCAGAAGAGCCACTT
>Ga0070697_100001418_pt1 | contig 18201 bp, 18 predicted proteins | sample KBSK1501metaG_FD_65475 | JGI IMG/M metagenome (GOLD analysis project Ga0070697, IMG submission 65475) | Corn, switchgrass and miscanthus rhizosphere microbial communities from Kellogg Biological Station, Michigan, USA - KBS K1-50-1 metaG | ecosystem: Host-associated > Plants > Roots >... | reverse complement strand
GTCGAGGAAGAATTTCGAGGAGACGCGGAGATCGAGATCTTTTTCGCTGAAGCCGAGCTCGCGCAAGCTAAGCAACGGGTTTTCTGGGCGCTTCTCCGCGAGAGGATTCACCCGCGCGATCGTGTGTCCAAGTATGCGATATGCATAAACCAAACCGTCGATGCGCGTTTGCAACGGGCCTTCGCGAACAACGGCGCGCCGCGCCGCAGCCGCGGCGCCATTTCGCTCCGGCAAATTGCCCAGCTCGAAGCCTTCGAAAAAGGCCGACCAGCTCGGATCCACCGATTCAGGGTCCTCCTGCCAATGTCGGTAATTCTCGTCGATCAATTCGAGATTTGCCCGAGCAGCTATCGAGGTATGCATTGTAAATTTAATCTGCAACCATTACCGCGGGCGGCAAGTTGACAGTGCGACCAGCGCTTCGTTATTTGCAACGCAATTTGTAGAAGCTTCAGAGATGAAAATCGGATCTGCCACTCCGGGTAGCGCACGCGGCTCGCGTGCTGGTGATGGCCTCTGGCCGTCGCGGACTTCTATTACGCGACTAAACTGCAAGGAAGTTCGTTTCGGCGAGACGCCGGAACCAGCACGCGAGCCGCGTGCGCTACCCGAGCAGCGTCGCAACCGGTATCTGACCGAAAAGATCGCGATCTGCGCGGCGTTGCTTGCAACCTCGGCGTGTTTGTTCGCGCAAGCTGATCCCGCCGCGGAGCCGGCAGTTCTGGCGGTCGCGAAAGTTTTGCCGGCGGTTGTGAATATCAACACCGAGCGAGTCGTTCGGCGGACAGTCCGCGATCCGTTCGAAGATTTTTATGCACAGTTTTTCGGTTATTATCGGACCCGGCCGCGCGAGATTCGCCAAACACTGCAAAGTCTTGGTTCGGGATTTATTGTCGACCCCTCCGGCTACATTGTGACCAATGAGCACGTGGTCGAGCGCGCCGCCGACTTGAAAATTCAGGTGACGACAAACAATGACAAGACTTACAACGCGCACTACATCGCCGGCGACGACAAGAAAGACCTCGCTTTCATTAAGATCGACGCAAAGGGGCCATTCCCGTTTGTCAATCTCGATAACATCTCGCCGAATCTGCTCGGTGAAACCGTGATCGTTGTTGGCAACGCAGTCGGCTACGGCAGCTCGATCAGCCGTGGAGTACTTAGCGCGACCAAGCGTGACATTAAAATCGACAACACGGAATACAAAAATCTCGTGCAAACAGACGCGGCTATTAATCCTGGAAACAGCGGCGGACCGCTCATCGACATCTCGGGACGGTTGGTTGGGATCAGCTCCGCGAAAATGGCGTTTACGCCGCAAGGCGTGCCGACGCAAGGCCTCGGCTTTGCCATTCCAGCCGACGTGGTGCGCGACAGTGTTGCGCAGTTTAAAAAAATCGCCGAAGAACAGGCGTCGTCAAAAAACCAGCCGGCGGCAGAGGAATTACCAGCGTCGGAGGCCGAGCGTTTGTTTGGGATGCAATTGCAAGATTTGACACCGGATTTGACTGAAGCGCTCGGTTACGCGGCCGGCCGCGGGGTGCTGATCACCGCGGTCGAGCCGGGCAGCCCGGCGGGGGAGGCGGGCATCGAACGCGGTCTCGTAATTTATCGAGTGGGCAAATACGATGTGAATTCCGTTAAACAGGTGGAGAATCTTCTCTCGCGAGCGCGGAGCGGGACAAGTGTCGACTTTGTGGTTGGAGTGGTGCGTGGAGACGGAAGCGCTCAGCGCGTTGAAACGATCACTCTGGCCGCGCGTTGACCAAAAATTTTGGCAACGCCGTGGCTGTTCGGTTGTCTGATGGAATAATTAAAAAATGATTAAGGTTGAGAGCCTTACCAAACGTTACGCTGGGACTACCGCCATCAAGGATTTGACCTTCGAGGTCGGACAAGGCGAGATCATGGGATTTCTCGGGCCAAACGGCGCCGGCAAAACGACAACCATGCGCATTCTAGCGAGCTTTCTGCCGCCGACTTCTGGACGCGCCAGCATCGCCGGGTTCGACATTTTCGAGCAGTCGCTTCAAGCGCGGGCCCATTTAGGCTACATGCCCGAAAACGTGCCACTCTACAACGACATGCGCGTGACTGAGTATCTCGATTATCGCGCCGCCTTAAAGGGCGTGCCACATCGCCGTGTTGCGGAGCGCGTAGGCGACGTCAAGGAGCTCTGCGGTTTGAAAGAGGTCGAGAAAAAAATAATCGGCACACTCTCCAAAGGTTATCGGCAACGCGTTGGCCTGGCCGATGCACTTTTGCACGAGCCGGATCTTCTCATTCTCGATGAGCCGACGATTGGTCTCGACCCGAATCAAATCCGGCAGGTGCGCGAGCTGATCAAGAATCTGGGTAAGCAGCACACGATTTTGCTTTCTACTCACATTTTGCCGGAGGTCGAGATGACCTGTAGCCGCGTCATCATCATTCACAAGGGACGAATTGAAGCGTGCGATACGCCGGAAAATCTTCTTAACCAAATTCGGCAGGCTGGTGGCGTTGTTGTCGAAGCAAAGATAGGAAATGACAATGGCGCCGAAGAATTGAAGAAGATTTCCGGCGTACGGGATGTCGCCACGGAGGCCGATGGAGACTGGAAAATCTTTTCGTTGCGGGTGGAATCAGGGGTGGATGTGCGAGAAGAAGTTTTTCGTCTGGCCACGGCCCGTCGCTGGAGCGTGCGTGAATTAACTCAGCGCCGCGCCACGCTCGAGGACGTGTTCGTCGAGCTCACCCATCCGGATGTTGCCTAAGTATGGAGCAGGCAAACGCTGAACGCCCAACGTCCAACGCAGAGCAGCACTCGTGCTCATGCTCATGTTCATGCTCGTAATCGGGCCCGTTCCAGATCTGGGGCAGTGAGCGATATTTTATGAGAAAATTCTACACACTACTCTCCCGCGAAGTGCGCGGTTATTTCTACTCGCCCATCGCTTACGTTGTTCTCGTCTTTTTCCTGCTCGTAAGTGGGGTCGATTTTTACTTTCAGATTTCTTACATGAATCAGCGCCCGCTGGCGTATTCGGTGCAGGAAGCATTCTTCAATTCGGTTTTTTTCTGGTTCGCATTTGTCTTGATTTTCCCTCTCATCACCATGCGCCTCTTCGCGGAGGAATTTAAGCTCGGCACGATCGAGCCGCTCATGACTGCGCCGGTGCGCGATTGGCAGGTAGTGCTCGCGAAATTTTCCGGCGCGCTTGTTTTCTACATGGTTCTCTGGCTGCCAACGCTGTTCTATTTCGTGATCTTCCAGTTAATCACACATCAGCCAGCGGCGACCTCGGCTGGGGCCTATTGGGGTTCCTATTCGATGCTCTTGTTGCTCGGAATGTTTTATATCGCGATTGGCTGTCTCGCCTCGGTCGTGACGAACAATCAAATCGTGGCTGCGATCATTTCCTTCTGTGCGATCACGCTCCTGTTTTTCCTCGGCCTTATCCAGTTCATTCTCCTCAATGTCAGCTCCGCAACGCGGGATCTGCTCGGCTACTTCTCCGCCATTGAACATATGGGTACTTTCTCGCGTGGAATCATCGACACGCGCCCAATTATTCTTTACCTGAGCATGACGATTCTCGTCCTGGCGCTCACGTATCAGGCGTTTCAGTCGCGCAAGTGGAGGTTGTGATGGCGGAGGAACCAACAAAACCGGGCCCAAAGAAAATCGGGCGGCTCCAGATCGGCTTCAACGTTTTGGTCCAGGTCATTCTGGCGTTGTTTTTGATCGCGATGGTGAACTCACTCGCTTTCCGCCATTACAAGCGCTGGGATTTCTCGCGCGACCAGAAATATGCCCTTTCCGATAAGACGAAACGGTTCTTGCAAACGGTCAAAGGCAAAGTGCGCATCACGGTCTTTTTTTCACCGAATACGCCAATCACCAGTGACGTCCAGAATTTGCTGACGGAATATCAATACGCCGGCAAAGGAAAGATCGACATCGAAAATATCGACCCGGAGCGCAATCTGTCGCGGGCGAAGGAGGTTCTGGAAAAGTATAAAGTCGTGAGTGATGAGAGTCTGCTCATCATCGATTACGAGGGACGCAACAAGACCGTGAAAGCGTCGGAGATGGCCGAGATCGATCAAAGCGGCATGGCTTTCGGTGAGGGTCCACGCGTCACCGCCTTCAAAGGCGAGCAGGTCATTACCAGTGCGATGATGGATTTAGTCGAGGGCAAGAAGAACACGATCGGGTACGTGCTGGGACACAAGGAGCCGCCTCCGACCGGCGAAAGTCCCATCTCGATCTTGAAGACGTTCATCGAAAACGAAAACATCAAGTTCCAGGAACTGAATCTCTTTGAAGTGCCGGCGATTCCGGCCGAGCTGAAGACAGTCCTCATTATCGGCCCGAAATACGATTTCTCCGATCGTGAGATGAAGCTGCTGCGTGATTTCTGGGACAAACAAGGCCGCATCTTGCTGCTGCTCGATCCCGCCGCGAAAACACCGAAGCTCGATAATTTTTTGAATGAGCTCGGCGTGAAAATAAATGACGACCGGTTGATGGTCTTTCTCCGCACCGGTATTCAGGAAATCGCGGTCACCCGCGATGTGCAGGCGCATTTTCTTGGCGACAGCCCGATCACAAAGCGACTCGCGGATGTGCGCGCGCTGTTTTTAGGCGGCACCTGTTCGCTCACGCTCGAGTCGCAGCGCGTTCGCACGGCGAACATTCGCCTCGAACCGCTGGTCCAGGCCGAGAAGGGATATTTTTCCGAGAAAGATTACAACACCGATGACCAGGCGAAACTGCAGGCCGACGCCCAGCGAAGCGCCACCGCGCCCTTGACCATCGCGGCCTCGATCGAAAAAGGTGGTAGCGCCGACGAACATGTGCAGATGAATTCCGCGCGCATGGTCGTGGTGAGCAACACCACGTTTATTCAGGACAACGTTCTCGCGCAAGGCCAACAGTCGCTCGATTTTATTTCCGGGAGTATAAACTGGCTCCTCAGTCGCGAACAACTTATCGGCATCGCTCCAAAGGTACCCAAGACACTCACTTTCACCCTGGACGAAAACGCGTTGCGCGGCGTCCGCTGGATCATCCTTGCTCTGATCCCACTGATTTTTGTCGTGTTTGGGGCAGCGGTTTGGTGGCAACGCCGCGTCTAACGAATCGTTTCGGCATTCATGAAACGGAAAACAACACTGGTCTTGCTGGTCATTACCGCGGCCGTTTTCGGTTACATGTATTTTGTCGAGCGCAAAGTGCCGGACACGCAAGAGGCAATGCGCCAGGCGGGAAAGGTAGTTAATTTCGACCGCGAGAAAATCGACGGCATCGCGATCCAAAACGGCGACGACAAGATCGAGCTTCGACGCCACGACAACAAATGGCGTTTGGAAACACCAATTAAAGATCAAGCCGACAATTCTGCCGTGGAAAACCTTCTCCTCGACCTGGAAAGCTGGCAAAAAGACGCAACCATCTCCGCAAAAGAAATCGAGGCGGACAAGAATAAGTTGGGCGAGTTCGGCCTTAACAAAACCAAGTTGCGATTGAAACTGATCGGCCCGGGCGCGCCGCCAGAAATTTTGTTCGGCAAAGATGCCGCATTAGAGGGGAAAATGTATGTGCGGTTTGAAAATTCGAAGGCAACTTTTCTCGCTTCGCAATCAGTTCGAAAAGACATCGAGAAGAAACCAGAGGATTTTCGCGACAAAAAATTGACCGATCTGATCATGGCCCAAGTCGTACGCGTCGTGCTCAAAACGCCGGCCGGCGAAATGGAGCTGCGGAAAAAAGGCGATCACTGGGACATTATGAAGCCGCTGCGCGCACGCGGAAACGATCAGAAAATCGCCGATCTGATTGCGCAGGTGACCACAGCACGTATCGAACAATTTGTGGCTGACGACCGCGGTGACCTGCATCCCTACGGCCTGGCTGAGCCGCGCGGTGCAATCACCCTGTTCACGGAAAACGATAGGTCCGCCGGTCGGACAGACTCGTCCCGTGGCGAGCAAGGTCAGATGTTGCAAATCGGGAGTGTGCCGGAGAAGAACAAAGATCAGGTTTACGTTCGCTTTTCGCCGCGTGGTTTCGTCTACACGCTGCCGAAGAAAATCGAAGAGCTGCTTAATACCAGGCCGGATGATTTGCGCGATCGGCATTTGGTGCGGATCGACACCAAGATTCTTGACCGGCTCACAATCGACGCGCCGGGCAAGGGCAAAACTGTGCTCGCTCGCAAAGGCGAGGATTGGACCATTGCAAACAAAAACAATGCGCCGGCGAATTCGGGTGAAGTCCGCCGTTTGATCGACACGTTGCAAAATGAACAAGTGACGAGATTCGTAGAGAATGTTGCCTCCAATTTGCCGAAATACGGCCTCGACAAACCGCAGTTGCAATTGACCTTCAGCTCGTTTGCCTCAGAAAACACGGCCGAGACAAAGGCCGGCGAGCAACCGTTTGCTACCCTGGTTTTTGGAAAGGTTGAAGGCAGCGACGTTTACGCGCGCGTCGCTGATGAGCCATTCGTCATCGCCGCCCGTAAAACGCTGCTCGATCAGATTTTCGCAGATCCTTTGCAGTGGCAGGAATTGTCGATCTTCAAATTCAAGCCAGAGCAGATTCACCGACTTAGTATTGTTACGGAAAAGGAATTATCGTTAGTGCGCGGTGCCAACAATCAATGGACATGGATCAAAGGAAGCGGCGAGATAAATCAAACCAATGTCCAATCGCTCCTGAACACATTGTCGAGCTTGCGCGCTGTGCGTTGGGTGGGATCGGTCACGCCTCCACATGCTTTGGATAAACCGCAGCTCGTCATCACATTTACGACCTCGCCAGACGACAAAGCCACGCACAAATTGGCGATCGGTGCCGCAACACCAGACGGCATGTGGTTTGCAAAAGTGGACGAGCGCGAAGGCGCGTTCCTCATCAGCAACCCTAATCTGAACGCGCTCAAACTGCCGTTGGTGCAGGTTCCGGCCACGTCGCCAACGCCAAGTACCTCGCCCAATCCGCAGATCGTGACCTCGCCCACAGCCACGCCATCGGCTAAGCGGTAGGAACACTCTGTTTTTCTCCAGTATAGATCGTAACAATTCCGCCGGTCAGCGGCTCGGCCAGGGTATCAATGAAGCCGGCGATCTTCATTAAACCGAGCATGGCATCGCCCCTGGGAAAGTTTTCAATCGATTCGCCCAGATAATCGTAAGCGGTTTTCTTTTTAGTCAGGAGTGATCCGATAACCGGCATGCAACGGTGCAAATAGAAACGATAAATCGCGCGCAAGATCCATAATCGCGGCAGCGAAAACTCCAGAATGAGAAGGTGACCGCCCCGGCGCAACACACGGCCCATCTCACGCAAGGCGGCATTCCAGTCTTCGATATTCCGCAAACCGAAGGCGATGGTCAGGCAATCGAATGACTGATCGCTAAACGGTAACGCGAGCGCATCTGCTACGGCAGTTTTGCGCAACCCTTTGCGTTGCGCGATCGAGAGCATTTCGCTCGTAAAATCTGCTCCGATTATCTCCGCACCCGGCAATTTTCTCTGCATTGTCAGGGCGAGATCACCCGTGCCGGTGGCAAGATCAACAATCGTTTCTGCCTTCCAGCCTGCAACGATCTCCGCAGCCCGCCGTCGCCAATAAAAATCGCGACCGCAACTCAAGACATGGTTTGCCAGATCGTATCGCGCCGCGATCGACCCGAACATATCGCGAACGGCTGATGGATCACGAGGGGGCGCAGTTTGCTTAGACGAACTCAATGTCCGGCGTTCGCTCACGCTGCATGTTTTTGCAAGCGGCGCTAGCGCCCGCATTCGCCTCTGGCAAAAACAGCCGGCTCACAGACAGGCTTGCCTGCTGAAGCCAGTTTGGTCAGGCGGCGAACATGCGGCACGCAATGGCGCGCGCCGCGGCCACTGCATCCCAGGAAATTTTTGTCGCTGGCCGCAGCTGGACCCTGCCGATTGAAGCCACGAGCATTGCCATTTGGAAGTTCAAGACACTTCGCTCCGCCCGCCGAAGTCGTGGTCGTGCGTTCAAGGCCCTAGCCTAAAGTACCGAGTTATTCACCGAAGGTACACCGCAGGGCCGGCAAGATCGTGCTCACGAGAGGACTCGAACCTCCACGGGTTGCCCCATACGGTCCTGAGCCGTACGCGTCTGCCAATTCCGCCACGCGAGCAGAAGATAAGAAGGCAATTAAAATTGCGCCGGCTAATTTCCGGCGCAAGGCGAAATCACCACTCTCGAATTTGGAATTGCAACTCGGCGTTATGCTTGGCCGCGGCGTTTTTTCTTTGCCCGCGTCTCAAGTTGCTGGGCCTTGCGGGCTTTGCCTAACGATCGCAGCAAATCGGCGTAATTGGCCGCAACAATTTCATAATCTTCCGGAGGCGTGTCGGTCGCGTCTTCCCAGCTTTTGAGCGATGCGCGGTAAAGTTCGGCGGCCTTCGGATAATCGCCGCGAGAATGATAAACCACGGCCAGGTTGCATTTGGATTGCGCGATGTCGGGATGACCTGGGGGCAGCACTTTTTCACGAATGGCAAGCGCACGGAGATGCGTTTTCTCCGCCTCGGTAAAGCGCCGTTCGTTGGTGTAGAAAACAGCCATATTATTGAGGACGGACGCGACATCCGCATGCTCCGGACCCAATTGCTTCTCGTAAATCTGAAGCGCGTGCAAGTAGTAAGGTTCCGCCGCCTTCTGACGTCCTGATTTCCGAAAGATGAGCGCAACGTTATTCAACATTGTGCCCAAATCCGAATAGGGCAGATCATCCAACTGCGTGCCTGCGGCGATGGCTTTTTCGTAGTAGCGAATGGCTTCCTCCAATTGGCCCAGATTGTCGCACAAAAACGCGAGGTGCCGCGCCGACCGATAGAGAGCACGCTGATCCGGCAGCCTGGCTTTTTCTAAAACCGAGTGAGCTTTGAGAAGATAGGGCTTGGCCTTGGCACGGTCGCCACTTTGATCAAGAAGCTGGCCGAGCTTCTCATAACTGAATGCGAGTGCACTCTCATCGTCACCGAATGTGCGCTTGGCTAGCTCGAGAAGCGTCTCGGCCACGCGCACTGCCTCCGGCAGATGGTTGGTCGCACGCAGGGTCTCAAGCTTCTCATTGAGAATATTCCAAAGTTTCTCCTCGCCCTTCATCACCAGCCTTCGCTGAGTTGACTGACGAGATGCGTAGCCAGTTCCTCAGTCGCGAGCGGAAGCGCTTGCCGTTCGTCCGTGATCACATCGGTGCCAACGAAAAAGCTGGTCGTACCGGAAACTTCACCTGGCGGTCCGATTGGCTTCCCCTCATGATCGACGAGCTTGTATTTCAAGCGCACGACCAGATTGAACTCGCTTGTGGCCAAAACATTCCCGCGAACCGAACGGGCCGGTGAACGCGTGACGCGCGAGATTTCGCCTTTCAAAATCGCATCGGCGTTTTCGTTGCTTGCGATCTGAAAAGTGCCGTCTTGTTGAAACTGTTTGATCACTGTATCGGTCACCAGCACTTCGATGCGCGGAATCAATGTACTGTTTTCAAATGTCGGGATGGCAATCGCGTGCACGTCGCGAAGATAATAGGGTTTGACCGGACCGATGTGATAACCGAAGCAAGCGGTTAGGCAAAGACAAGCCACCACCGCCGGGACATAATTTTTCACGGCGCCGGCGAGGCCGCTGCACCGGGAGCTGCGGGAGCATCGGATGCGGGCGAACCCTCGGGTACAGAACCGGTACTGGCGTTTGGCGGCTCGGGCGCAGTCGTGGTCGTGGGCGCCAGAGACGCTGGCGGTGGCAACGACAAATCAGTTTCCGGCGGAGCCAACGGCCCATTGTTATTGCCTGAAGGAGCACGCCCCGCTGGTTCGTGCCTTGTCGTTTCCGCAGGCTTCTTCGGGCTCGCGGACGGCACGGCATCCATAACCGCGTCGCCCAGCTTCGCTCGCAGTTGGTCGATGCGCTTTTTCGCTTTCTCGCTTTCGACCGAACCGGGCTGCTCCCGAATCACCTCGTTATAATAAATGACCGCCGCTCGATACCTCTTTTGCTTATCGTAGAACTTCGCCACGTTAAATGCGCTCGCCGTCTGCTTGTTCTCCAAGAGTCCCAAATTCGCCCGCGCTTGCGCCCCCTTTTCACTGTTTGGATAGCGAAAAAGGAAATCTTGAAACGCAAGCCGTGCATTTTTTGTGGCGGCTAAATCCTTGGTGCCCTCTTTTGCAGCCATGAGCCAAATGTATCCAATCTGATATTGTGCGTCGGCCGCCAGTGGATCGTTCGGGAATTTTTCCACGACGGCCTGATACGCTTGCAGCGCAGCATCATTCAGATGCTGCTTCTCACGAGCCAGACCGATATTGAACTGGGCGCGGGCGGTGTCCTTTCCATACGGCGCCGTGCGAATGATCGCCGCAAAAACTTCCACTGCCCGATCCATCGAGGCCGCAAAAGGGATACCGAGAAGTTTCAGCTTTTTTCCGGCCAAATAGGCTTCACCGATTCGGAATTGACCTTCGATCGCTTCATCAAAGTGAGGGCTGCTCGGATATCTTTCCACCAGCGTGCGATACAAGTCTGCCGCGCCGGAGAGATCCTTCGTTTTTTCCGTCAATTCCGCCGCGCGATAAAGCGCACCGGGCGCAAGCGCGTCTTTCGGATGACGGCGCACCAGCGTCTTGTATGCCTTGATTGCGCGTTTAGAGTTCCCCCGCTCCTCCGCTACCTGGCCGGTGTGAAACAGTTCCTCGGCATTGCCGTTCATTTCCTCCTCACCCGGCGGGACGTATTTCATCTTCTCGCCGGCCTTGAAAACGATCCCAGCTCCGCTCCCTTGTGAAAAAAGCAGACTAATTGTCAGACAAACAAAAAACGCGAGAGATCGCAATTCCATGGGGCTTCGCAGGGTAATGAAGTTCTCCGTTCCGTCAAGTTGGGCGGAGCCGTCGAGGCTTTATCGCTACTCCACTACTCCATTACTCCATCACTCAATTACTCCAATACTGCTTTCCCGCTGCGTGCGATTTGGTTTACTTTCTTTTTGATTGAAGCTGACCGATCAGCAAAAAATTCGCATCGGGACGTGCGCGTGGAGCTTTGACGACTGGCGTGGAGCTTTTTATCCGCCGGAGTTGCCGGAACCGGAGTGGCTGGAATTTTACGCCCGTTATTTTCCGGCAGTAGAGCTGGATTCGACTTTTTATAGCGCGCCATCTGAAAACGCGCTCCGCCGTTGGGCCGAGCTGACACAATCAGCATTCCGCTTTGCTTGCAAGTTGCCGCGCGAAATCACCCACGTTTGCCGCCTGCGCGATTGTACGGCGGAGCTAAATTCGTTCTTATGCGCGCTTGAGCCGCTCGCGCCCAAGTTGCCGGTCATTCTTATTCAACTGCCGCCCTCTTTTACGCCAAGAGATGGTAGGCAGCCGCTGCGCAAATTTCTCACCCAGCTGCCACGCGATTTCCGCTTCGCCATCGAGTTTCGTCATGCCGGCTGGCACCGTCCCCAGATCATCGGCCTGCTCGAAAAGTATCGCCTTTGCTGGGTCTGGGCCGACACCAGTGCGCTTAATGAGCGGAATCTTGCCCCCTTCGAATTTCTGCCGCGGACGACCGATTTTCTCTACCTGCGACTGCTCGGTGATTACGCCACCAAATACGATCGCGACGGTCGCCACGTGCATCGCTATGACAAGCTTCTTTGGAAACGCGAAGCTGCCCTGGAAAGCTGGTCGCTCAAAATCGAGCGGCATTTGCCGGAAGTGCGCAACGTCTGGGCATTCGTTAGTAACCACTTCGAGGGTTTCGCGCCGGAGACGGCTCAACGGCTAGCCCAGCGGCTCCGCTTTGATTTAGGGTTGCCCTCGGAGCAAGAAAAGGCGTTGACCGAACAGGACAGGGCGCAGCTTGATCTCTTTACCAATGACAAAGCACGAATGGCGAATGACGAAGGAATGTCGAAGCACGAATGACGAAACCCTGAACCGGCCCGCCCTGTTCGATCTTCGTCATTTTGCTATTCCTTCGTCATTCGGCATTCGGATTTCGTTATTTCCAAAATACGTCTCCAATTTTTCCGGAATGCGAACGGAACCGTCCGGTTGCTGATAATTCTCAATCAGCGCCGCGAACAACCTTGGCAGCGCCAACCCCGATCCGTTCAAGGTATGGCAGAACTTATTTTTTCCACCCGCATCCTTGTAACGCAAATTCATCCGGCGCGCCTGAAAATCCTCAAAGTTCGAGCAGCTCGAAACTTCCAGGTACCCGTTCTGGCCGGGCGACCAAACTTCGAGATCGTAAGTCTTGGCCGAGCCAAATCCCAGATCGCCAGTGCAAAGTTCGATCACGCGATAGGGCAAGCCGAGCAGTTGCAGCACGCGCTCTGCGTCACTCGTTAGGCTCTCGTGTTCGGCGTAGGACTTTTCCGCGGTCGTGATCTTCACCAGCTCAACTTTGTCGAACTGGTGAACGCGGATGATTCCGCGTGTCTCGCGCCCAGCCGAACCAGCTTCCCGACGAAAACAAGGCGTATAGGCCACAAATTTTTTCGGAAGATCGATAATCGGCAAGATCTCTTCACGATGGAGATTTGTCACCGGCACTTCCGCAGTGGGCGCGAGGAATAATTCGGCATTTTCCAGTCCGTACATGTCGGCTTCGAATTTTGGCAATTGAGTCGTCCCGATCATACAATCGCGCCTGACAAGAAATGGCGGGCTAATCTCATGGTAGCCATGCTCGCGTGTGTGCAGATCAAGCATGAAATTGATCAAAGCCCGCTCGAGCCTCGCGCCCGTGCCGGTGAAACAAATAAATCCGCTGCCGCTCAACTTGGCCGCGCGCTCCAGATCGAGAAGCTTTAGCTCGGCGCCGAGATCGACATGATCTCGCACTGGCTCCTGCAACTTTGGCCTTTCGCCCCAACTGCGCACGACCACGTTTGCGGTCGGATCTTTGCCGACCGGCACACTCTCATGCGGCAAATTTGGGATTTGCAGCAGCAATTCCTGCTCACGCAGCTCACTTCCTTTGGCAAGCAGCTCACTTTCGAGTTGATTGATCTGCTTAGCGATCGCGTTGACGTGATCAACCAGTTCTGTTGTCGCTTCACCTTTGCCACGTCTTACGCCGATCTCTTTGCTAAAACGATTTCGCTCAGCGTAGAGCTTCTGTAATTCGGTCTGTCCTTGTCGCACGGTGAGGTCGAGCCCAAGGATTTCATCGACCAACTTTTCATCGCCGCCGCCGCGTGTCGCCAGCCGCTCGCGCACAAAATCCGGCTTCTCGCGAATCAGACGAATGTCGAGCATGGCGCAGATTATCAACGAAGTTAAAAACGTTACAATGTTACAAGGCTAAAAAAGGGCGCTTCGTAACCTTAACTTTTTAACTCTTTAACCTTGTCCAGCGCCATTTGCTCTAACTGCAACTCGCGCGTGACAATCATTGCTTCACACAGATAATTCCCATGTGGAACGGCTTAATCTTCTTGCTGTGGCGCTCGGTCTCGCCGCGCTCGCCGGCATCAATTTATATCTCACCGTTTTCCTTTCTGGTCTCGCCATCCATTTCCATTGGATCACGCTCGCGCCCGATTACCAATCGCTCGGCGTGCTCGGGAATCCCTGGATTATCACTATCGCGGGCATTCTCTATTTCCTCGAGTTTTTCGCCGACAAAATCCCATGGATCGATTCGATCTGGGACGCCGTCCACACTGTGATTCGGCCAATTGGCGGCGCGGTCCTGGGGATCCAGGTTCTCGGGCACCCAAGTCCGGCGTTCACTGTCATCGTTGCGCTTCTCGCCGGTGGCACCAGTCTCGTTAGTCATACCGCCAAAGCAGCGACGCGACTCGTCACCAATAGTTCGCCGGAACCATTTTCCAACATCGCGCTCAGCCTTGGTGAAGACCTCGCGGTCTTTGGCGGGCTCGCGCTCATCCACCACAATCCGATCGTCGCCTTGTCGGTCTTCGTTGTCGCGATTGCGGCCTTCCTTTACTTCGCGTCAAGAATCCTACGCGCGATGAAAGCGAAAATATGGCTGGCGTGGAAGAAATTGAACGGTCCCGCCAACTTTAATCTTCCGCCAAAATTGCCGATCGTTTTGCCGTCGCGGCTGGCCGATCTCTTTAGCCATCAAAACATTCTCGGCGAGACGACGGCGTGGGCCGTGCCCTGCATCAGTGGTCGCAGTCGAAAAATTCCGGCAAACCTCTTCGGCGCGCTCGCCGCCACGAACGAGGAACCGCACAAGCTCTTATTCGTCGCGCGCAAAGGCCGCCGCCCAATCGTGCAAACCATCGAGCTTGACGAAATGACAGTGGCGCGAGAACCAAAATTCCTTTCCGAAAATCTCATCATTGCGCCGGTTTCTGGAAAAGGCGCGCGATATTTGTTCCTCTTCCCGCGCCCGAGTGCGGCCGAGGTCGAACAAATCGTTGAGTATTTGCGCGGGCACCTGAGTCACCACCCTCTGACCGGCTTAGAATCGCGATTGGAAGAACACGGAGCGACGGTTTCCTAGCCGCCGGAGCGGACCGGCGGTATGGGTGGATCGAGCAGTCGCTTGCTCGATGCTGAAGAATGCGCCTTCGGCGCCTGGATTAACATCGCGCGCGGAGCGCACGATCCACCTTTCCTCGTTGCAATCGTTGCGCTAAAAACCTTCCCATGTCTCCGGTCGAAGGATATGCCCAGATCATTAATTCCGCGCGCGTCCGCGACCGCGCGCTGCTCATCACCCCGCGCACCCCAAACGAACTCGAACTGCAAGCCCGCTGGTTTGCCGGCGACTTCGGCAAGGAATTTGTCTCAGCTGCTGGCGACAAAATTGATATCGTGCAGTTCGGGACCTGGAATCGGGAAACAGGTCCAGATTTTCGCGACGCGGCCATTCGCCTAAACAATACCCAGCTGCTTCGTGGCTCTATCGAGATCGATCTCGCCGATCGCAATTGGGAAACACATGGGCATGCGATCAATCCGGCATTTGATGAAACTGTGCTCCACGTTTTCATCAACCAGAGCGAGCGCGAATTTTTCACGCGAACCAGATCCAATCGAAATGTAGCGCAGGTCCGCATCGATCCGACGACGTTGCCAGACGCGTTTCGGGCGAATGTCGCGCTGGCGAGGCCGGGTCGTTGTCAAGGGCCGCTCAACAATTTGCCGGAAGAACGGGTGCAAAGTGTGCTTGATTCTGCCGCCCAATTTCGCTTGCAGCGTAAAGCGGCCAGTATCCAGACCAGGATCGATAATCATGGCCGCGATGAAGCGCTCTTCCAGGAGATTGCAGGCGCGCTTGGTTACAAGGAGAACAAGCTGCCATTCACATTGATCGCGCAACGCGTGCCGTTGAAATATTTGCGCGAAAATGTGGAGCACGCCGAAGCCATGCTCTTCGGTATCGCCGGTTTTCTGGAAACGCCGGACCTGGCCTTGTTTAAAAGATCGACGCGAGATTATGTCCGCGAACTTTGGGACCGTTGGTGGCCACATCGCGATGTAATGCAACGATTGATCTTGCCGGCCAAGGTTTGGAAAATCAGCGGCACCCGGCCGGTCAATCATCCGCAACGGCGTCTCGCTGCCTTGTCGATCCTGGCGCGTGAGTGGCTCGGGTTTCGCCGTGCGTTAGGGAAAAAAAATGTCGCCGCGGTCCGCGATTTCTTCGGCGACCTAGCCCATCCATTTTGGAGATTTCATTATACGCTCATGGCTGAGCCATCCCCAAAACCGATGGCACTGGTCGGCGAATCGCGCTTCGCCGACATTCTGGCCAACGTCATCTTTCCGTTCTGGCGCGCCGAAGATGTTCATCACCGCGAATCCGTCATGCCGCGGATCGATCTCTGGAGCGAATACGCCAAGGTACCGGCGCGCCTGTCAAACCGACGGCTCGAAACGGGCGCGACCCGTTTGTTTGGCCAAGATCGGCGGCGCCAGCGATTTCTAAAAACGCTCGCACACCAACAGGGTTTGCTTCAAATTTACGAAGACTTTTGTCTGCGGGACAATTCCGATTGCGCGCAATGCCCATTCCCAGAGCAGATGCAAAAGTGGAGATAAGGCGCGACTTGCAAATCGAACCTCTAACATCGAACCTCAAAAATATCTTTTGCGGGTGTAGTTCAATGGTAGAACGGCAGCTTCCCAAGCTGCACACGAGGGTTCGATTCCCTTCACCCGCTAGTTTACCTATGAAAACTGCGCTTGTTAGCGGAGTGAAGTCATAACAAAATAGCCGGAAAGTCATAACTCGTGCCCCGCTTTCCGTGAATGGTTGCCTACCGCCACGAACAATCTCGCAAGCCGCGCCGCGCCGTCTGTGGCTCTGCCGTTGTCGCTTCTCCTACTCCGCGACTTCGCCTTCCCCCGGCAGTGTACCAAGTCCGGCCCCGTGCGGATCGCACCTTAGCTCAACGGATTTCTAATCTACCGTTTCGCCCTCGACGAAGATTGTTTGCCTCGACAAAGCGCGAACAACTGCGACGCCTAACGACCAAAAAAGACGGTCACAGTGTCAACATCACGTCAACAGCCTTGCGCGCAAGCGGCACGAAAATAACGGAAACAGCCGCTCCTGGAGATTTTGCCCTTATGCTTTTTTTGTCGGCCGGGCGAGAAAGGCCTTACCGCAATCGTCCAGATCAAGACATTTACAGCGATCGGCCTTTTGGAGCAGGCGTTTCATTTTCTTCGCTCTCGCGATCAGATCGTCCATTTCGGTTATCTTGCGTTGCGCGAGTACTTGCCAGCGGTGGAATGCCGGGATCCCTCTGCCGAATCCGTGGAAAAGGTACCTGATCTCATCAATTCGGAATCCCGCTCGCTTGGCCACATCGATGACCGCCAAGTAGTTCAAGACACCGGGTTCGTAACGGCGCTGCCCGCGGATGCGCTGAGTTTTGGGGAGCAGGCCAATCTTCTCGTAATACCGGATTGCGGAAGCTCGCAGACATGCCCTGCGCGCCACTTCGCCAATGGTTATGTTCGCCATATGAAAAAGTCGCTTGACTTAAAGCGCACTTCAAGTCCTAGCGTCGCAACACTGATATGAAGAAAGACACTGATATGAAGAAGTCGACGACGCCTCCTTTACCGCTGATCGGCAAGATCGCCATTGCAATGACGTTCATTAATAGCTGGGTCATTTTCGAAGAGACGGTCGTAGATCGACACGGCCTCTGGCGCTACATGCCCTACTACAGAGTTGGATTATTCTGCGCATGGGATGTCTCGGTTCTCGCGGTCACTCTGCTACTCCTTCTCGTAAGCGGTGCGCCGTTACGTCGTCATAACGGCCCAACCCTATCGACAAAACCTCCTTTACCGCTGATCGCCAAGATCGCTATCGCAATGACGTTCATTAATACGGCGGTCTCCGCGTTCGTCTGGCCTGGGGTGCTGCTGCGAGTCTGCTTCTGATGCCGTCTGCAAGCGTGCAGTAAGATTGGGTGGCGGTGCGCACCTGTTATTTGATGGCAATATTTTTGAGCCTCGCTCGGGGTGTCGATAGTGATCTCTGACCCATCTGATTGACCCCATCTGCGGATTCAAGACGCCATTTGTTTGGCGCAGCTGCTATTGCCGTAGCAAGTGGCCTAACAGGAGGTCGGCGCGCCTTGGGCGAGTGCGACGGCATGTGGAATAGCGCCGGCAACGAAACTGAGACACTCGACCGCGCCGCTGGGCTTTCCAGGTAACGCAATGACCAGTGCTTGTTCGACAATTGCGGCCAGGTTGCGCGACAAAATCGCGTTGGGCGTGATCTTCATCGATTCTGCTCGCATGACTTCGCCAAAGCCAGGCAACTCCAGACGCATGATCGCTCGAATCGCTTCCGGCGTCACATCGCGCAACGCAATCCCGGTTCCGCCAGTCGTTAGGATCAATCCACAACCCTGCTGCGAGAAAGATCGGATCGTTTGCTGGATGCGCTGTAGATCGTCGGGCACTACCGCTTCCGCCAAGACTTGCCAACGCGCATCCTGGGAAAACTTCTTCAACGCCGGTCCGCCGAGATCGTCATATTTGCCTGCGCTGGCGCGGTCTGAAATCGTGATAATGCCGACGGTGATGGCATTGGAGCGTTGGAGTGATGGAGTATTGGAGTGCTGTTTCTTTTCCATTACTCCATTACTCCATTACTCCATCGCTTCGCCACTCCCCTACTCCTTCTTCTTCTCCAGCAGACGAATCTGAGAGAT
>Ga0070697_100001415_pt1 | contig 18214 bp, 21 predicted proteins | sample KBSK1501metaG_FD_65475 | JGI IMG/M metagenome (GOLD analysis project Ga0070697, IMG submission 65475) | Corn, switchgrass and miscanthus rhizosphere microbial communities from Kellogg Biological Station, Michigan, USA - KBS K1-50-1 metaG | ecosystem: Host-associated > Plants > Roots >... | reverse complement strand
TTCAGAGAGAAAATCAAGGAGTGGTTGAGGGTCTGGCGCAAAGCCAATTGCGCCGTCGTGATGGCGACGCAAAGCGTTTCGGACGCAGTTAACAGCGGCATCCTGGATATCATCAAAGACTCCACCGCTACCAAGATTTTCCTTCCCAACCCCAACGCTCGCGACCAGGACAGCGGGGCGGTGTATCGCCGTTTTGGCCTGAACGATCGGGAGATTGAAATCATCGCCGGCGCAACACCCAAACGGGATTACTACTGCCGCACGGACGAACATCAGCGGCTTATTGATTTAGTGCTGGGGCCTCTAACACTGGCATTTGTTGGTGTCAGCGACAAAGAGTCAGTCGCCCAGGTCAAACGGTGCCAGGAACGCTTTGGGGACCGGTGGGCACACGAATGGCTGCGCCGGCGCGGGCTCGGGCTTCCGAGTCAATACGTCGGTCAATCGCATAAGGGGGAATCAAAGGAGAAGGAGCTCGTCGAAGTATGAGAGGTAATTTATTCAGAAAGCAACTTGTCGCGGCACCCGCTGCTCCGTCTAGAAACGGCAATGGGGAGCAGTCGCAGAATCCGTATCTCGACGCGAGGAGGGCGTGGAACAGCCAGATCGATCGCGCATTCGGCAAACAACACGTTTGGCAATTGGTAGGCGTCGCGTCTCTTTTGCTCGCGTTAGCGGCGGTTGCTGGCGTTGTCTACATCGGCAGCCAAAGCAAATTCGTGCCGTACGTCATTGAGGTCGATAAGCTGGGCGACGCCGTAGCGGTAGGGCCTGCGCAGTTAGCTGGCCGCGCCGATCCGCGTGTTGTCAGGGCGTCCCTGGCAGCATTCATTTCTTCGGCGCGTCTGGTAACACCGGATCAAGATTTGCAGCGCCGGGCGGTGTTTGGCGTGTACGGGATGCTGAAGACGAAGGACCCAGCGACGCAAAAAATGAACGAATATTGGAACGGCGGCGAAGACACTTCGCCATTTAAGCGCGCGGAAAAAATCACGGTCAACACTGACATCTCCACAGTCTTGCCGATCACGGCTAACACTTGGGAAGTGGACTGGACCGAAACGACGCGGGACCGTGACGGCGGCTTGGTTGGTAAACCAGTAAGCATGCGCGCTACCTTGGAGATTTACATTGACCTTCCGGGCACCGATGCCCGCCAAAGTGACATTCAGCGCAACCCGCTTGGTATTTACGTCCGTGACTACAATTGGCAGGAGCGGTGATAGCTAACAGTAGAACTAACGATACATCCGAGCGTGTTTAGCAGGTAAACAGATCGAGCAAGTCATTCCATCCTATGCGTCTAATTCCTTTTCTTTTTCTGGCGTTAACCTTGTCGGTGTATGCCGACCCTCCGCCCGTCCAACCCTCGCCGACTCCACAAGGGTCGCCTTCCGGCAGTAAGTTCGACTCTGGCCTGTTGGGCGGTAACAATCCTGTGTTGACCGATCAGGAGCGGGCTGGCGTCGCCATCACGCAGGCGATGCGCGACAAGAGCTACTCGACGATGGTAGGCCAGGCCGGCGGTAATAGCTCGGTTAAGTTTCGTTTTGGCGAATCGTTACCGTCAATCGTGTGCGCGATTCTGCAAGTCACCGACATCGAGCTGGAGCCAGGCGAAGCGGTTACGCACATCAATTTAGGGGATTCGACGCGGTGGTCCGTGGAATCGGCTCTATCGGGCTCGGGCACAGACCAGGTGGAACACCTGATCGTCAAACCCAGAGACATCGGACTCTCAACTTCGTTGGTAGTGACGACGGATCGGCGCACGTACCACTTGCTGCTCGTCAGCGCCGCGGCCGATTTTATGCACGACGTTACTTTCCAGTACGGCGACGAGCCGAAGCCGGTTCTGCCGGCCGTTGCGTCCGCAACTCCATCCCCCGCTCCTGCGGTCGCGCCCGCGCCTCCGAAGCGTCGTCGCGTTGCCGACGGTAAACAAGTCCGGCTCGTCTCCGAAGAGCCGGCGGCGGATGACGCGGATGAGTCCTACGCCGTGAACGGAAAAGCGGACTGGAAACCCGTCCAAGTCTATAGCAAGGGCGGGAAAACCTACCTCGAGATGCCCAGCTCCATGAGGCACAAGGAAGCACCTGTTTTGTTTGAGCAGAAGCGGGCGGGCTGGTTCCATCATTCCAAGGATTTGGTCAACTACCGTGTACACGGCAAGTGGTACGTCGTCGATCGGGTATTGGACAACGCAATCCTGGTTAGTGGCGTGGGCGCCGCGCAGGAAAAGGTAGATATCCGGCACGTCAATAACGCCAGAAAAGAAAACGAGGTGGTGAATAGTGGAAAGTAGCTCGTTATTAAATCCCGGCGACTCACCGCATCGTGCGCAACCGGTGGGCGTCCGCCGCTTAAATCACATTCCACTGTACATCATTGGGGCCCTCGCGTGCGTGGTGCTGGTGCTGGTCGCAATGGTCGCGATTGAGAAGGGTAAACCCATGCCTCGCTCTCCACTTGATCACGGAGGCGGCACTGACGTTTATGCGCAGCAAATAGCCGGCAACCATGTCGGGTATCTGCCGGCGCTGCGTACATCAACGCCTGCGCCGATAACGCCGCCAGTGGTGACAGCGACGCCGGCGCCGATCCCTGATGATACAGAATTGAAAGCGCGCCGCGCGGCATTCTACCAGGCCCTTTTTGCTCAGTCCGCGGTGCCTGATAACCTCTTCGAGAAGCAGAGCAGCCGGCAGACGAAGGTTGTCAAAGCAGATCCCGTCGAACCGCCGCCAAGTGATATCAACCAGCTCGGTCCAAATTTTCCGACGCCTGCTCCTACTCCACCAAACCCCAACGCGCTATCTACCTACACCGGGCCGAAGGATCGCTGGAGCCTGAACACCCGGCTCGAGAAGCCGCCTACGCCCTACATTCTGCGCACAGGCTGGGTTATCCCCGCTCTGCTGTTAAGCGCTATGGAATCAGAGCTGCCTGGGACAATCACGGCCCAGGTGAGTCAGGACGTTTATGACACGCCGCTTGGCAAGTACCTACTTATCCCGCAGGGCTCGCGGCTCGTGGGCGAGTACGCCAACGCGATTGAGTATGGCCAGTCGCGGATCTTCGTGGCCTGGCGACGGATAATCTTCCCTAACGGCGACGCGCTCGATATTGGCGCCATGCCTGGCGCGGACGCTCAAGGCGAGGCTGGGTTCCATGACCAGGTTAACAACCATTTCCTCCGCGTGTTCGGTTCCGCGTTGCTGATGTCCGCAATTACGGGCGGGATCTCGCTCAGCCAGCCTAACCAGAATAACGAAAGCGCCCCTAATGCGGGCAGTGTGCTTTCTGCCGCGCTTGGTCAACAATTAGGCGCCGCAACGTCGGCGTTGCTGGAGCGGAATCTCTCGATTCCTCCGACGTTGAAGATTCGGCAGGCATACAGTTTCAACGTCGTTGTGGTGAAAGATTTAACGTTCGAACGTCCGTATGTGGTTCCGAACTATTGAAAAGCGACTTACTTATGCAGAATGATAAACAGCTAGACAGTGAGGTGGTCAGAAATGCTGACTATGAAGTGTTTCTGACAAGCGGTGCGCCTGGATATCTGGAGTACGCAGGGACAGCACAGGGCCGGCACGTCACGATAGACGCGGACAAGGGTGACCTGGAGCGGTGCCATCGGATGGAGGTCCGGGAAACTCGCCTCGGATTCGAGATTCATAAGGCATCCTTTGAGCGAGCCGTGGACTGGACAGCATGGAGGGAGACTCTCAGAGAGCGTCAGGGTATAGAGCACAACAGGCAAAAGGCCGTCGAGTTAGTGAAATCCGCCGGAAATAACCGCGTGGAACTGGCCGCCGAGTTTCGCGCGGCAATTGTCGCGGCAGAGCTCGAGCGGGTCTTGCCGGACGGAAGGTCATGCGATTGGTGCGGGACGGATCTGTACACCGTCGACGATCACAAAACGGTCGATCGGGAGCCGATGTGTAACCCATGCCACGACGAATACTTTCCAGAGTCGGCAGCAAGTAAAGAGCAGCCGCTTAAACCCCGAGGGTTCATCGGCCGGGACATCCTTGCCACAATAGAGAATGAACGCAGTAATGATGGAGAAAAAACACAAATGAATAATGAGTTATTGAGAGCTGGCTATGATGCTCAGCAGTTGAGGATCGAACAGCTTGAGTCCTGGATTGAACAGTCGATAACGCGGCCGTCAATGTCGCGAGAGCTGAGGTTGCAGGGATTGGAGTTAATAGAAGCAAGATCCCCAGAGGTCAGGCTCGCTGTTGAAAGAATTTGCCCACAACGGACTCAATGGCTCGGACAGACGCTAGAAATAGAGCGGTAAAAAGATGCTACTTGGGTTGCTCATACTCGGTCTGCTCTTTCGCCCGCTTGGAGGGTGCCTCAAATGGATACTCGTGCTCGCCCTAATCGGCCTTGTGTGCAATCGACACCCGTCGGCCGCCAGAGAGGTGCTGGGGCTTCTCCAATCGATTGAGCAGAGGTTGGATGAGTTGATCGATCGTTATGAGCAATCCCATGATGGGAGCCGGGTGCTTGCGCCTGATCACAAATTAGAAAATCACTCACGGCCAGTTCCGCTTCCGGTAGAACTCTCGGCTGCCAACGATGCTGGTGCACTATCCTCACGAGGGAATAATCAGCGAAAAGGCACCGAGTACAATATTCGATCCCACTCAAGCGTGCAGCCAAGCTTCAACCAACCCTAGTATGAAAAAAATACTACTTACCATCACGTCATTCGTCCTGATTACCTCGCTCTGTCGGGGCACTCTACCGGTTGTGGACTACTCTGCGATTGCTGAATCTATCAAGCAGGGGTTGCGCCAGATTCAGCAGTACACAACTGAATTAAACCAGCTTGAGACTCAGATTGGGATGTACAAGAACATGCTGTTACAATCCACGGGGATTGCTCCGGCGGCACAGATCTGGAGCCAAGCGCAGCAAACGCTTAACTCTGTTACCGGGACTGTAAACATGTTCAGGAACGGGGGGCAGATCGATGGGTATCTGCAGCAAGCCAAGGACATCAACTACTGGCTCGCGACGCCACCGACGCAGTACACTTCACGTCCTGCCGGTTACTGGTCGACGACGCAGCAAACGGCAAACAGCGAAATGGTGAGGGAACTCGCGCAGCAAGAAGCCCAGATAGAGGCGGACTCTCAAAACTTGCAGAGGCTAACCAGCCAAGCTGGCTCTGTGGCGACTCAGCGACAGGCGCTTGACCTTGCGAATGAGATGAGTGGCCTAGAGCAAAAGTCCTTATTGGAAATTAGGACGCTCTTAGTCAGCGAACAGCAAGCGCTCGCGGCTCGTAGCGGCACTGTGGCAAACCATGAAGCCATGCAAGAGGCTGCGACTCAGCAATACATGAACACGCAGTTAGGCCCTCAACCTCAGACTGGCTGGTAAAGATCATGAGAAACATAATGTTAATCGCGGCATTTTCATTCGTAGTTTGTGGCTTCGTCGTTTGTGGAGTTTGGACATGCTCCCAGCAAGCAACCCGGCAGGTGCAACAGGAGCAGTCGATACAACTATTCGGCAAACGACTCGCTCCACAACCGCATACTCCTTGGTAAAGAGCATGCTCCGAATCCTTTTCCTGCTCATTTCTATTCTTGTCGGTGACATTCGGAATTTAGCCGCAGTGATTTTGACTCACTACGGTTACGAAAAACCGGGCGACCCGAACTATGACTCGAAGAGCGCACAAGGGATTGGCGCTTTTGGTTTCGATACGGCGCCAGGCTCACTGAACAATATTGGCGCTGGTCGTGCAGTCGGCGTAAGTCCCGATCTAGTTCAGCAATACAACCTCCAACCCGGTCAGAGCTTCAACGTCCAACTGGCTGGCGGACAAACGCTGAGTTTCGTTTTTGCAGACAAAACCGCAGATTATTTGACAGGGCGGATAGATGTTTTTGATCCTGATGGAACATTCAACCTTGACGGTGCGCAGGTAGTGCAGATCGCTGGCGGGCCAGTATTAGCGCAACCGGATCTGGGCTCGGCGAACGCCGCTATCCAAACCATCAATATTGCGGTTGTGGATCAGTTGCTCGGGAAGTTTAAATCAGCAGGTCAAGCATGGGTTGGCCCGCTCACCAAAGGTGCAACCACACTCTTTTGGCTGCTTGCAATAATTTCTCTTGTCTGGACAGGCGCGATCATGGTGCTGAAGCGAGCTGAGCTTAGCGAGATCCTGGTGGAGTTGGTTCGTTATATCATGACGATCGGGATCTTTTTTTGGTTATTAACCAACGGCCCAGCGTTTGCAGGCGCAATCATTGAATCACTCCGACGATTAGGCGGTGAAGCGTCGGGAACGGGTCAATCTATGTTCCCAGGCGAGTTGATTACGATTGGTACACAGGTCGTCCAAAATCAACTTCGACCTATCAGTTGGTTGTTCCCCGTCGCTGCCGCCATCCCGGCAATCCTGGCCATCATCGTTTTGATCGTCTGCGTACTAATCTGTGCCAATATGGTCTTGCTGCTGATTGCAGGCTGGATTGTCGCATACGCCGGAGTGGTTGTCCTGGGCTTCGGAGCCAGCAAATGGACGAGCGACATAGCAATAAATTATTTTCGCACGGCACTTGGGATCGGGCTTTCCCTGATGACGATGCAGCTTGTCATCTCCATCGGCATCGGCATGCTGAAAGCGCTTGTACAGGCGACAGGAAGCAGCGGAGACATCGGGCAACTTATTGCGATCACGGTGACGGTCATTCTACTGGCGGTCATTGCCCACAAGCTGCCTCAAATGGTGTCCGGAATGGTCACTGGCAGCGGACATAACGGCGGAATAGGGGCCCTTGGCCTTATGAGCGCGATCGGCGCCGCATTCGCCGCCTCGAGCATGGCACGAAGCCTGGCAGCATGGGCTGCGGGAGGCGCCGCCGCGGCCACCGGGATGTCAGCGGCCGACAAACTCCGGGATAGGATGTCTGTCCTGGAAACCGCTAACGCGGCGGGATCCGGCAACGGCAACGGGGCGGCCGCCGCGTCCTATGGATCAAGCCGAATGGCGTCGACGATGCCGAGCTCCAGCCCGCCGGCGGCGGCGCAGGCTTCACCTGGTGGTGCTCGTACGGCGTCCGCACATTCGAGCCCTCCAAGCAGCGCTAGCGCGACACCCATGGCCGTTGCGGAAGAGGAGCCGCCACTGGATCGCCCAATCTCGCCTGATGAGCAGCGCGGCTTTCAACCGCCGCCGGATTGGCAATACCCAGATGAACCAGTCTAGAATGATCACTCCTGGTAGAACTATTGCTTCCGAGCACGCCGCCTTTCGAGGGAAATAGAATGGATTGGCTAGTTCGATCCTAAGGAACAAATGATCAATAAGCGCAACACTCTCGTCGGTCCTCAACTCCAACGCGGCCGAACGGGCCTTACGCCAGACTGGAAGAGGCTGGCGGGCTTCCTGGCCGTGATCCTGTTGGGCTCAATCGTCGCGACCCAGGTGCTTGCGAACAGCTACCGGTTCCATGCTGCTCTCGGGGTTAACCTGTTCCACGTCTATCCGCCCTGGAGCTATTTTGTCTGGTCGCACCAATGGGAGCAGCCTGTTAATCATCCCGTGTTCGCGCAAGCGTTCGGGATCGGTTCGATGGTTACATTCGGCGGATTCATGCTGCTATTGTTGGATGTCGCCCGTGCGAATTTCCGGGTGAATCCGTTCCTGCACGGCTCGGCCCGCTGGGCTGATAAGCGCGATATCAAAAGAGCCAGCCTGCTTGGCAACGACGGCGTCTATGTCGGGGCCTGGCGCGATAATGCTGGCACACTTCATTACCTGCGGCACAACGGCCCGGAACACGTGCTTTGTTACGCCCCAACCCGAAGTGGGAAAGGCGTGGGGCTCATTTTGCCAACGCTCCTTTCCTGGCGCCAGAGCGTGTTCGTTACCGATCTCAAAGGCGAGCTGTACGAACTCACGGCCGGCTGGCGCCAGAAATACGCTAGGAACAAAGTTCTTCGGTTCGAGCCCGCCGCCGCCGAGGGTTCGTGTTGCTTCAATCCGATGGCGGAATTGCGGCTCGGGACGGAGCACGAGGTGGGCGATGTGCAGAACCTGGCGCTGTTGATCACGGACCCGCACGGCCGCGGCATGGATCGGGGGGACCACTGGCAAAAGACCGCCTACTCCCTTCTGGTTGGCTCCATACTGCATCTTTGCTACAAGAGCCAGGTGGAAGGAACGCCGGCGACGTTTGGGGAGCTTGACCGCATGCTGGCCGATTCGAGCCGTCCTATCTCGGATTTGTGGCAGGAGATGCTTTCCTACGGTCACATCAACGGTGCGAATCATCCCGTTGTGTCCGCAACAGCTCGCGACATGATCGACCGGCCCGCTACCGAAGCAGGTTCAGTGCTGTCGACGGCGAAAACCTTCCTGGACCTTTACCGGGACCCGACCGTTGCCAAAAACACCAGCTGCTCAGATTTTCGGATCCGCGACCTTATGCATCACGCCGATCCGGTCAGCCTCTACATCATCACGCAGCCCAATGACAAAGAGCGGTTGCGGCCGCTAGTCCGGATCGTGGTCAACATGATCGTGCGGCTCCTGGCGGACAAAATGGCATTTGAAAACGGGCGCCCGAAACCAGCCTATAAGCATAAGCTGCTCGCCATGATCGACGAGTTTCCGGCGCTCGGGAAACTGGAGATCCTCCAGCAAAGCTTGGCGTTCGTGGCCGGCTACGGGATTAAGTGTTACCTGATCGCGCAGGATATTAATCAGCTTAAAAGCAGGGAAACCGGCTATGGCCCGGATGAAAGCATCACGTCAAATTGCCATATCCAGGCGGCTTTCCCGCCAAACAGACTGGAAACAGCGGAGCATCTCTCGAAGCTCACCGGGCAAACGACGATCATCAAGGAGCAGCTTACTCGATCGGGCCGGGGGTTGGGCGTCCAAGTCTCTACAACGATGCAGGAAGTGCAGCGGCCTTTGCTCACGCCAGACGAATGTCTTCGGATGCCGGGCCCGCAGAAGGACGAGCATGACCGCATCACGGTCGCGGGCGACATGGTGCTCTATTGCGCCGGGTTCCCGGCAATCTACGGCCGGCAACCTCTTTATTTTGAGGATCGCACGTTCGCAGCTCGCGCCGCGGTGCCGGCGCCAAAGCGCAGTGATTCGCTTGTCGCCCCCTCCCCTACCCCATGAATCCGGACGGCACGCTAGAGCGGCAACTGGCGAAACTGCGCAAGGATCTGGGCGAGGTTTTTTTGGCCGCGCTCGCGGATCCGGACACCGTTGAAATTGTGCTAAACGCTGACGGCACCCTATGGCACGAGCGGCTCGGCGAACCGTTGCAATGTATCGGCACGATGAGCGCCCCTTGCGCTGACGCTGCGATGCGGACGATAGCCGCCTATCATCACGCTACACTCACCCGCGACAATCCTTCGATCGAGTGCGAGCTCCCGCTGGATGGGTCCAGGTTCGCCGGCCAGATTCCGCCAATCGTAACGGCGCCCGTGTTCGCCGTGCGTAAACGGGCGAGCCGCGTATTCACCCTCTGTCAGTACGTCAAGGCAGGGATCATGACGCCAGAACAAAAGGAATTCTTATGCGGGGCGATTCGCGAGCATCGCAATATTCTGGTGATTGGCGGAACCGGCGGGGGAAAGACCACGCTTTTGAACGGAATGATCCACGAGCTAACGGACCGATTTCCGAATGAGCGCCTCATCATCATCGAGGACACCGCCGAGATTCAGTGTGCGGCTAAAAACTACGTCCAGTATCACACGAGCCCTGAGAGGTGCATGACGGACTTGGTACGGATGTCGATGCGGATGCGCCCTGACCGGATCCTGGTTGGCGAAGTTCGCGGCCCGGAGGCCCTGGATCTCCTCATGAGCTGGAATACGGGCCACGAAGGCGGGATTGCGAGCCTGCACGCCAACAACGCGACGGCGGCGTTGAACAGGCTCTCTACCTTAGTGGCGATGCATCCGAACGCTCCACGTGGGCTCATCGAAAGCTTGATCGGCGAAGCGGTGGATATCATCATCCACATCGCTCGCACGGCTAATGGTCGCATCGTGCGCGAGATCCTGGAGGTGCAGGATTTCGATCGAGCCAAACAAACCTACAACCTGAAATGATGACCTTGTATTATTTCGCTCACGCCGTTGCCGGGATCGTGCTCGGGCTAGTCGTCATCGTCACGTGCGTGCGCAAGCTGGTCAGCCGTTTTCGTGCTCAGCGGCCTTTGCCGAAAGTCAGATCGCAACGGCTGCTACCATCAAAGCGGTGGTGCGCGCCTTCCCGTACGAGCGGAACCTAGTGGAGGAATTAAGAAATGAACATTTACCTCTCGCTCGTCGTAATTATATTCGGGCCGCTGCTCCTCGCATCGTTCATCCGCTATCTATCCGCCCGTGTGAGGCGGAATTTCCACAAGTCCCCTCCCCTTCCACCGAAGCGTATCGCGAAGCCGGGTGCGTGGGCTCGTCCGGAGAAGACCGCGGGCGTTCACTGGAGGAACTGATTTAAAGGAGCGAACAGATCTTTGCTTATGAGCATCATTGAGCAGCTAATCCCCATCACGGAGCAATCACAGATACCCACAACCTACGACGCGCTAACCGATCCGATTGGGATTGAGCACGAAGCATACATCATCCAGTCAATCTGGGCATCGCTCAGTTGCACTCACGATACGCTCGTCACCATAGCGGATAATCACGTCCAATTCTGGCGCCCACGCTTTACTCCGCCGTCCCGCACTTACAACGGCTTTACCAAAACCCGATGAGGTTCAGGGCTGCAACGCTTGGGCTTGTGGTCGTCTTCTTGCTAGGATGCGCCGGTATAGCGTCAGGACTGCGCTACAACGGCTCTCACAGCTTCCCGCTGGGATTCTATCTGGCGAGCAACAAGCGGCCTCAGAGAGGCGACCTGGTCACCGTGAGTCTGCCGGAGTTGCCTATTTTCGAACTGGCAAAGGCGCGAGGGTATTTCGACGTTGCGTACAGTCCCGCCGCGCACCTCATGAAGCGTGTCGCTGCCACCGCCGGCGATCGGGTAACAATCGATCTGGCTGGCGTCCAGGTGAACGGGATCCGGCTAGCAAACAGCGCTCCCCTGCCCTGCGACCTCGCTGGCCGCCCGCTGCAACCCTACATACTGAAAGATCACTTTCTTGGTCCGGACGAGGTTCTGTTGATGTCCGATTACAATCCTGCGTCTTTCGACTCGCGCTATTTCGGCCCGCTGAACGCCACAACAATCGAAGCCGTCGTTAAAGCAGTGCTAACGTGGAACTAGACCTCAGGAACCGGGCTAGACCCAACACGCGTGTCACCAGCCGCCAGCCCGGTCGCGGTAGGTTGCCCCAGAGCGAGCCTGAACCCGGCTGATTTAAGTGCTTTTCGGACGATAAGTTTGTAGCGTGGTGCGGAAGAAACCAACCAACAAAGTACCAACCAGAACACGCTTATGGATCAATCAGCCCCTTCGGCCAGGCTCAGAATGGAAAATCAAGTTGCTGTCGTTACAGGCGGCGCCAGAGGAATAGGAGCAGGCATCGTTAGACGATTCGTTGATGAAGGCGCTCGAGTTGTAGTTAGCGATCTCTTGAACGAAAAAGGGCAAGCTCTACAAGAAGAACTCGGCAAAAACGTGGCGTTTTATCGCGCCGACTCAATGAGTCCGTCCGATATCGAAGCGCTGATGAATTTCGCCGTGGAACGTTTCGGCAAGCTCGATTGCGTGGTGAACAACGCGGGAGCGGGCGGCGAAGGTGGACCTATTGCCGAAACTTCAGTAGAAGGGTTTGATCGATCAATCGCCCTTTTGCTTCGGGGCCCCTTCTTGGGAATCAAATATGGCGTCCCACGTATGCAAAGCGGCGGCACCATCATCAACATCGCGAGTGTGGCGGGTTTGACCGGTGGTTATGGCCCGCACGCCTATTCCGCCGCGAAGTTTGGTGTCGTTGGGTTAACGAAATCGGTGGCCTTGGAACTTGCAGAGCGCGGGATTAGAGTTAACGCCATTTGTCCCGGCGGAATTGCCACCGCGATCTTTGCTCCACTTGCCGGGGAAATCTCGGCAGAGCTGATCGAGCGCGCACCAGACATTGTGGAGCCCTGGCTGGCTGGAAACCTGCCGCTGGGCAGAGCCGGATTTCCAGCCGACATCGCCAGCGCGGCGCTCTGGCTGGCCAGCAGCGAGTCAAGCTTTGTGACCGGACATGCCCTGGTGGTCGACGGCGGTTTGATGTCGGGCCGTCGTTGGTCGCAAACGCGGCTTTACTATGATGAACTCAGGGAACGCTTCCGAACAGCCCTTGGCCAAACTACGGTCACTTCCTAATCTAATGGTTACTTTGGTCGAAAACTCTCGTTCGCGGTACAGCAGCCCTCACCTTTTTGCTGCACATAACCATAGCTTCGACAGCCATGACAGGATGTCGTTGTTGCGCTGCCACGATGGGCCGAGCGTCAGATCGAACGCCAAGGTCTCGCCCCAATCCGTACTGAGTACGAGGTAAGCGTCTTACTAACCACAGATCGATGGGCCGGTAGTGCAGGCGGTAGAACTCCGCGTCAAATGTGGAGGTCGAAGAGGTTTACGCCGAGAGAGAAGGCGCATAAAGAGGCTGGAATCACCGATTCGATCCTATCCTCATTCATGGTTAAATTCCAACAAAGGTACCAAAAGTCTCACAGGGCCGTGATTCTGGCATCGTTGGGGTCTTTCATTAGTTGCTGACTTGCTGCTTGGCGGGCTCGTTCTCGGGCGAAAGCCAGCTCGTATACTGTCGGTGTATAGAGCTCATTGAGCTCTTTGGCCGAGGGATTGATTTTGAAACGCGGGTAAGCGGTATCGCTGACGCTGGGCATATGTAGCCGCGTATTTTAATTGAAGATCGAATCGTTTATAGGACATAGTCTATGGTACGGATTAAGTGACACGATGAAAGGCCTCTGGAAGCGTGGGCATAGTTGTCACATAATCGAACGTTTAAGTAACACCATGTTGATTGGATACATGCGAGTTTCAAAATCAGATGGCTCGCAAACCATTGACCTTCAGCGCGACGCTCTGATCGCTGCCGGTGTTGATCCTGCCCAAATCTATGAAGACCGCGCCTCAGGACGGTTGGATGCTCGTCCCGGCCTTGATGCCACGCTCAAAGCCCTTCGCACGGGCGATACTCTGGTGGTCTGGAAACTCGACCGACTCGGCCGCAACCTGCGTCACTTGGTTAATACGGTGCACGATCTGACAAAGCAGGGTGTTGGCTTCAAAGTCCTCACCGGTCACGGTGCCTCCATTGATACGACGACCCCAGCTGGCAAGTTGGTCTTCGGCATCTTCGCCGCCCTCTCCGAATTCGAACGCGAGCTGATCTCCGAGCGAACCAGGGCAGGTCTGGCCTCAGCTCGCGCCCGCGGCCGCAAGGGAGGAGCTCCTTTTAAAATGACTGTGGCCAAGGTGCGACTGGCCATGGCGGCGATGGGCCAGCCCAAAACCAAGGTCGCTGATCTGTGCCGGGAATTGGGGGTGACCCGCCAGACCCTCTACAGACATGTAAGTCCGGCCGGCAACCTCCGTGAGGACGGGCGCAAACTTCTAAAAAACAAGCGGAGGGAACTTACTCCTGGTTGAACCTCGCAGCGCATTACTATGTCTACTCAACGAGATCGACCACTGAATCATGCCGAATGTGCTCGCATGGACGCCATGCTCTCCCGGTTTGGTAGCGAGTACGCGATGAATAATCGGGAGGAAATCGATGGATTCTTTGCAGCATTGATTTGCAGTCCGGACATTGCTAGGTGTAGCGGCCCGAGAACATAAATGCCCTGACCCGATAACATCGCTCGTTTCCGGACCAAATTAGATGAAAATAAGGAGGCCCTCAGGACCAGATTACGTGAGAATGGGACCTGACGATCGAAAAAGACCGGCACGAATTTCATGGTCCGACTTTTGGCGTTGTACATCTCCGCCGTATCGAGATTTCCTTCCCAGTCCACCCCTTTGCCTTTGCCTGGTTCTTCGTGGCCACGGAAGCGCCGGTAATACGTCTCTGTGCAAACCATCAAAACGAATTCCGCCCAATCCAGTCGGTCGAGCATCCAGCGGGGCCAGCCTTCGGGCGGTGTCCCTGCCACGTATTGATCGAGCTCGGCGTCCACGCCGTCCTTGCGGAGGCGCTCGGCCAGCTCTAGGACGTGTTGCGCGTGCTCTGGAGAGTCGTGACTGTAGCTGATGAAGACTTTAGGATGAGACGCCATCTTGCGCTCCGAACCTCCTTATCGGATCTGACCGGATTTGTCAGGTTGGAACTCTACCTGGACAACGAGGCTTGTTGTTCAGCCTACCCCGAGGTGTAATCCGGCATCACCTGAGCGAAATCGGGCGACGGTACTATCCGGAGCCATCCAGTTCTTGCCAGATGGTCCGGAGAGCTTCCTGCTGAAGGCGAGGAATCAGCGCTCTGCCCTTCTTCTCCGTTGTTTCCAACGTGAGGATCACGTTACTTAGAAACGCTAAGCCAAAATTAAAATCCCAGCCGAGGACTGTGCCACTATGCAGGGTGTTGAGGTCCTCGGCGGCGCCTTTCATGTAAACGTAAATCTCCGCAACATCCGCTGCGAGGGGTGGTGGCAGGCTGCCGATGCGATCTACGTTCTTCTCGAACACCTCGAAGTAGTTGTTTGAAATCGAGAACGACAGGTATTGGAGCTTGCCGGACTGACTGCTTACGTCGAAGCACTTCTTGAGGATCGGAGTCATTTGACGGTGCTGAACCAAGGAGAGGATGCCAAAAAGCTCGCCACCAATCGCGGCTGCGAGCTGCTGGCGCTCAGTCGATCTCTTGAGCCTGTCGCTCCACCACGTTGCTGCGAAGGTCGAAACAATCGTCAATACACCGCCAATAAGGACGCCTACAAGTGGAAGCCACCACGGCGACGACGGATCGCCGGCTTGGGCAAGAAGTAAGGTCATTGAAACTTTGCGTTTTTGTCGATCTTACGCATCTGCTGATATTCCTCGTTTCGCTTTGAGACCGCAGCGTAGTATTCCGCTGTTACAACCTCTTCGACCTCTATAACGTCGGACGTGACTCGAATGCCGTCAGCCAAGGCCTTAAGAGAACCCGCAGCTTCTTCGTAGGCGGACGCGTAGTCGTCATACGTCTCGTGACCACATTCCTGAAATGCCTTCAATAGATCCTCGGCAGATCCTGACCAACTCGTAATATGCAAGGCGAAGTCTCGCGCATGGAGTTCGTCGACGGCAGATCCCAGCACTCGCGGCAGCTGAAGTGCATAACTCTTCAATTTTGCGAGCGAGTAAGTCGGGACTTTGTCTTGGCGCAATGCCTGGGCAACTTCGCGAAGAGCCGAAGAGACGCAGTCTATGTATGCCGCCAAATCCATTCGATTTTCGCGGTTTTCCCGCACGAATCGACCTTGCAAGTCTTTCATCTGCTGTGCGATGTAGGCGCTGGAAATTCCCAATCCCATAGGCCTAATTAACTACGTAAATGCCCAGACAAAAAGACTAGACCGCATCGACCCCAAAATCATCGACCATCACAGGGAACTCGAGCGCAGGTCCGCATGTGGTGGATGACGACCGATTAAAGAAAGGGCGTACGATTTAGGAGAATCAAAAGAGGTTCAAAACTGCGGTAAATATGCGGTAAATACGGTCTTTTTGGCCGCTACCGCTGCAGCTGCAAATCTTCACCACCACGTCGATTGGACGGCTATCGCAACAGTTGCCGCACTATTTTCGAGTTTCGCTGCGATACTGGTGGCCGTTTTTAATGTCTGGATAGGCTATACCAAAGCCAGGCTGGCCGCTCTCCATGCTTTGGATGACTCGCCATCGCTTCGATGTTGAGAACAAAAGCGTACGCAGATAAATCTTGGGTGATGGAGGTTCGTTGGGCGAGCGAGGAATTTCCGGGCCTAGAAAGATAACAGTTGGCTGCGTCATCTTCACGGTGCCACGCCGGAATAGAGTGAGCCACGCAGTCGCGGACGAAACCGCGAGGGCGAGAATTGAAACCGTGATCGAGATGGGGTCAGCCATAGTGGGGTCACATCAAAAATGGTTGGATCAGGGGAAAGGCGGCTGCGGCAAGATCGAGAGATTATTCGTAACGGTAAGATTTGTCCCACCGAGCACGACCGCAAAGTTTCCGTCACAAATGTTGCTCACGCCACCAGTGATGTTTGAGGCGACTGCTCTGAAGTAGTTGTTATCGCCGCCGCTGACAGTCGAGTACTGCCCTTCTGCGAAATTGAATGTACCGCCGCTCACGCTACTCTCAATGCCCCATGCTTGGTTTCTGAAGCCGCCGCTGACACTTGCGTACTGCCCAAGAACCACATTCCACAAGCCGCCAGTAACGCTGCTTGCTTCCCCTGAGATTGTGTTCAACTCGCCTGCAGCTATGCCGCCGAAAGCGAACTGGCTGAACCTGTTCCACCGGCCAATAACCAAGTTGTGCGATCCGCTACGGTCGCCAGCAGCTAGTGGCACAACCACTGAAGAGACAGAAGCGGGAACCGAGGCGGGGTCTTCGTCGTAGCCAATAATCAGGTTGCCAAGTCCGGTAAAGTCGTTGGTTGTGCCGGAACCGCTGACGATATGAATGTTCGCACCTGTGAAAACGATATTGGGTCCGATCACGCCAATTTCCGGGTTGGGATCGACGCTGACAAATGGACCAAGCAAAAGTGCGTGGTTGGATTGAACTGCCAGCAACTGGGTCTGAAGAGTGTTGACTTGGCTTTGCAGCGCAGCGTTGTTTGTTTGAAGGCTGCCCACTTGTTCCTCTAATACGGAAACAGTTGCCTGCAGGGAATTGAGCTGGGTTTGCAGTGCTGCTATCTGTGAAGGGATGCCTTGGGCATGGACTACGGCGCGAGTGGGGAGCGCGGCCATCGCGAATACTGCTAAAGCGACCTTAAAGTTATTCTTCTTCGTCATTGAATGCGGTTTCTGGGTATAGGATTTTGAATTGCTTCTCTCTTGCTCCCTCCATGGAAAACGTGGCTTGCGCAACATGTGATGAGCGCCCGTTCGAGCGCCTCATCTCTATCCTCCTGGACTGTTTTAATACCCGGTTATGAGGCCAAAATTCCCTATTTTTGATCGACCCTCGACAAAATGGAACATTTTGTAGATATCTGAAAAGTCCCCTCCCCTATTCATGCGGGTTTCCGGGGCAGAGGCCGTGAGCTTTGCACCAATCAAAAAACTGCCAACAAGCGCGAGCGTAGGCCTGTCGAGTGTTCCGGTTACGGATCGTGGCAGTGAAAAGGTCAATGTAAGTTTCAGTGACTTCGGAGCCGGCGTTTGGCTTGGCCTCAGGCCGACTTCTCCGGCTCGCCCTCGATCGCCGAGCGCACGCGTGCCGCGATTGCGTCCTGACTCAAGCCCATCGCTGAAAGCAGCGCGGTGTAGTTGTTGATGACTGTGCGGAAGTGTGGATGCTCGTGCCCCGTGCGGCGGCCAAACTCGGCGAATATTTTCAGCGCACGGCGGTAAAGCGGCTGGGCCTCAGCCAGCCGGTTGGTGGCGCTGAGCAGCTCGGCCAGGTTGTTGAGGTCTCTTGCCACGTTGGGATGATCGGGCCCGAAGCTCTTTTCATCAATGGCTAGCGCACGCCGGAAAAGCGGCTCGGCCTCAGCCAGCCGGTTGGTGGCGCGGAGCAGCCCGGCCACGTTGTTGAGGCCTATTGCAACGTTGGGATGCTCCGGACCGACGCTCTTTTCATCAATGGCGAGCGTACGGCGGAAAAGCGGCTCGGCCTCAGCCAGCCGGTTGGTGTCGCGGAGCAGCCCGGCCACGTTGTTGAGGCCTATTGCCACGTTGGGATGCTCCGGACCGACGCTCTTTTCATCAATGGCGAGCGCACGGCGGAAAAGCGGCTCAGCCTCAGCCAGCCGGTTGGTGGCGCTGAGCAGCCCGGCCAGGTTGTTGAGGCCTGCTGCCACGTTGGGATGCTCCGAGCCGAAGCTCTTTTCATAAATGGCGAGCGCACGGCGGTAAAGCGGCTCAGCCTCAGCCAGCCGGTTGGTCTCGCCGAGCAGCAAGGCCAGGTCGTTGAGGCCTATTGCCACGTTGGGATGCTCCGGGCCGAAGCTCTTTTCATAAATGGCGAGCGCCCGGCGGTAAAGCGGCTCGGCCTCAGCCAGCCGGTTGGTGGCGCTGAGCAGC
>Ga0070697_100001413_pt1 | contig 18222 bp, 19 predicted proteins | sample KBSK1501metaG_FD_65475 | JGI IMG/M metagenome (GOLD analysis project Ga0070697, IMG submission 65475) | Corn, switchgrass and miscanthus rhizosphere microbial communities from Kellogg Biological Station, Michigan, USA - KBS K1-50-1 metaG | ecosystem: Host-associated > Plants > Roots >... | reverse complement strand
GGCGCCGGGCTCGGGCTGTCCGGGCGGGACGAGGTGTTCGATGCGGTGCGCGCCTCGGCGGGCAAGATCTCCGCCGAGGAGGCCATCCGCCAGGCGGTAGCCGCGGTGCGGCGGGCCGAGGCTCGGGCCGGCGAGCTGTTCCCGCAGCCGCTCCCGCCACCGTGCGAGGTGACGCCGATGCCGGAGGTCGTCGCGGTGAGCGGCGCCGCGCCGCACTACACGCCGCCGCGGCTGGACGGCGGGCGGGCCGGGACGTTCTGGTTCAACACCGAGCGGCCCACCCCGGGGACCGGCTGGGACCTCGAGGTAGTGGCCTTCCACGAGGCGGTGCCAGGGCACCACCTGCAGCTGTCCCGGCTGCAGTTGCTCACCGACCTGCCGGCACTGCAGCGCCAGCGCAGCCTGTCCGTGTTCTCCGAGGGGTGGGGCCTGTACGCGGAGCAACTGGCCGAGGAAGCCGGGCTCTACGACGGCGACCGCGCCCTGCTCGGCGCGATCAGCTCATCGCTGATGCGGGCGGCCCGGCTGGTGGTGGACACCGGCCTGCACGCGTTCGGCTGGAGCCGCGAGCAGGCGCTGGACTACATGGCGGATCATGTCCCGATGCCGCGGGAGGTGCTGGCCCCGGAGATCGACCGGTACGTGGTGATGCCCGGGCAGGCGGTGTCCTACCTCACCGGCAAGCTGGAGATCCTCAGGATCAGGGACGAGGCCAGGGAGCGGCTGGGCCAGGCGTTCTCGCTGCCCGCGTTCCACGCCGCCGTGCTCGACCACGGCTCGCTCCCGATGCCGGTCCTGGCCCGGAGCATCGCGGACTGGCTGGACCGCATGGGCGCCGTGCCAGATGGCTACGGCGAGGGAGGCTAGGCAGATGGACCTAAGCGGCAAGCTGCAGATCAAGCCGGGACAGTCGGTGGCGGTACTGAACGCGCCGTCCGGTCTGGCGCTGCCGGGCGGGCCGGTTGCGGCCAGCGCCGCTGACGCCGACGCGGTGATCGCGTTCGTCACCAGGCGGGAAGACCTAGACGCGGCCGGGCCGGCGGTGGCGGCGGCCCGCGCCGATCGGCTGGCCTGGATCGGCTATCCCAAGGGCGGCCGGCTCGGCACCGACCTGAACCGCGACCGGCTCGCCGCGGCCCTGGCTGAGCAGGGTGTGCAGCCGGTTCGCCAGGTATCCATCGACGACACCTGGTCCGCCCTGCGGTTCCGGCCCGCGGCCCGGGCAGGCTAGTCTCCTGGCTCTCCGGGGCCTCCTGAGTCAGCGGGCGGGCCGGGCCGCAGCGAAGCGCTGCTGGCCCAGCACGGCGAGCAGCCGCAGCTTCTCGTAGCCCTCGGTGCGCGGCGGGGCGGTGAGCACGAGCAGCGCCTGGGACTGGTCCTCGGTGAACAGCACCTGGCAGTCGAGCTCGATCGGGCCGAGCTCGGGGTGGATGAGCGTCTTGTGGTCCTCGAAGCGCTTCGCCACCTCGTGCCGCTCCCACAGCCGGGCGAACTCCAGGCTGGTTTTCTGCAGTGCGCGCACGATCTCGGCGGCCTTTGAGTGCGGGCCCATCGAGCCGTAGGCCGCGCGCAGGTTCGCGACCAGGGCGCGGCTCTGCCGGGCACGGTCGTCCTCCGGGTAGATGAGCCGTTCTTCTAGCCGAGTGAACCAGCGGTAGATGTCGCTGCGGGCCAGGTCGGCGTAGCCGGTCTTGTCGCCGAACAGGGCGGCTGCCATCCGGTTCTGCACCAGCGTCTCGCCCAGGCTGGACAGGATCAGCGCGGGAGTGTCGGCGAGCCGGTCGAGTACCCGCAGCAGCGCGGGCGCGACGTGGGTGGCTGCTCTCGTTTCGGCTGGCGCGTTGTGGCCGGCCACCCGGAACAGGTAGTCCCGCTCGCCGACGGTCAGCCGCAGCGCCCGGGCCAGGCTGGCGAGCATCTGCTCGCTCGGCTGCGGGCCGCGCTGCTGCTCCAGCCGGGTGTAGTAGTCGGTCGACATCGCGGCCAGCGCGGCGACGTCCTCGCGGCGCAGGCCCGGGGTGCGGCGGCGGCCCGGGATGCCAGCCGGGAGCCCGACGTCGCCGGGCTGCAGCACCTCGCGGCGGCGGCGCAGGAAGTCGGCCAGGGCGGCACGGTCCATGCGTCCTTTCTATCCGCATGGGCGAGGGCGAACCAGGGATCGCCGATCCCCCGACAAGCGCTCTCTGCCCGGGTCACCGTCCGGTGGCCAGGCTGGGAACATGAACATCTCCGGAAACACCATCTTCATCCCGGGCGCCACCCGCGGCATCGGGCTGGCCCTCGCGCTCGCGTTGCAGGCCAGGGGCAACACCGTGATCGTCGGCGGGCGGCGGGCCGAACTGCTCGACCAGATCGCCGCGGAGCACCCCGGCCTGGGCACCGTGCCGGTCGACACGACGGACGCGGCCAGCATCGAGGCCGCCGCCAAGGAGGTGCTGGCCCGCTACCCGTCGCTGAACGTCCTGGTCACGATGGCCGGCATCATGCTCGTCGAGGACTGGCACCGGCCCGGGTCCTTCCTCGCCTCGGCCGAGTCGGTGGTGACCACCAACGTGCTCGGCCCGATCCGGCTGATCGCCGCGTTCATTGAGCACCTGCGGGCGCAGCCGGACGCGACCATCGTCACCGTCTCCTCCGGCCTGGCGTTCGCGCCGTTGGCCGCGACGCCGAGCTACAACGCGTCCAAGGCCGCGATCCACATGCTCAGCGAGTCGATCCGGCTGCAGCTGGCCGACACGACCGTCCGGGTCGTCGAGCTCGAGCCTCCGTCGGTACGGACCGAACTGCTGCCCGGGCAGCAGGACAACGAGCACGCGATGCCCCTGGACGAGTTCGTGGCCGAGGCGGTCGCGCTGCTCGAGGCGCAGCCCGGCGCGAAGGAGATCCAGGTCGAGCGCGTCAAGTTCCTCCGCTACGGCGAGGCGCGCGGGGACTACGACCAGGTCGTCGCGACGCTCAACGCGTCCGACCCGCACGGGAAATAGGCGCCTCAGGCGCCCGGGCCCGGCCGGCTGAAACGGCGGTCGGGGATGAACCACATCAGCGCCACCGCGACGAACAGGGCGTAGGAGATCCACGGGGACACGAACGACAGCGCGGTCGCGGCCGCGTAGCCCAGCAGCGAGAGGCGGCCCTTGGTGTCACTGCCGATCGCGGTCGCGACCAGCGAGGAGCTGCCGTCGGCGCGGATTATGGCCTGGACCAGGATCGTGAAGGCCACCGCCGCGCCCAGGCATACGACTCCGTAGGTCGTGGCCGGGACCCTATCCCCGTGGTTCTCGCCGACCCACTCGGTCAGCACCGGGATGAGGGACAGCCAGAACAGCAGGTGCAGGTTGGCCCACATCACCCCGGCGGTTACCCGGCGGGCGGCGCGGAGCAGGTGATGATGGTTGTTCCAGTAGATCCCTATGAAGGTGAAGCTGAGGATGTAGAACAGCAGCGCCGGGAGCCGGGCGTGCAGGCTGCGGAAGCTGCCGTCCTCCGGTGCCTTCAGCTCCAGGGCCATGATCGTGATGATTACCGCGAGCACGCCGTCGCTGAAGGCCTCCAGGCGGCCGGTCTCGGACTCGCCCTGACCCTCCGGGTCGCGGCCGGTGCCGAAGATCATGCGACCACCTCGGCGGTGGTGGCGGCCCGCCGCTGGGCGACGCGGTGCTGGTGCGGGCTGACGCCGCGGACCCGCTTGAAGGCGGCGCTCAGCGCGTACGGGGAGCCGTAGCCGACGGTGCGGGCCACCGAGGCGACGGTTTCCCGCGGGTCCAGGATGAGGTCGGCCGCGAGGGCCAGCCGCCACTGGGTGAGGAACTCCATCGGCGGCTGGCCGACGACCTCGGCGAAGCGCCGGGCCAGGGTGGCCCGGGATACCCGGGTCTGGCTGGCCAGCGCGTCGATGGTCCACGCCTCAGCGGGGCTTTCCTGCAGCAGCCGCACGGCCTGCGCGACCACCGGGTCGCGCTGGGCCCGGTACCAGCCAGGCGCGGTCTGCTCGGTCCGGGCGAAGTAGGTGCGCACCGCGTCGATCAGCAGCAGGTCGAGCAGCCGGTCCAGGACGGCGTCCTGGCCGACCTCGTCGCGCGGCATCTCGGCGGCGAGCAGGCCGAGCACCGGCGTCTGCCAGTCGTCGCGGCGCAGCACCAGGTACGGTGGGAGCGTGTCGAGCAACCGCCGGCTGACCTCGCCCTCGGCGTTGTAGGTGCCGGTGAGCACCTCGGTGGCGCCGTCGGCCGCGTTGCCCCAGCGGCGCACGCCGAAGGAGCGTATCTGCGCGATCTCCCGCCCGTCCGGGGTGGTGCAGCGCTGATCGGGGAGGATGATCGCCTGCGGCGGCGTGGCCGGGTCGTCGGCGAACAGGTAGTGGTCCGGGCCGAGCAGGATCGCCACGTCGCCGCGGTCGAGCCATTCCGGCTCGCGCCCGTCGAAAGCGAAGCAGGCCCGGCCCCGCAACATGGCCACCAGGCTCAACGGCGCCTCGTCCCTGATGTGCAGCGCCCAGGGCGGGTCCATGGTGCAACGGAGCAGGAAGGCGCGCCGCGCGCGGGGCCCGTCGAGCAGTCCGGCGATCGCGTCCATACCCGGTTAACTTAGACGATCACGTATGAGGGCGCGACTGTCGACCATTTTCTGTCGCATCCCGGCCCGGTGTACTAGCAGGCATGACACTGCTGCGGATTTCCACCCTGATGGGCGCCACCCTCACCATGGGCCTGGCAGCCGGCGCCTTCGCGCTCTACGCCCACTCGATCATGCCCGGCCTGCGCAAGACCGACGACCGCACGTTCGTCGCCGCCTTCCAGCAGCTCGACCGCGCGATCATCAACCCCTGGTTCATGATCACCGCGTTCGGCGGCGCCCTCGTCCTTACCCTGGTGGCCGGCATCGCCAACCGCGGCACGCCGGCGCTGCCCTGGATCGCCGCCGCGTTCGGCCTCTACCTGGTCGCCGTGATCGTCACGGTGGCGGTCAACGTGCCGATGAACGACGCGATCAAGGCCGCGGGCGACCCGGCCCACATCGACGTGGCGCAGGTCCGCGCCCAGTTCAACGAGGCCCGCTGGGCCGCCTGGAACCTCGTCCGCGTCGCCACCAGCGTCCCGGCCTTCGGCCTGCTCGCCTGGGCCCTGGTGCTCAGCGGCCGGGCGACGGCCTAGCCTGCCGTGGCCGCCAGCCGGTCCAGGACGAGGGTCGTGACCTCGGTCAGCGCGGTGAGCTGGTCGTGGCTGAGCCTGTCGAAGACCAGTTGCCGCACCTGCTCGACGTGGGCCGGGGCGGCCCGCTCGATGGCGGCGCGGCCTGCCGCGGTGAGGACCGCGAACGCGCCCCGGGCGTCGGCCGCGCAGCACTCCCTGGTGATAAGGCCGCGCCGCTGCATCCGGGCGAGCTGGTGCGAGACCCGGCTCTGCTCCCAGGCCAGCGCGTCGGTGACCTCGAATACCCGGAGCCGGCCCTCCGGCGCCTCGCTGAGCACCACGAGCACGTCGTAGTCGGCCAGCGATATCCCGTACTCGTCCTGCAGCTGCCGGTTCATCCGGGCGTTCAGCTGCCGGTTCATCCGCAGCAGCCCGCGCCAGGCCCGCTGCTCCTCCTCCGTTAGCCAGCGGCTCATGACATCAGAGTACCCGGGAATGGATGATGTATCATCTATGTTAGATGACGCATCATCAACTTACCTGGAGGAATTCCGATGACCACCGCTTCCGCCCCGGCCCTGACCGAACTGACCGGCACCTACACCCTCGACCCGGCTCACACCCGGATCGGCTTCGTCGCCCGCCACGCCATGGTGACCAAGGTGCGCGGCTCGTTTGACGAGTTCGCGGGCACCGCGGTGCTGGACGGCGCGAACCCGGCGAACTCCCGCGTCGAGGTGACGATCGAGGCCGCGAGCATCGACACCCGCAACGCCCAGCGCGACGAGCACCTGCGCGGCAACGACTTCCTGGCGATGCAGGAGTACCCGAAGATCACCTTCGTCTCGACCGGCGTCCGCCAGGCTGGCGAGACCACCTTCGAGGTGACCGGCGACCTGACCATCAAGGGCGTGACCAACGAGATCACGATCCCGTTCGAGTTCGAGGGCGCTGCGACTGACCCGTTCGGCAACCAGCGGGTCGGGTTCGAGGGCGCGGCGACGATCAACCGCAAGGACTTCGGAGTCACCTGGAACGCCGCGCTCGAGGGCGGCGGCGTCCTAGTCAGCGACAAGGTCACCCTCGAGTTCGAGATCTCCGCGATCAAGAACGCCTGACCCCCGTCCGAGGGTGCCGCCCCCCACGGGCGGCACCCGCGGGGTCGTTGACCCTTCCGGTAAACAGGAGCGACATGACCGCCACGCTGACCCCTCAGGTCGACGTCCGCCGCGCCGATGAGCGGCTCAAGACCCGCCTCGGCTGGCTGGACAGCAAGCACAGCTTCAGCTTCAGCCGTCACTACGACCCGGCCAACACCCACCACGGGCTGCTGCTGGTCAACAACGACGACACCGTCATGCCGGGCACCGGCTTCGAGACCCACCCGCACCAGGACATGGAGATCGTCACCTGGGTCCTGCAGGGCTCGCTGGTGCACCAGGACTCGGAGGGGCACACCGGGGTGATCTATCCGGGGCTGGCCCAGCGGATGAGCGCGGGCACCGGCATCCTGCACAGCGAGAAGAACGACTCCTGGCGGCTGGCCGGCCCAGGGCAGAGTGACGCTGCACATCGCGATCCGGTGCACTTCGTGCAGATGTGGGTCGTGCCGGACGAGCGCGGCATCACTCCCGGCTATGAGCAGCTGGAGATCGACCACGAGCTGCTCTCCGGCGGCCTGGTGCCCGTCGCCTCCGGCATGCCGGAGCACGACAGCGCCGCAGCCATCAGGATCAAGAACCGGTACGCCGCCTTGCACGCGGCCCGGCTGCAGCCCGGCCAGAGCGTGCAGCTGCCCGAGGCCCCCTACCTGCACCTGTTCGTCCCGCGCGGGCACGTAACCCTGGAAGGTGCCGGGTCGCTCGCGGCCGGCGACGCGGTGCGCTTCACGGCCACCGGCGGGCAGCGGGTTACCGCAGCCGAGGCGGCCGAGATCCTGGTCTGGGAGATGCACGCCACCCTGGCGTGATCCCTAGTCTCCCTAGGCGCGCGGCGGCACGCCCGCAGCCATCAGCCGCCGCGCGTACTCGATCACCGCGTCGATGACCGATTCGGCCTGACGGCGGTTCCTGGCCCCGGCGACCTCGTAGGAGCCCTCGCCGATCAGCGAGGTGAGGATCGCGGCGTACACGCGGTCCTCCGGCACGTCGGTCAGGTGCAGCAGCGAGTCGTTCTGGCCGATCCATTCGCGCCCCCGCTGGCGCCGCAGTACCTCGAACCCGGGCGGGGCGTCACCGGAGGCGAAGAGCAGCGCCAGGTCGCGGCGCTGCCAGCTGCCCTGCAGGAAGGCGCGCGCCCCGGCCTCGAACAGCTGCCCCGGGTCGGTCACGCCCTGCTTCCTGGCGTCGGCCACCGCCTGGCTCGCGGCCTCCTCGTGGGCGAGCTGGTGCTCCTGCCAGAGCGCGATGAACAGCTCGCTCTTGCCGCCGAAATGGTGGTAGAGGCTGCCCACGCTGGATCCGGCCCGCTGCACGATGTCGGCGATACTCGCCTCGGCGAAGCCGCGCTCGGTGAACACCTGCCGGGCCGCGTCCAGCAGCGCGCGCTGCGTCTGCGCGGTACGGCTCCACTGCCAGGCGCCGCTCGCCGGGCCGTCCTTCGGCAACCTGGGCATAGGCCTCCTCTTGACAGGTACGCCAGCTCACTTAGAGGCTAATTCCAGAAAAGCATTCTGTTAAGGCTGGTGGGCTCGATGGCGCGGCTTTGTGAACGGGTGGGAATGGTATCCGGCGGGGAGCGGGATACCAGGCCCGTTCGGGGCCCGAAAGAAGGGAAGCGGGCGTGACGGGAAAGCCGGTCCCGGTACCGACCCCGGAGACTCAGCCGTTCTGGGACGGCTGCGCAGCGGGTGAGCTGCGCATCCAGCGGTGCGCCGACTGCGGCCGACCCTACTTCTACCCGCGTCCGGTGTGCCCGGCGTGCGGCTCGCGCAACGTCGAGTGGTTCACCGCCAGCGGCCGGGCCACGCTGTACTCCTACGTGATCAACCACCGGCCGGCGCCTGGCTTCGAGGACGACGCACCGTACGCGATCGCCGTCGTGGAACTGGACGAGGGGCCGCGGATGATGACCAGCATCGTCGGGCTGCCGGCCACGCCGGAGGCGCTGGAGCTCGACATGCCGCTGCAGGTGCAGTTCGAGCGGCGGGGCGACGTGAGCCTGCCAGTGTTCGGTCCGAGGGAGGCGCGGTGACCGGGGTCATCATCGCCGGGGCGGCCGAGACCGACCAGATCGGCCGGCTGCCCGGCCACTCCACGCTGCAGCTGCACGTGGAGGGGGCGCTGAACGCGGTGGCCGACGCGGGCCTGTCGCTACGCGACATTGACGGCATCGCCACCGTCTCCGCGCCCGGGCCGGTCCAGGTGGCGCACGCGCTGGGCATCACGCCGCGCTGGATCGACGGCACCGGCGTCGGCGGCACCTCGTTCCTGCTGCACGTGCGGCACGCGGCCGCGGCCATCCGGGCCGGGTACGCCAGGACGGTGCTGATCACCCACGGGGAGTCGGGCCGGTCCCGGGTGGGCGCTTCCCGGTACCGGATGGAGGCGTCGTCTCCGGTGGGTCAGTTCGAGGTGCCGTACGGAGTGTTCGGCCCGACGACTACGTTCACCATCCCGGCGCTGCGGTACATGAAGGAGTCCGGGCTGACGCACGAGCAGCTCGCCTACGTGGCCGTGGCCCAGCGGCGGTGGGCGGCCAAGAACCCGCGCGCGGCCTACCGTGACCCGGTCACGGTCGAGGACGTGCTGGCCTCCCGGATCGTCGCCTACCCGTTCCACCTGCTGGAATGCTGCCTGGTGACCGACGGGGGCGGGGCGCTGGTGGTCACCTCGGCCGAACGGGCCGGGGAGTTTCCCAAGCCCGCGGTCTGGGTGCTCGGCACGGGAGAGTCGTCGGAGACGCCGATGATCTCGCAGATGGCGGACTTCACCGAGTCGCAGGCGTTCCGGCTGGCCGGGCGCGCGGCCTTCGCCGAGGCGGACATCGGCGTGGCCGACGTCGACCACCTGATGATCTACGACGCGTTTGCGCACGTGCCCATCTACGGCCTCGAGGCGCTGGGGTTTACCGGCAAGGGCGAGGCCGGGACGTTCATCGCGGACGGGAACACCGAGCCGGGCGGGTCGTTGCCGCTGAACACCAACGGCGGCGGGCTGTCCTACACGCACACCGGGATGTACGGCATGTTCGCGATCCAGGAAGGGGTCCGGCAGCTGCGCGGCGAGGCGGCGGCGCAGGTGGGGTCGCCGCAGATCAGCGTGATCCTCGGCAACGGCGGCATGTTCGCCACGGCCGGCGTCCTGGTGCTAGGACGGCAGCCGGGCTGAATCGGGGCTTCCCGGGCAGCCGCAGCTTTCCCTGACGACGAGCGTGGTCGGCAGCCGTTCGGCCCGGCGCGGCAGGGCCGGGTTGGCAATTCGTTCCAGCAGCATGGAACAGGCACGCGCGCCGAGCAGTCGCATCGGCTGGTGGACCGTGGTCAGCGGCGGCGCGAGCAGGGCACCGAGATGCATGTCGTCAAAACCGGTGACGGCGACGTCGGCCGGGACCCGGATCCCGGCCGTGTGCAACTCGCGCATCGCCCCGATCGCCATCTGATCGTTGCCGCAGATGATGGCGTCAGGCAGTTCGCGGCGCGGCGCGGCGAGAAGCTCACGGACGGCCCGCTGGCCGCTGATCGCGGCGAAGCGTCCCTCGAAGCACCCCAGCAGCCGCACGCCCTGGTACCCCGCCAGCGTTTCGGTGAAGACGGTGCGCCGTTCTCGCGCGTCCGGGGCTTCCGGTGGCCCGGCAATGTAGAACAGCCTGGTCTTGCCGTGCTGCTCGACCAGATGACGGACCACGGCCAGAGTGCCGGCGCGGTTGTCGGCGTCAACGACATCGGCGTGCTGTTCGTCCGGGGAGCCGGCCACCAGCGCGACCGGGATACGCGCCGCCAGCCGCGCCAGCTGCTCCGAGGGGACGATGCCCTCGGAGATCAGCATCCCGTCCACCTTGGCGGAGATCTTCTGCAGCCACCGGAAGGCCTCGGGCCGGTCCGGGTTGCGCAGGATCGAGATCAGCACGGACCATCCGACGTGGCTCAGTGAGGCTTCGACGCCGCGCAGCACCTCCTCCATGAACAGGAGGCCTTCTTGCTCGATGTCGGTGTCCGGGCCGCGGCTCTCGATGGCGACCAGCCCGATCACTTCCTTGCGCTTGCGGACCATGCTCTGCGCGGAGCTGTCGGGAACGTAGCCCAGCGCCTCGATGACCTCAAGCACACGCTGCCGGGTTGACGGGCGGACCCGGTCCTGGCCGTGCACCACCCGCGAGACGGTGGCCGTGGAGACGCCGGCCTCGCGCGCCACGTCGTAGAGCGTGTAGGCCGGGGAACCAGCGGGCCTGGTCAGCGGTGCTCTTTCCGTGCTGTCTCACCTGCTTCAAAGGGACATTGACGGCGGAGCCTGGTTGCCGTCAATCGCTAATCTAAGCGCTTACATCGCCGATGTCACCTGCATGCCGGCGCCGTGGTGCTGACGGACCGGCTGGAGCGAGGGTGGTGACCGAGGCGGGACGGCGGATCTTGACGGGCCGGGCGGAACCGGGTCGAATGGAAACAGAATTACTTTCTAGGATTCGTTACGGCGGCGAGGGGGCCACCAGGATGACCGAACGCAAGAGCCCGACGGCGGTTCTCCGGGAAGGCCCCCGCGCGCTGAGCGACGCGCAGGTGCGCGAGATCGAGGACTCCTCGCTCGAAGAGGTTCTCCATGTCGACATCGATGACGTCATCGAGTACGTGCACAAGGACCTGCGGTCGCTGCCGGACTTCACCACGCTGTACCGCAAGTACCTCAAGCAGCGGTGGGACGTCTACGACCTCGACTTCAGCCAGGACAAGATCGACTGGCAGGAGAAGATGACCGAGGAGGAGCGGCAGTCGTTCATCGCGGTCGCGTCCGGCTTCCACCACGGCGAGCGGCAGGTCGAGGTCGAGCTGCCGGTGTTCATGATCGGCGCCAGCGAGGAAGAGAAGCTGCACATCGCCGCGCAGATCGAGGACGAGGCGCGGCACACGGTCTTCTTCGACCGGTTCTACCGGGAGGTCGTCGGGCTCAAGGGCGACGACATCATGGACATTCTGGACGCGTCCTTCCCGTGGGTGTCGGAGACGTTCGTCGCGCCGTTCGGGCTGCTGGCGTACCAGGCCGACGAACTGCGGCTGCATCCGTACGACGAGCGCGCCCGGGTCCGCTACGGCACCAACTACTTCCTCTGGATCGAGGGCGTGCTGGCGTTGTCGGTGATGAAGGTAACGCTGTCCTACGCCCGCTGGCGCGGGTTCCTGCCCGCCTACTACACCGGCTTCACCGCGACCTGCCGGGACGAGTCCCGGCACGTGCAGGGCGGGATGCGCTACCTGCAGGACGCGGTGCGCAAGGACCCCACGATGATCTCCGAGATCCACGACACGCTGCGGACCATCCTGTCGGTCTCCGGGGTGGTCAGCCGGCGGATCTACTACGAGCCGCTGGGCTGGACCGACGACGAGGTCCGGGTGCTGTTCTTCCAGCAGCTCCGGCGCAAGCTGAACGACGTCGGCATCGGGCTCTCGCCCGACCTCGAGGAACTGCTGCAGAAGGTGCAGCCGGTGCTGGCGGGCGGGTGAGCATGGTTGCGGCGGAGTTCTTCAGCAAGGAATGGGCCGACGCGGTGCGGGACGCACTCACCGCCGGGCCTGACGAGCGGGCCCGCGCGGTCAAGCTGCAGGAGTACTGGGACTTCTTCGACTGGCTCAAGAGCGTGTACCCGGCGTCCTGGTCGCTGGGCTGCCGCGACCTGCCGGGAGCTAGCGCTGCTTACCTGTTCGTGCAGTGGGACGGCGGCACGGTGACCGACTGCCGGATCATCGGGCCGGACGACCCCCCACCCACCTCCCCAGCCCTCTTCAATGCGACCTACGTGCTCGGCATGGACTACCGGGACTGGAAGGCGCTGCACGACGGGTACGACGCGCAGCGCACGGTCATGTACCGCAAGATCATGCTCGAGCAGGGCGACCTGCTCGAGTTCTTCAAGGCGATCTACTTCTTCGTAGAGTCCCTCGCCGTCATCGGCGCCGTGCCGGCCGCCTACGCGTGAGTCACGGGGTGCGGCCGAGCAGCGGGCCGAAGGACCGCTCGACCTGCTCGGCCAGCGCGTCCGGCTGCCACGGACCGGTGCCGACGATCCGGACGACCGGCTCGGGGTTGCTGTACAGCGACACCTCGTAGCCCGAGGAGTGGATGATCCGCCCGGTGATCCAGCCGGACCGCTCGCTGGCCAGGTAGGCCACGATCGGGGCCACGTTATCCGGGGACCATTCGTCCACGTCGGGCCGGGTCCGGCGGCGGCCGGTCGGCACCGAGTCGGTCATCCGGGTGGCCGCGCCGGGCGAGATCGCGTTCACGGTGACCCCGTACTTGCCGAGCGCGCGGGCCGAGGACCAGGTCAGGCCGACGATGCCCATCTTGGCGGCCGCGTAGTTCGGCTGGCCTGGGGCGCCGTGCAGGCCGGAGACCGAGGTGAAGTTGATGATGCGGTTCTGCGCCGACTCATCCCGCAGCGACCGCCAGTGCGCCGAGGCGAACCTGGTGGTGTTGAACGTGCCCTTCAGGTGCACCCGGATGACGTCATCCCACTCCTGCTCGGTCATGTTGAAGACCATCCGGTCGCGCAGGATGCCGGCCACGTTGACCAGGATGTCGAGCCGGCCGAACTCCTCGATGGCCGTCTGGACCAGGTTCTCGGCCGCGGCGAAGACGGAGATGTCCGCGCCGTTGGCGACGGCCTTCCCTCCGGCCTCGGCGATCTCCGCCACCACGTCGTGCGCGGGCCCGGAGTCGTGCCCGGAACCGTCGACCGCCGAGCCCAGGTCGTTGACCACCACCGAGGCACCCTCGCCGGCCAGCAGCCTGGCCACTGACCTGCCGATGCCCCGGCCGGCGCCGGTGACGATCGCGACCCGCCCGTCAAGACGTGCCATATCACTCTCCGAGTACTGGAATCTTCTTCTGGAATTAGCCTCTAGGAGGGGGTACGCGGGTGTCAAGAGGCCGGTTAGACTCCTAGAATCACGTTCTGAAAAGGGGTGGAGACCGGTGGCAGCAGCGGCGCGGCCGCCCCGGGGAAGGGCCGGCTCCTGGCAGTGGGCCAGGACGGCGGAGACGCAGCGGGCGCTGCTCGACGCCGCCCGCGCGGTGTTCACCGGGCAGGGTTTCGCCGACGCCAGCATCGCCGACGTGGTCGAGCGCGCCGGGTCCAGCGTGGGCAGCCTGTACCACCACTTCGGCGGCAAGGCCGAGTTGTTCATCGCGCTCTGGCAGGACTACCAGCAGGCCCAGGAGGCGGCCGCGAGCGAGGCGGTCGCCCGGGCCAGGAAGGCTGGCGTGACCGACCCGTTCGAGCTGTTCTCGGCGGGCGCGCGGGCCTTCATGGAGGGTTCCTGGCAGCACCGGGACCTAGCCGTGCTGTTCTCCGCCGGGGACGGCCCGCCCGGCTTCGAGGTGATGAAGCGGCGGCGCGGCCGCGAGTGGCTCGGTCAGAACGACGCGCTGCTCCGGCTGTCCGACACCTCCTTCGACCGGCTCTACGTGACGATCCTGACCACGCTGATCGGCGAGGGCGCCTGGGAGGTGGCCACGGCCCCGAGCCAGCGGCAGGCCGGCCAGGTGATCGACGCCGTGATCGAGTACGTCCGGCTGCTGATGACCGGCGGGCCGTACCGTCCCGACTCGCCTCCGGGCGCCTTATGAGGCCCTGCCTTCCCTCGTCGCTCGTCGCAAGCTCCTCGCTCCTCAGTCCAGGCAGGGCCGGCGCCCTTTGGCTCGCGGGGGGTTGGGGGTTGACAGCGGGGGCGATGGCGAGTTTTGATCCGGCTAGAACGTAATTCTAGGATTAAGTGACAGGAGCGCCCGGGCGCGGCAGGAGGCTCGTCATGGAACTCGACCTTGGCCCGGAGATCGCGGAGTTCCGCGCGGAGCTTAGGGACTGGATCGCGGCCGAGGCGCCGGCTCCGCTGGCCAGCCTGGCCGACTGGAACATGCCGGTGACCGCGGGCGGCCGCACCCACGCCCGGCTGGCCGAGGCGGAGGCCCATCCCGCCTACGCCGAGTGGGAGGCCAAGCTGGCCGACCAGCGGCTGATCTGCCCGCAGTGGCCGGAGGAGTTCGGCGGTAAGGGCATGGACGCGGTGCGGGGAGCCGTGCTGAACGAGGAGTTCTACCGGGCCGGAGTGCCCCGGGTGACCCGGGGCATGGGCGAGTGGCTGGTCGGGCCGTCCGTCATGGTGCACGGCACGCCGGAGCAGCGGGCGTACCTGCTGCCCCGGATCATCTCCGGCGAGGACGTGTACTGCCAGGGCTTCTCCGAACCCGGCCACGGCTCGGACCTGGCCGGCGTGCAGACCCGCGGCGTGGTCGAGGGCGACGAGCTCGTCATCACCGGGCAGAAGGTGTGGACCTCGGGGGCCGGCCGGGCCAACCGGATGTTCCTGCTCTGCCGGACCGACCCGGATGTCCCCAAGCACGCGGGGCTTTCCTACGTGCTGATCGACTTCACCGGCCCGGGCGTGCAGTACCGGCCGATCAGGCAGATGTCCGGCGCGGCCGAGTTCTACGAGGATTTCCTGGACGGGGTGCGGACCCCGCTGTTCTTCGTCATCGGCGGGCTGAACCACGGCTGGCGGGTGGCCATGACCACGCTCGGGCACGAGCGCGGCGGCCGCGCCACAGTGGCCCACCTGGGCTTCGAGCGGGAGTTCTGGCAGCTGGCGGATACGGCGCGCAAGCGCGGGAAGACCGCCGACCCGCTGGTCCGCCAGCAGCTCGCCTGGGCCTACACGCAGGTCGAGCTGATGCGGTTCAGCGGCCTGCGCACGCTGGCGCAGGTGGCCGCGGGCCGCCCGCCCGGCCCGGAGGCCTCGGTGGCCAAGCTGTTCTGGAGCGAGTACCACAAACGTCTTGGCGAGATCGCGATGACCATCGAGGGCGCGGACGGGCTGCTCCGGCCGGACGGCGACGGCTACCCGGTCAGCGCCTGGCAGAGCGTGTTCCTGAGCAGCCGGGCCGGCACGATCTACTCGGGAACCAGCGAGATCCAGCGGAACATCATCGGCGAGCGCGCCCTCGGCCTTCCCAAGGAGACGCAGCCGAAGGAGCAGCCCAGGGAGCCGAACCGGTCATGACGGAGCCGGGCCCGGCTGACCACGGGGCCGCGCGCGAGCTCGTCACCCCGGAGCGGCTGCGCGCGTTCTTCGCCCCGCGGAGCATCGCGCTGGTCGGCGCGTCCGACAACTCCGGGTGGGCCAGGTTCATCGTGGCGAGCTGCGCCACGGCCGGCTTCGCCGGCCCGCTCACGGCCGTTCATCCCCGGGCTAAGGGCGCGTTCGGGCTGCCGGTCGTGCGGAGCCTGCGGGACCTGGCCGAGCCCGCCGAGCTGGCCTTCATCCTGACGCCGGTGCAGGCGGTGGAGGGCGTGCTCGACGAGATGGGCGCGGTCGGCATCCCGAACGCGGTGGTGCTCGCCTCCGGCTACCGGGAGGTGGGCGAGGCGGGGCGGGCGCACCAGGACGCGCTGCTCGACCGGGCGGCGGCGAACGGCGTCACCGTGCTCGGCCCGAACTGCCTGGGCTTCGTCAACGCGCACAGCCGGTCGGCACCCTACGCGCTGGCCCTGCCCCCGCCGCTGATCGCGGGGCCGGTCGGCGTGGCGCTGCAGAGCGGCGCCCTGGCCAGCGTGGTGCTGGCCTTCGCCAAGGCGCACGCGATCGGGCTGAGCCTGCTCACCTCGATGGGCAACGAGGCCATGATGAAGACCGTGGACGTCCTGGACTACCTGGTCGAGGACGAGGCGACCAGGGTAATCTGCCTGTTCCTCGAGGAGATCGGCGACCCGGCCAGGTTCGCCCGGGTGGCCGAGAAGGCGGACCGGGCGGGCAAGCCGATCGTCGCGCTGAAGGTCGGCTCGAGCCCGGCCGGCCAGCAGGCGGCCCTGGCGCACACCGGCGCGGTGGCCGGCGACGACGCCGTGGTCGACGCGGTGCTGCGCCAGCTCAACGTCATCCGGGTCACCAGCCTGGAGGAGCTGCTGACCACCGGGGCGGCGCTCGGCTACAGCCGCTGGCCGCGCGGACGGCGGATGGGCGTGCTGACCCTGTCCGGCGGGTCATGCGACATCATCGCCGACGCGGCCAGCGCGCAGGGCGTGGCCATCCCGGCCTTCTCGGCGCAGACGGAGGAGGCGATCGCCGCGCTGCTGCCGCCGTTCGCCAGCCCGCACAATCCGCTGGACGTCACCGGCTTCGGCACGCTGGCCAACCTGTCCGGGCGGAAGGGGCCGCTGACCGCCGTCGACCACGCGCTGGACATCGCGGTACAGGACCCGAACCTGGACTTCGTGCTGTTCTCCGGGGTAACCCTGCCCGAGGCCCGGCCGCCGGACGAGGATGCGGCCCGCACGCTGGAGACCCGGGTGGGCTGGCTGGCCGAACGGATGGGCTCCGCGCCCATCCCGGTCATTCCGGTCAGCACCACCTGCGTGAACGTCAGCGACTACGGCCGGGGGCTGCTGCGCAAGCACGGCATCAACTTCCTCGGCGGGCTGGACCTGGGGATGACCGCGCTCGGTCACGCGCTGCGCTGGCTGGAGAACCGGGGGCGAGTACGAGCGGTACCGGCTCACGCGGGCCCGGCCCGTTCGGCGGTTCCCAGGGCAGCCTCGACCTGGCCGACTGGCCCGTGGTCCGAGTCCCCGTGGTCTGAGATGGAGGCGCGGCGGCTGCTGGCCGACGCGGGCGTGCCGGTGGTGCCGGGCGGGCTGGCGGGCTCGGCTGACGAGGCGGCCGAGATCGCCAGGCAGGTCGGGCTGCCGGTGGCGCTGAAGATCTGCTCGGCGCGGATCACCCACAAGTCCGACATCGGCGGGGTCGTCCTCGGGCTTGGTTCGGAGGCGGAGGTGCGAGCCGGCTACGAGAAGGTGCGCGCGGCCGGCCAGGCCGTGCCTGAGGCCAGCGTCGACGGCGTGCTGGTGACGCCGATGCGCACCGGCGGCGCCGAACTGCTGGCCGGCGTCACCGTGGATCCCGCTTTCGGCCCGGTGCTGGCGGTGGGTCTGGGCGGGATCTGGGTCGAGGTGCTGAAAGACACCAGCCTGCGGCTGCTCCCGGTGGACGCCGCCGAGGTCAGGCGCATGCTCGGTGAGCTGCGCGGACTGCCGCTGCTGCAGGGGGCGCGCGGCGCAGCGCCCGCCAACCTGGACGCGGTGGCCGAGGCGATCGCCGCGCTTGGCGAGGTCGCGCTCGGGCTGGGCGGCTCGCTGCGCGCGCTGGAGGTCAACCCGCTGTGGGTGAACGGCGACCAGGTCGAGGCGCTCGACGTCCTCGTGGTCACGGGCCCGGATACGACAGGAACGGAGCAGGCGACATGATCCTGGGTGTGAGTGCGGAGCAGGAAGAGCTTCGGGCCTCGGTCAGGCGCTTCCTGGCGGACCGGGCGCCGCTGTCCCGGGTACGCGAGCTGATGGACGGCGGCGATACCGACTGGGCCGTCTGGGAGCAGGCGGGCAGCCAGCTCGGCCTGCAGGGCCTAGCCATCCCCGAGGCGTACGGCGGGGCCGGCTTCAGCTTCGCCGAGCAGGCGGTCGTGCTGGAGGAGTTCGGCGCCGCGCTGTACGGCGGGCCGTACCTGGCCAGCGCCGTGCTGGCCGCCACGGCCCTGCTGGCCAGCCCGGACGAAGGGGCCCGGCGCGGGCTGCTGCCCGACATCGCCTCCGGCCAGACCGTCGCGACGCTCGCCTTCACCGAGGACGGCGGCTCCTGGGACCCGGCCGCGATCCGGCTGTCCGCCACCAAGGACGGTGAAGGCTGGCAGCTGGACGGGCACAAGAGCTTCGTGCTCGACGGCGCCACGGCCGGGCTGATCTTGGTGGTCGCGACCACCGACGCCGGTCTTTCGCTGTTCGCCGTCGAGGGCGACGCGGACGGGCTGAGCCGGGCCGCGCTGCCCGCGCTGGACCAGACCAGGCAGCTGGCCCGGCTGGAGTTCGCCGGGGTGACCGGCCGGCTGATCGGCTC
>Ga0070697_100001412_pt1 | contig 18236 bp, 19 predicted proteins | sample KBSK1501metaG_FD_65475 | JGI IMG/M metagenome (GOLD analysis project Ga0070697, IMG submission 65475) | Corn, switchgrass and miscanthus rhizosphere microbial communities from Kellogg Biological Station, Michigan, USA - KBS K1-50-1 metaG | ecosystem: Host-associated > Plants > Roots >... | reverse complement strand
CATCATCTCGATCGCGCAACACGCGAGGCCGAACGTCACCGGCCACATCGACTGCTTGCGCGACCAGTTCACCGCCTTGTCGAGCGTGGTGAGCAAGATCCCGCGCTTGACCTCGGCTTCGGCCTCGGCGTCGGACTTCCCGGCATGGAAGCCCTCGATGCGCTCAACCGGCACGCAGGGCCTCCCGCTCCTCAGTGGCTGCTTCCTTCTCGGCGAGCGCTGCGCCGTACTCGACGAAACGACGGCGCTCCGCGACCTCCCAGTCCAACCCACCCTTCTGCCAGACGTAGACGTAGGCCACGAACACGAGCGCGATGAACACCGCCATCTCGACAAGGCCGAACAACCCGAGCTTGCGGAACCCCACCGCCCACGGGAACAGGAAGATCGTCTCGATGTCGAAGATGATGAACAGCATCGCGACGACGTAGAACTTCACGCTGAACCGCTCGCCCTTGGGGACCCGCTCGGGCTCGATCCCGCACTCGTACGGGGCGAGCTTCGCGGGCGTCGGTGCGTTCGGCCGCAGGAACGACGAGGCGGCGAGCGACACCACCGCGAACAGGGAGGCGAGCCCGGCGAGCAGCAGCACCGGCAGATACTCCGACAACATCTCCCGTCTCCCCCTCGCCCGCCCGTCGACCTACGACGCCGGCGCCAGCCGCTCCAGCGCGTACATGAGCTTGTCCTGCGCGTCGCCCTTCTTGCCGTCCGTGAGGTTGCCCATGAACCGCAACGCGAACTTCATGAGCCACTCCTGCGGCAATCCGTACTCGGTGAAGGTCTTCATCACCGACGGGTGACCGATCGCGCCGACGAACTTGCGTCCGATGAAGAAGTAGCGCGCGTATCGCTCGCGCAACATGGTCGGGTACAGGTGCGCGAGGCCGGGCCGGTCGCGCACGAGCGCCTCGTGGACGAGCTCGGCGGCCATCTCGCCCGTCTCCATGGCGTACGCGATGCCCTCTCCGTTGAACGGGTTCACCGCCCCCGCCGCATCGCCCACGAGCAGCATGCCCGGCAGAGCCTGCGGTACGCGCGAGAACCCCATCGGCAGCGGTCCGGAGAGCGTCCCGCCCTCGGCGGTGTCCTCGTTCACGTTCCACTCGGCGGGCAGCATCTTCGCGAACGCCTCGAACGTGCGCTGCGCGGACATGTTCTTGAAGTTCGTGAACGTGTTGAGGATCCCGGCTCCGAGGTTCACCGTCCCGTCGGCGACCTGGAACAGCCACCCGTAGCCCGGCATCATCGCGTCGCCGTCCCACAGGTCCATCCACACCTCGAGCCAGGCACCGGGGCGATGGTCGACCCGGTAGTAGCGCCGGGCGGCGATACCCATCGGGCGTGTGGCATCCCGCCGAACGCCCGCCTGCGAGGCGAACCGGCTCGAGGCGCCGTCGCAGGCGATCACGAACCGCGCGCGGATCTCCGTGGGGTCCGCGTCGGGCTCCTCGGCGCTGCGGACGGTCGCTCCGAGTACCCAGCCGTCGCGCATGATCGGCGAGACCGCCTCGGTGCGCTCCATCAGCCGGGCCCCCGCCTTCTCGGCTCGGCGGGCGAGGAGCTCATCGAAGTCGAGCCTCGTGCGGATGAGCCCGAAGTCCGGATAGTCCTCGAGCGTGGGCCACGGCAGCTCCATCACGACCTTGCGTGAGTAGATCCGCAGCCCGCCGGCCCGCTCGAACGCGGGGTCGGACGTGTCGATCCCCATCCGATGCAGGGCCGCCACGCCCCGCGGGGTGAGGCCGTCGCCGCAGACCTTCTCCCGAGGGAACGCCGAGCGCTCCAGGAGCGCGACGTCCAGCCCGTGGCGGGCGAGGTGATAGGCGGTCGTCGAGCCTCCCGGCCCGGCACCGACGACGAGCACGTCGACCTCGGAGACCTCGTTCGCGGGACTCGACACGAAGGCCGTTCTCCCTCCGCTTGTGAAAACTTTCACAAGCATGCTACCCGACTTGTGAAACGGTTCACAAAGCCTATGACGGGGGTTCGGAACGGGCAACCGAGACTCCGAGCGTGCCTGAGGCCACGGGGTGAGCGAGGTCGTCCCTCAGCCGCGGGCGTGGTCCCAGCCGAGGATGCGCTCGGGCGTGAGTCGCATGAACCCGAGATCGACGACCTCGGCGGCGAGCATCGAGAAACCGTCGCCGGACAGCAATGCGCGGTATTTGTCGTGCCAGGCCGACATCGCGTGACGGAGCTCAGGATGCTCGTTCGGCAAGAGCTCGACCCGGCCCCGCACCTCGATCCCCGCGAGCTCCTGCCAGCTCCTGCCCAGGTCCACCGTGAGCGCCACCCGTGGGTCGCCCTCGGCGTTGCGCCAGGTTCGGCTCTCGCGACTGACCGAGATGTACACCCCATCCTCGGGCCACACGAACCAGAGCGGCACGACGTGCGGTGCACCACCAGCGTCCACCGTCGCGACGTTCACGACCGGGAGGCTGCCGAACATCCGGCGCGCCGCCTGCGCCTCGACCGTCACGACGGGTCCGGCCGCAGCAGCTCGGCCAGCGATCGGAGCGCGCGGACGGCTTCGGCCACGAGCGGTGCGCCGTCGAGCGCAGCGATCGCGCGATCGATCAGTTCGCGCACGCGGTTCGCCGTGATGCCGGGCGCGGCGTCGTCGTCGGTGAGGTCGTCCCGGAGCTGGAACGCTTCGCCCGCGGGTCGCGCGAACGCTCGCAGCGCAGACTCCATCTCGGCCGAGGCTCCCGCCAGCGCCGCGCCGATCATCAGCGGGCCCTCGACCGTGTACGAGCCACCCTTCAGGTCCGCCACGTGCTGAGCGGAGGCCGCATCGCGTCGGGCCATCCCCTCGAGATCGAGGTACTGCCCGGCCGCCATCTCCAGACGCATGCGGTCGAAGCGGTCGAGCGCCACGACCTCGCGCTCGGTCTCGAACCCCGAGGTACGCAGCAAGATCTCGGCCAGCACGGCCCCGAGGTCACCCACCAGCACCGCGACCGAGCGTCCGAACGATGCATCCGGGGGCACGTCCTTCGTTCGGTGGGCGAACAGGGCCTGCGTCGTGGGGACGCCTCGGCGTTCTTTCGCGGCGTCCATCACGTCGTCGTGCAGGAGCGCGAACGTGTGCAGCAGCTCGAGGGCCGCCGCGGCACGGATGACCGGGCCCCCGTCGGTCCCGCCGCACGCGACGTGACCCCAGACGCAGAACGCCGGACGCAGCCGCTTCCCCCCGGCCGAGATCACCCTCTCCAGCTCGTCGATGAGGTCTGCGGCAGCAGGATCGAGCGCCGCCATCTCGGTTCGGCGTTCCGCGAGGAAGGCGGCCAGCTCGGCGTCGACTCGCTCTCGGACGACCGCGATCGCCCACGGCACGCGCGTCGAAGCGGGATCGCGGATCGGGTGCGTCGCCATCGGGCCGCAGTATCGCAGCAGACCAGCGCATGCCGCCCGCGGTGTCTCTCGCCCTCGAACCGACCCCCTGCTACCCTGCTGCGGGGCCGACCCCATGAACGTGAGACCCATGACGCGCTTCCAGAAGCTCGCGCTCGCCACGGCCGGAGCGACGGTCGCGCTCTTCGCGGTTGGGGGCCTCGTCAGGGGCACAGGGTCCGGGCTCGGGTGCACGACCTGGCCGGGGTGCGAACCCGGTCACCTCTTCCCATCCGGACAGATCCACTCGCTCATCGAGTTCTCACACCGGTCCTTCGCGCTGCTCGTGATGTTGCTGACGATCGCCTCCGCGGGGTTCGCCGTGCGAGAGCACCGCGGCGACCGCGACATCCTGATCCCGGCGGTCGCCTCCTTCCCCCTCGTCCTCATGCAGGCCGTCATCGGCGGCATCGTGGTGCAGACCGACCTCAACCCGTGGTGGGTCACGGTGCACTTCATCACGGCGCTCGCACTCATGGCCGACGTCGTGGTGATGGCCACCAACTCGCTCGTCCGCCGGCCCTCCGAGCGCATGCGCGGGGGCTTCGCGCGGCTCGCACTTGGGGTCGCGGTGTCGACGGGCGCGCTGCTGCTCGTCGGCACGTACATCCGCGCGAAAGGTCCCGTCTACGGCCTCGCGTTCACCGATTGGCCGCTCCTGGACGGCAAGCTCGTGCCGACGCTCGGGGGCGTCACGACGCCGATGTTCCTGCACCGGGTCCTGGCCGCCGCCACGTTCCTGCTCGTGCTGTGGGCGGTCATCCGAGCCCGCACCTCGGTGCCGCGGTCGCGGATCCTCGTGATCTGGTCGACGATCGCGCTCGGGCTGTTCGTCGCGCAGATCATGATCGGGGCGGCGAACGTGTGGACCAGGCTGCGGCCGTGGGCGGTCGTGCTCCACGTCGCGTTCGCGGTCCTGGTGTGGGCGTCCGTGGTGGCGCTGGCGGGGGTCGCTCGCCGCATGCCCTCACGTGGGGTTGCGGCAACGGATACCGCCGTGCGATCGAACGGGAAGAAGCCCACCCTGCGCGAAACGACGGCCGCCTACTTCCAGCTCACGAAGCCGCGCATCATCGTGCTGCTCCTCATCACGACCGTGCCGGCCATGATGCTCGCCCAGCGAGGGGTGCCCTCGCTGTGGCTCATCCTCGCCACGCTCCTGGGCGGGACGATCGCGGCCGGGTCGGCGAACGCGATCAACTGCTACCTCGACCGCGACATCGACGAGGTCATGCGGCGCACGCGCAAGCGGCCGCTCCCCGCGCACCTGATCTCGCCCGAGCACGGCCTGCGGTTCGGGTTCGTCCTCGGCGCGATCTCGTTCCTGTTCCTGTCGATCTCCGTGAACGTGCTGGCCGCGAGCCTCGCGCTCTCGGCGATCGCGTTCTACGTGTTCGTGTACACGATGTGGCTGAAGCGCACGAGCACGCAGAACATCGTGATCGGCGGCGCGGCGGGGGCGGTGCCGGCGCTCGTCGGCTGGGCCGCGGTGACCGGAACCGTGGGGCTCCCGGCGTGGGTGTTGTTCGCCATCGTGTTCGTCTGGACCCCACCGCACTTCTGGGCCCTCGCGATGCGTTACAGCGGCGACTACGCCGCGGCGGGCATCCCGATGCTCCCGGTCGTCCGGGGCCCCGAGGAGACCCGGCGGCAGATCCTGCTCTATTCGCTCGTGCTGTTCGCGACCTCGCTGGTGCTCGTCCCGGCCGCGCACATGGGAGCGGTGTACATCGTGACGGCCGTGATCCTGGGAGGCATGTTCGTCTACCGGGCCCTGAAGCTCTGGCGCGGCTCGAACCCCGCCGAGAGCATGCGCCTGTTCAAGTTCTCGATCCTCTACCTCGCACTGCTGTTCGCGGCGGTCGCTGCCGATGCGGTCCTGCCGTTCTCGTCCCGCGTGGCTTAGGCAGCGGCAGCCTTCGCCACCAGATCTCGCAACGTCGTCGCGTCGATCGCGCCGACGACGCGGTACCGGAGCCTTCCGTTCGCGTCGGCGATGATCGTCGCCGGAAGGTACGGCACGGCGAACCGGTACGCGAGGCTGCCCGAGGCGTCCACGAGGCTGGGGTACGCGACATCGAACTCGTCGAGGTACGCCCGCCCGGCGGCATCGTCGTCTCGGTAGTCCACCCCGATGAACACGGCTCCGTCTCGGCCTTGGGTCGCTTGCTCCGCCGACAGGATCGGTTGCTCCTGGCGGCAGGGGCCGCACCACGTCGCCCAGAAGTTCACCACGACGACGCGCCCCTGGTAGTCGGAAGGCGACAACGCCGGGCCCTGGAGCGTGGCCCCCGACAGATCCGGGAGCACGCCCGAGATCTCGATCACCGCCGAGTCGCCTTGCGCCGCCGCGCCGGATGAGGCGCATGCGACTAGCAGGACGAGCGCGAACGCGGCGAGGCGCTTCATCGGAGCCACGCTAACACCCGGCGCCGAGAAGCCCGGATCAGGCGATCGTGACGCTCCCGTTCATCGTCGGGTGCACGTCGCACTGGAAGTAGTACGTACCCGGGGGTATCGCCGGCACTTGGTACTCGGCGGTATCCACCCCGGTGACGAAGTCACCGCGGAACAGGTTGTCGGCTGCCGACGAGTCCGTGTAGATGGCGACGTTGTGTTGCGTGCCCGCGTCGTTGTTCGTGAAGGTGATCGTCCCGCCCGCGGCGGGCAACGAGAACGAGCCCGTGTCGAACTGCAACCCCGAGGCGGTGATCGACACGCTCCCCGACGGCGGCGGCCCACCGCCTCCCGGCGGCGAGGCGCTCGGCGTGACGGACGGGCTCGGGCCGGGCCCACCACCGCCGCCGCCTGGTGCCGCCTTCACGACCACCGACCCGTTCATCGTCGGGTGGACATCGCAGTGGAAGTAATACGTCCCCGCGGGAAGGGCGGGAACGTCGTATTTCACCGTCGCGACGCCGGTGACGAGGTCTCCTCGGAAGAGCACCTTCGCGAGGGAGTCATCCTGGAAGATCGCGATGTCGTGCTGCGTCCCCGCGTCGTTGTTCGTGAAGGTGATCGTGGTGGGCGTGTCCGCGGGCAGGTCGATCTCGCTCGTGTCGAACTGCAGCCCCTGGGCGACGACCGTCACCCCTTCTGAGGGCCCGGGGCTTTGGCCACCGCCGCCCGTGGCCTCGATCGTGCCGATCATCGTCGGGTGCACGACGCAGTGGAAGTAATACGTCCCGGCGTCGAGGGCACCCACGTGGTAGGTCGTCTTCCCCACGCCGGTCAGGAGCGCGCCGTCGAACAGTGGGGTGCCGGTGCGGTCCGGGTTGTCGAAGATCTGCACGTCGTGCTGGATGGTGGCGTCCTGGTTGTCGAACGCGATCGCGAACGGCGCACCGGCGGGGACCGAGAGCTTCGTCGGGGCGAACTGGATGTCCTTCGCGACGAGCGCCACCGTCACCGCGGGCCCCTGAGACCCCGCGCCCTCGGACTTCGGGGCGAACGCGATGAGCGCGATCCCGCCGGCGAGCATCGCCACGCCGGCGACGGCGCCGGCCATCGCCGCCACCGCCGAGAACCGCACCTGCGGCCGCGAGGCGGCGATCCCCGCGAACACGACGATCGAGAGCGCAACGACGAGCGCCGTGCCCGTCGCGGCGTTCGCCGTCACCGAGAGCAAGATCCGCGAGAAACCCCACAGCACGGCGGCGATCACGGCCACCGAGCCCACCGGCACGAGGATCGGCAGGACCAGGCGCTCGCGCGTCTCTTTCCTCATCTCGTCACCTTCGCGCGGACCTCGGCGTCGACGTTGCGCATCGACAGCGCGTCCCAGCCGTCACGTTCCTCGCGCGCGTGCCAGCGGAAGAAGATGACCGTGATGAAGCCCCACAGCACGAACCCGCCGAGGATCTTCATCTCGAGGCCGGCCAGGAGCTGGTCGGTGAGCGCCGAGATGCCCCAGATCCTCGGGAACGTGCCGTAGACGGGGTAGATCAGCGTGTGGCCGAACGTGAGGAACGAGGCCGGGATCGTCGGCGCGAGCGACTGCAGGAACAGGTACATCATCTGTCCGGGCGGGGTGAGCGCCGGCATCTCGGGGAGCGGGGACATCACCGGCCACCACATCACGACCGCCGCGGATACGAGCAGCAGGTGGAGCGAGAAGTGCATCAGCTCGTTGCCCACCGCGCGGTCCACGAGCGCCGGCCAGTGCGTGAAGAGCAGGATGCCGTTGAACACGATGAGCGCCACGACGGGCCGCGTGAGGAACCGCCAGAGATCGCGGATGAGCTTCGGGCGAAGGACCGAGCGCATCATCCAGGCCGGGATGCCCGCGAGCAGCAGCGGCGGCGCGACGAGGGTGAACAGCAAGTGCTGAAACATGTGGACCGAATACAGGTACCGCTCGGCCAGGTCGTGGATCGGCCAGTCGGCGCCGATCCAGAGTACGAGCATCCCCGCCGAGAAGAACCGGGCCTGACGCTTCCGGTTCCGTTCCTCGGACGGCTGCTCACGAGCGTGGCGCCGCACCGAGATCAGATAGGCGGCCTCGACCCATCCGAGGATGAGCCAGACGTCGACGTGGGCGTGCCAGGGAGGCAGGACCATCAGCCGCTGAACGCCTTGAACGTGAGGAGCACGACGGTGAACAGGGTCACGGCTCCGGCCAGGCCCATCAGGAAGAACCGAGAGTACATGCGGCTGTCGAACCGCAGGTGCATGAACCACAGCACGACGAGCGCGAACTTCACGATCGCGAAGAAGAACAGCGCCGGGATGAGCAGCCCTCGAGAGATCTTCGCGTAGTAGATCCCCACCTCGGCCGCCGTGATGATCCCGAGGATCAGTGCGATGCGGATGTACTCCTTCGGTCTCGGGTGCCGGGCGGTGTGCCCGCCGCCGAGCGCGGTCGCGGTCGGGACCGACGGATCGGCGTGCTCGGAGGTGGTGTCCGTCGCGTCCGCCATCGTCACTTCCCCGTCGGGATCAGGTAGACGACCGTGAAGATGATGATCCACACGATGTCGACGAAGTGCCAGTACAGCCCGATGAGCTCGACCGTCTCGGCCTTGTCCTGCGTGATGCGGCCGCCGAGCGACAACCCGAACACCGACAGCAGCATCAGGATGCCGATCGCGACGTGCGTCCCGTGGAAGCCCGTCAGCACGTAGAAGGTTGTGCCGAACAGGTTCGTCGTGAGCGAGAGGTGATCGTGATGGAAGAACGTCGTGAACTCGTACACCTGTCCGCCGACGAACGTCATCCCGAGCATCGCGGTGGCGAGCAGCCAGATGCGCATGCGCGCCTGGTCCCCGCGTTGGATCGCCGAGAGCGCGAGCACCATGGTCAGTGAGCTCGCGAGGAGCACGAAGGAGCTCACCGACGTGTAGCCGATGTCGAAGACGTCGGACGGATACGGTCCGACGATGCTCGACCCGCGATACAGGACGTACGTCGAGATCAGCGCGCCGAACAGCAGGCAATCGGACGCGAGGAAGAGCCACATCGCGAGCTTCATGTTCGGCAGGCCCGTGCTCGTGACCGGGTGCTGGATCTGCGCGCCGTGCGTTCCGGCCGGTTGCGCGATGTCGCTCGCCACGTTGGCTCCTACTCCGCAGAGGGCTCGAGGGCCCACCCGAACAGACCGGTCAGCAAGATCACGACGCCCGCGACGGCGAGCGGCCAGTTGAAGATGATCCCGTACCCAAGGACCGGGAACCCGATCGACGCGAGCACCGGGAAGTACGACGGCCCCGGCAGATGGATCCCGTGCCCATCGCCCTGGGGGGGATGGGCCTCGGTACCCGAACCGCCGGCCGCGACCGGCACCACACGGCCGCCCTCGGTCTCGGCGTACTTGCGGTGCCACAGCTCATCGAGAGAATGCACCACCGGGACCTCCGCGAAGTTGTACTCGGGGGGCGGGGATGTGGTCGACCACTCGAGCGTGCGCGCGTCCCAGGGGTCGGCCTCCATGCCCTTCGGTTTGCGGAAGCTGCTCACCGCGTTGACGATGAAGATGAGCACCGAGAGCGCGATCGTGAACGAGCCGATCGTGGAGACCAGGTTCCAGAAGTCGAGCCCGAGCGATGCCGGGTAGCTCTGGATGCGCCTCGGCATCCCTTGGAGCCCGAGGATGTGCATCGGCCCGAACGTCATGTTGAAGCCGATGAGCATCATCCAGAAGTGCAGCTTGCCGACCTTCTCGCTCAACATCCGCCCGAACACCTTCGGCCACCAGTAGTACATCCCGCCGAAGAGCCCGAAGATCGCGCCGCCGAACAGCACGTAGTGGAAGTGCGCGACGATGTAGTAGGTGTCGGTCTGCTGGTAGTCCGACGGCACGACGGCATGCGTCACCCCCGACAGTCCGCCGATCACGAACATCGCGACGAAGCCGATGGCGAATAACATCGGCGTGGTGAAGCGGATGTCACCCTTCCACATCGTGCCGAGCCAGTTGAAGATCTTCACCCCCGTCGGCACGCCGATGATCATCGTCGAGATCCCGAACGCGGTGTTCGCGACCGGTCCAAGGCCCACCGCGAACATGTGGTGCGCCCACACGCCGAACCCGATGAAGCCGATGGCGATCCCGCTGAAGACCACGAACTGGTACCCGAACAACGGTTTGCGCGAGAAGACCGGCAGGATCTCCGACACGATGCCCATCGCCGGCAAGACGAGGATGTACACCTCGGGATGGCCGAACAACCAGAACAGGTGCTGCCACAGGACCGGGTCACCCCCCGCAGCAGGGTCGAAGAAGTGGGTCCCGAAGCGGCGATCGAACAGCAGCTCGACCAAACCCACCGTGATGATAGGGAGCGAGAACGCGAGCAGGAGCTGCACGACCAGGCTCATCCACACGAACACCGGCATGCGGAACAACGTCATGCCGGGCGCGCGCATGTTCAAGATCGTGACGGCGAGGTTCACAGCCGAGACCGTCGAGGCGATCCCGGTGATGATCAATCCGATCGCGTAGAAGGTCATGCCCCTCGAGGGGTCGACCACCGAGTTGGGGGCGTACCCGAACCATCCGCCGTCGGGAGCGCCGCCCAGGAACCAGCTCGAGTAGATGAAGATGCCGCCGACCAGGAACACCCAGTAGCTGAAGGCGTTCAGCCGCGGAAAGGCGACGTCGCGAGCGCCGATCATCAGCGGCACGAGGAAGTTGATGAACGCAGCCGAGAGCGGCATGACGACGAGGAAGACCATCGTGATGCCGTGCATCGTGAAGATCTCGTTGTAGACGGACGGCTTCAGGATGTTCTGGTCGGGCCTAGCGAGCTGGAGCCTGATCAGCAGCGCCTCGGAGCCGCCCACGATGAAGAAGGCGAACGAGGTGATCCCGTACAAGATCCCGATCTTCTTGTGGTCCACCGTCGTGAACCAGCTCCAGAAGCCGGTCGTGGCGGTCGGCCGAGCCAGCAGGCCGCGACCCCTGCCGCCGCCCGCCGGAACGCTCACGCTCGCCATCGATCCTCCCTCACTTGAGGGTGAGCAGGTACGCCGCGATGGCGTCGATCTGCTGCGGGGTCAGGCCGTAGTCCGGCATCCACGAGCCGGCCTTGACCGCCGGCGGGTCGTCGAGCCACTTCCTCAGGTTGTCCTCGTCCGTCGACAGGATGCAGCCGGCGAAGCATGCTCGGGATGCGAAGTGCGTCAGGTTCGGGCCGCCGTTCTGAACCAGAGGATTCCCGTTGGGATCCTCGACGCCTTGGATCGCGTGACACTGGATGCAGGCACCGTTCACGAACTCGTTCAAACCAGTCGCAGCGAGCGAGCCGGATAGCGGCATGGCAGCGTCGGCCTGCTGGCCACGGACCCAGGCGGCGAAATCGTCCGGGGTCTGGGCGACGACGGTGAACTTCATGTACGCGTGGGACAGACCGCAGAACTCCTTGCACTGGCCCGTGTAGGTCCCTGGATGGTCCGCCTGCAGCAACAACGTGTTCGCGCGCCCCGGCACCACGTCCTGCGTGCCGGCGAGCTCGGGCACCCAGAAGGAGTGGATCACCGCGTTCCCCACCGGCGCCGGAGGTTGCCCGTCGGGCGGCCCGGGCTCACACACGCTGGGAGCCGGGATGTGGTCGTACCCGTTCCCCACCGCGCAGAGCGTGACGTAGATGGGGATGCCCGTCGGGATGTGCAGCTCGTTCGCGGTGATGATCTTCTGGTCGGGGTAGTCGAACTCCCACCACCACTGGTGGCCAAGCACGTTGACGTTCATGACCTCGCCGGCCGGCTTGCGTGCGAGGTCGAAGATCGTGGTCACCGTGGGCACAGATACCCCCGCGAGGATCAACGCCGGCAGGATCGTCCACGCGATCTCGAGCCGCGTGTTGCCGTGGATCTGCGGCGGGATCCTGTCGCGCCCCTTGCGGTGCCGGTACTTGATCGCGATGAGCAGCAGCGCGCCCTCGACGAGAAAGAAGATCGTGGCGGCCACCCAGAACACGGGCACGAACAGGTCGTAGGACTTGCGCGCGTACGGACCTTGCGGATCGAGCGAGCTCTGCGTGGCGTTCGGTGCGCAGGCCACGGCGACGAGCAACAAGGCGCCGACGCCCAGGAGCACCCGCGTCTTCTTCCGCACCTTCCCCCTACCTCCGAGCACGCTCCGGGCAGGCACCGAAGCACGGCGCACTGTACCACCCTTCAGATTCGCGCCGGGAACGGACTAGGGCACGCCTGCGTACGAGTGCAGGCCCACGATCCACAGGTTCACGGCGTAGTACGTGATGAGCAGCGAGACGAACCCCACGAGGGCGATCACCGCGGCTCGACGGCCCTTCCACCCTGAGGTCGCGCGCGCGTGCAGGTATCCCGCGAAGATCGTCCACGTGATGAACGACCACGTCTCCTTCGGATCCCAACCCCAGTATCGGCCCCACGCGCTCTCGGCCCAGATCGCCCCCGTGATGATGCCGAACGTCCAGATCGGGAACGCGAACGCGATCATCCGGTACGCCAAGCGGTCGAGCACGGCCGCCGGCGGGAGCCAGCCCTTCCTCGAGGTGACCGCGCCCACGGGCTCGTCGGCGCCGGCTTCGAAGTGCGGCGGGGTCTCGGAGCCCAGGTCGAGCGCGCCCCCCATGATCGGAGGTGGCAGGGAGGCCTGCCGGCGTTCACGACGATCCTTCACGAGATACAGGATCGTGATGACGCAGCCCAGGGTCAGCAACGAGGAGCTGAGGATCATCGAGGTCACGTGGATCTGCCGCCAGTACGAGTTCAGCGCCGGGATGAGCGGGGCCGGGCCGACGTACAGGAACAGCACGGCGATCGCGAGGGTCGCTTCCACGAACGCTAGCGGGAACCCGCCGAGCGTCCGCACCTTCGATACCCCTTCGACGAACACGAGGTACCCCAGGACGACGAGGAACGTGAGCAGCAACGAGTACTCGTACATGTTCCCGATGGGGATCCGACCCGCCGCGAGCCCGCGCGTCACGATCGAGATGCCTTCGGCGCCGAGACCGAGCACGGTGAGGATCAGCGCGATGCGCCAGACCGGCTTGCGCCGGAACGCCAGGTAGTGGAAATCGCCGATCATCGCGGCGAGGTACGCGAAGAACGTGATGTTGAACGAATCGGTGGAGATCCTCGCCCAGGTCTCGGAGCTCATGGGCCCACTTTCGCTTCCCCGGTCCGCCCGATCTCGCGCACGAGGCGGGTGAACTCCTCCTCGAACTGGCTCCGGCGCTGGAGCGCGAACCCGCCGACCTTCAGCACCGAGCCCGTCCCGTCCGGCTCGGCCGTGACCCACAGCTTGCGCCTCGAGGTGTACAGCGCCGGCAGCAGGCCGAGCAGGAGCAGGATAGCCGCAAGGAACACGATCCACAGACCTCGGTCCCGGCTGACCTGCAGGACGGTGTACTGCCGCAGCTCCGAGAAGGACACCGTCAGCCCGTGGCCGATGTCGACGGACTTACCCGCGCCGAGCGCCCCGTCGTCGAAGGACCGCATCGAGGCCGTGTCCAGGACCGCCACGCTCGTGATCTGGTCAGCGCGCAGATCGCCTTCGTACGCCGTATAGGTCATGACGGGCGCGAACTGCGTGAGCATCGGCATCGACTGCCCGGTGTCGAGCAACGTGTACAGCGCTCTGCTGTCCGGCCACAGCCGGAACGAGATCCCCACCTGCGGATGCAGCGAGGGGAGCTTCACGATGCAGTTCCACGGCAGCTGCAGCGGGCTCACGCCTTCGGGGGCGGGGTCTTGCCGGCACACGACCGGCCCGTCGAAGATCGGGACCCCTTCGTGCTGTACGCGGATGACCGGCGCCCATCCGTAGCCGAATTGGTAGAACTTCACGCCGTCGATCTCGGCCGGATGGTTCACACGGATGTCGACGTTCTGCACCGGATGCCCGGCGGCATCGAGCAACTGTGCATGCGTGACGAAGTCCTCGGGCTGTCCGTTCGAGCGGTAGGTCGCCGTGAAGTCGTCCACGTGGATCTGCACCCCGGTGTGGTGGTCGTCGAAGAAGCTCCCCGCGCGGATCGAGCCGTCGTAGCTCGCCTGCGCCTCGGTCCACGTCTGGCCCTCGACGATCACGGCCTTCCCGCTGAACCCCGTGCCTTTGCCGAAGACGATGCCCACGAGCAAGAGGAAGAACGACCAGTGGAATAGCAGGCTGCCGGCCTCGCGCGCGAGGCCCTTGTCCGCGGCCAGGGAGGGCTGTCCGTTCGGCCCGCGGACGCGGAAGAAGCGGCGGCGGAGCACGGCCCGGGCGCCGCGGATCGCGCGTTCGGGATCAAAGGGGACGGTCACCTCGGCGTAGTGCCGCATCGCGTCGAGCTCGCGAGCCGGGACCGGCTTCGTGCGGACGTTCCGCACCATCGCACGCGTCCGCGGGATGAGACATGCGCCGAGCGAGAGCAGCAGCAACGAGTAGATCATGGTGAACCACCACGAGCCGTACACGTCGAACAGCCCGAGCTGGTCGTAGATCCGCGCGCGGAGCGGGTGGTCGCGGAAGATCGACAGGATCCTCGCGTCCGACAGGCCGATCTGCGGGACGAGCGATCCCGCCACCGCTGCGAGCGCGATGAGCAACAGCAGCACGAGCGCGGTGCGCATCGACCGCAAGCTCCGCCACACGAGGGCCACGGACTGCCGCAGGGTCATCGACGGGGATGCCATGTCAGATGGGTGGTGTGTACCGGTTGATCGCTCGCAGGACCGGGCCGAGCACCCGGGTCCACAGGTTCGTGGCCACGAGCGTCCCGATGGTCACCATCACGACGCCCGAGACGCCCGCGATCCAATGGTAGTTCCGTCGCACGAACGCGAGCGCCCCCATCAGCCGACGGATCCCGAGTCCCACGAGCAGGAACGGGAGCCCCAGGCCCGCGGAGTAGGTGAACAGCAGCATCGCACCCCGGAACGAGCCGCCCTGGGCGGCGGCGATCGCCAGCACGCCCGCGAGCACCGGTCCGATGCACGGCGTCCATCCCGCTCCGAACGCGACGCCGAGTGGGAAGGCCCACGTACGGCCCGGCCGCACCTTGCTCAGCAGCGGCCGACGCTCGGCGAACAGCGACGGCGAGCCGAGGCGGAGCGCGTACAGGATCATCAGCACCCCGAACGCCACGATGATGAGCCCCGAGATCCGGATCCCCGCCGAGGACCGCAGGATCCTCTGCACGGACCCCGTGAACGCGCCGAGCAACGTGAAGACCGTCGCGAAGCCGGCGATGAACAGCAGGATGGGGCCGACGGGCCGCTGCTCCTCCTTCGCCTCACCCCCGGCGACGAACGACAGGTACCCGGGCACCAGCGGGAAGACACACGGCGAGGCGAACGAGACCACTCCGGCCGCGAACGCGAGGGCCGGCGCCCACCACGACGCGAGGCCGCGCTGCACCACATCGGCCACCACCGGCTCCACGAGACGGCAGTGTATGGGTCGCTCGTTGGTAGCGAGGTGCCAGGTTGCGCGCTGCCTGGGTTCCTTGTCATAGTCCCCGTGCTTGTGAAACGATTCACAAGCACGGAAAAGCACCGTCGGGCAAGCTCGCTCGGGGAGGCACGCCAGGGGGCCTGGCTATAATCAGCCGGCCGCGAGACGGGGTGGTTCGGTCCGCATGAAGGTGCAGTCATGAAGATCCCGAAGCAGCTCCTGAAGCTGAAGGAGCGCACCGAGCATTTCCTGAAGACGTTCGAGTGGACGTGGACGAAAGCGGTGATCTTCTGCTTGATGTTCGCGTTCTTCAGCGTCATCTCGATGGCCGTGATCCCCTCCTTCTGGCTGTACACCGCCGACCAGAAGCTCCATTGGGACGGATCTGGTCCCAACGGGTTCTGGCTGAAGGAGCTCCGAGATTTCATCGCCGTGAACCTGGCCATGGGGCCCTTCGTCACCATCGTCGTGGTAGTCGCCATCCTGCAGAACTGGCGGCGCAAGCTCCGGGGGCAGACCGGCGACGTCCGTCCCACGGGCGGGTATCGATGAGCACCGTCGAGGAGGCCCGCTCCTAGATGCCCTTCACGAAGACCGAGGTCGACGTCCACACCGATTACGTCGTCGAAGCCGTCGATCCGGCGTGGCTCCAGCAAGGCGTGAAGTCGCCCAAGCACCTCATGCTCGATCCCGACAACTGCATCTTGTGCCGCGCCTGCGAGGACGTCTGCCCGTGGAACTGCATCTACATGATGTCGACGAGCATCGTCGATCACGCCGCGGACGACTCCGTCGAGGCGGAGATCGGCAACGCGTACTCCGTCTTCGTGGTCGACGACAACGCGTGCACACGCTGCTCGGTGTGCGTGGACCGGTGCCCGACGGACACCCTGTACTATGCGCGACTGCCGGAGGGCGCCGGCGGCAGGCGCACGATGGCCTCCGTGCCCGAGACGCAGCGGGCCGAGGCCGAGTAGCGAGCGGGAGAGGGGAAGGAAGCCCGGGTGAAGCTCAAGCCGCCGTCACCGAGCGAGGTCTTCGACCGCGTTCGCGAGACCGAGGTCTGGAAGTCGATCTTCCGACCGGGCTCGATCTTCCGCAGGGGCTACAAGGACACATCACGCGACCGAGCCCTCGCCACGATGAACAACGTCCTGTACCACCTCCACCCCGTGAAGATGAAGCGCCACGGGCTGAAGCTGACCTACACGTTCTGCCTCGGCGGGCTCTCGTTCTTCCTGTTCATCCTGCTCACCGTCACCGGCATCTTCTTGATGTTCTTCTACCGGCCCTCGGCCAGCCTCGGCAGCGCCGCGGCGTACGCGGACATGCAGAACATCCGGACCTCGGTGTTCTTCGGTGACCTCGTCCGCAACCTGCATCGGTGGGGGGCCCACCTCATGGTCTTCTCGGTGACCCTGCACATGGCTCGGGTGTTCTACACCGGCTCGTACAAGCCCCCGCGCGAGTTCAACTGGGTGGTGGGCGTCGTACTGCTGTTCCTCACGCTCGGCCTCTCGTTCACCGGCTACCTCCTGCCGTGGGACCAGCTCGCGATCTGGGCGGTGACGGTGGGCACCTCGCTCGCCGGGTACTCGCCGATGATCGCGAAGCAAGCGAACTTCTTCCTGCTCGGCGGCGTCGTCGTCGGGCCCGACACGTTGCTCCGTTGGTACGTGCTGCACGTCCTCGCCCTGCCGTTCGTGCTCGTCATCTTCTTGTCGGTGCACTTTTGGCGGATCCGCAAAGACGGCGGCATCTCGGGACCGCTCTAAACCTCGGAGAGGGAAGGCAGATGGCGCGAGAAGACACGCCGCTCGATCAAGAGGTCTTCGACGCGACGCTCGCGGCCGAGCTCGCGAAGGGCGCCGACCGTCGGGTCGCCGAGGGCCGAGCGCGCTCCGCGGCCGTCCGCGCCTATCGAGCGGCGCACCCCGAAGCCGAGGGCGCAGCTCCAGCGGCTGCACCTGCCGCGGCCGCGGCTGCAACCCCTGCTCCGGCAGCGACGCCCGCCGCAGCGGCTCCGGCCGCGCCCGCCGTGCCGGGCGCCGTCCCCTCCGTGACCCCGACCACCGCGCGCGCGGCTCCCCCGCCCTCGGGCAACGTCCCCGAGCCGAAGAAAGGCGCGCCCGAGAAGCACCGGCTCCTCGCGCTCGTGCCGCCCGAGGGCATCCAGCGCGTCGAGCGCGAGCAGGGCGACCGGATCAACGTCTGGCCTCACCTCCTGCTCGAGGAGTTCATCGCGTTGCTGATCATGTCCGCGGGCCTCGTGATCTTCTCGACGTTCGTGAACGCCCCGCTGCGGGAGCTCGCGAACCCGAACCTCACGCCGAACCCCTCGAAGGCTCCGTGGTATTTCCTGGGCCTGCAGGAGCTCCTCCGCTACTTCCACCCGATGGTGGCGGGCGTGCTCTTCGCCCCGACCCTGGTCCTGCTGGCGCTTGCCGTCGTCCCGTTCCTGGACCGCAACCCCAGCACGAAGCCGGGCGACCGCAAGATCGCCATCACGCTGTTCACGATGCTGTTCATGTTCGGCGCCACGCTCACCATCATCGGATCGTTCTTCCGCGGCACCGGGTACAACTGGGTGTGGCCGTGGGCGCAAGGGGTGTTCTTCGAGCTATGACGCCCGTCCTCGGCCTCTCGAGCGGCACCATCGCGGCGATCGTCGTCGTGGTGGTCCTGGATCTGTTCGCGATCGTCTTCGGCCTGTCCTTCGTGCGCGCGCGCAAGGCGCAGCGTGCCGCCGAGACGGCCGGCATCCCAGGCCCCCGCGCCGCCGAGGCGCCCGCGAAGGCTCCGAAGCCCATCTCACGTCGCGAGTTCTTCCGCAGGTCGTTGCTCGCGTCGCTCCTGGTGTTCGGAGCGGAGTTCGGCGGCGCGTCGCTCGCCTTCTTATGGCCGTTCTTGAAGGGTGGGTTCGGGTCCGTCATCACCGCGGGCAAGCTCCAGGACATCAAGTCGGTGATCTCGG
>Ga0070697_100001411_pt1 | contig 18247 bp, 23 predicted proteins | sample KBSK1501metaG_FD_65475 | JGI IMG/M metagenome (GOLD analysis project Ga0070697, IMG submission 65475) | Corn, switchgrass and miscanthus rhizosphere microbial communities from Kellogg Biological Station, Michigan, USA - KBS K1-50-1 metaG | ecosystem: Host-associated > Plants > Roots >... | reverse complement strand
AGCGCATTGTCCTGGCGAAGCTGCACGACGGCCCACGGGCGATGGCCGGTCCGCGGGTCGCGCAGGCCGACCGGCTTCATTGGGCCGAAGCTGAGCGTTTCCTCGCCCCGCGCCGCCATGATCTCGATCGGCAGGCAGCCTTCGAAATAGGGCGTGGATTTCTCCCATTCCTTGAAGTCGGTCTTCTCGCTGCTGACGAGCGCCGCAACGAAGCCGCGATATTGCGCTTCGTTCAGTGGGCAATTGATGTAATCCGCATCGCCGCCGCCGGGGCCCTTTTTGTCGTAGCGCGACTGGAACCAGGCGATGGTGAAATCGATCGAGTCCTTGTGCACGATCGGCGCGATCGCGTCGAAGAAGGCGAGCGCCTGCTCGCCGGTGCGCGCGCGGATCGCGTCCGCGAGCGCGGGCGAGGTGAGGGGGCCGGTGGCGACGATGGCGCTGTCCCACTCCGCCACCGGCGCGGCTACTTCCTCGCGCCTGACCTCGATCAACGGGTGGCGCGTAATCGTCGCCGTCACCGCGGCGGAAAATCCCTCGCGGTCGACCGCGAGCGCGCCGCCCGCCGGCACCTGGTTCGCGTCCGCCGCCGCCATGATCAGCGAGCCGAGCCGCCGCATCTCGTGGTGCAGAAGGCCGACGGCGTTCATGGTGGAATCGTCGGAGCGAAACGAATTAGAGCAAACCAATTCCGCGAGCTTTTCGGTCTTGTGCGCGGGCGTGCCTCGCTGCGGCCGCATCTCGTGCAACACGACCGGCACGCTCCGCCGTGCCGCCTGCCACGCCGCTTCCGCGCCGGCGAGGCCGCCGCCGACGATGTGGATCGCCCTCATGCCTTCTTCATATAGGCGGGCTGCACGCCGGCGAGAAAGTCCTCGCGCGGCGGGCAGAAAATGTCGATCACTTGCGCGTCTTCGGGAAACCACGCCTCGTGATTGACGCCGCCGGGGATCACCGCGACGTCGCCCGGACCCATTACGCGTTTTTCGTCGCCGATGCGGAGTTCCATGCGGCCTTTCAGCATCCACACCAATTGTTCGTTCGGATGCGCGTGCGAGCCGGCATGGGCGCCCGCCTTCATTTCCCACCACACCACCATGCCTTGCTCGCCGGCCATCATGCGACCGGAGATCTTGTCGGTGATTTGTTTCGGCGGAATTTTTGCGAGCGAGCCGAATCCGGTGAGCGTCGGCATGGTTTGCTCCGTTTCGATGATGCAAGACCTTAAGCGCGGGCCGCAGCCGGGGCAACGCGCAATTCCCATTCGCCTGCCGCAGCCGCGTGAATTAAGCTCTGTCGCAATGAGGACTCCATGCGCGCCGGACGCCCGATTTTGTTCGCCTTCTTTTGCGTGCTTGCGCTGCCGCATGCCGCCGCCGCCGCCGAAGTGAAGGTGCTCACCGCGGGCGCGGTGAAAGAGGTGATCCTCGCGCTCGTTCCCCAATTCGAGCGCGCGACTGGCCACAAGGTAATCCTCGACAACGATACCGCCGGCGCCCTTTCACGCCGCATCGAGGGCGGCGAGGCCGTCGACCTTGCGGTCATTACACCCCCGGTCATTGACGGCCTGATCGGCAAGAGCAAACTCGCACCCGGCCGCACGGACCTTGCTACCGTCGGCATCGGCGTGGCGGTGAAGGAGGGCACGCCGCTACCCGACATCTCCTCGGTCGACGCCTTCAGGCGGTTGTTGCTCGCGGCGAAATCGGTCGCCCAGGTCGATCCGGCGAGCGGCGGCACCAGCGGCATCTACCTCGCCGGCCTCTACCAGCGGCTGGGGGTTGCCGATCAAATCAAGCCGAAGCTCGTGTTCGTGCGCGGCGGCTCGTCGGCGCCGCTCGTCGCCAAGGGCGAGGCGGAAATCGCCATCCAGCAAATCAGCGAAATCATCGCCGTGCCGGGCGTCGCTTTCGCCGGCCCGCTGCCGAAGGAGATCCAGAACTTCACCACCTATTCGGCCGCGCTCGGCGCCGATGCGAAAGACCCTGAAGCGGCGAGAACGCTGATCGCGTTGTTGCGCGGCGCCCAGGCGGCAGCGCTGTTGCGCTCGAAAGGCATGGAGCCGGCGGCGCCCTAAAGCACGACCCGGAAAAGTGGAAACCGGTTTTCGGAAGAGGTCATGCCTTAGTGAAAAGGCCCGGTCAAAAACAAAGGCCCCGGCGCGATGCCGGGGCCCGTTGGGTCACGATAAGCAGGTGGGTGGTTAGATCGAGCGGGCGGCGTGGCGCGCGATCGAGTCGATCTCGCCGCGCCGGACGTTGATATCGGCGAGCTCGCGGTCGTCGAGCCGCATCAGCTCTTCGTAGGTCCGCTCGTAAGCGCGCCAGCGCTTGTAGAGCCGAACGATGGTTCCCCAGAGCAACATGTTTGAATCTCCTTCTTCCGTGCGAATCGCTTGGAATCGGCTCGCCTCTTGGTTCGGATGAAACATAGTCCCGGTCGGGTATTTGGGTAGCGGCGCAACATCATTGCTGCAATGCGGTAAACGCATGCGATGTACATGATTTTTTGGTATTTTCAGCGGGAATCAACTGCCCAAGGGAAAGGCTCGCTTCAGGCGCGGGCCCGGGTCATATTCGCGGCGTTTTCCGGCGGCGGCGCCGGTTTTTTTCGTATTTTCCGGGAGAATCGCGATGGCGAAAGCCAAAAAAATGAAACAGAAAGCGTCGAAGGCGAAGGCGCGCCCGAAATCGAAGGTAAAGCGCACGCCGCCGAACGCCCAAGGGCCGTCGCTCCTGTTCGCGATCGCGCAGACTACGGTGCCGATCGTGGGCTCCGACCGAGCCTTCCCCGTCCGGCGCATCTATTGCATCGGCCGCAATTACGCCGCCCACGCGCGCGAAATGGGCTCGGACCCGACGCGCGAACCGCCGTTCTTTTTCCAGAAGCCGTCCGACGCGGTGCAGGTGGTGCTGCCGGGCAAGGCCGCCGATCATCCTTACCCGCCGCTCACCAGCAACTATCACTACGAGGTGGAGCTGGTGGCGGCGCTCAAATCCGGCGGCAAGAACATCCCCGCCGCCAAGGCCCTCGATCACGTCTATGGCTATGCCGTCGGCCTCGACATGACCCGGCGCGACCTGCAAATCGGCATGCGCGAGCAGAAGAAGCCGTGGTCGCTCGGCAAGGGTTTCGACCAGGGCGCGCCGATCGGCCCGCTCCTTCCGGCTGCCAAGATCGGCCACCCGTCGAAGGGCGCGATCTCGCTCTCGGTCAACGGCGTGGAAAAGCAGAAGTCCGACCTTTCCAACATGACCTGGAGCGTCGCCGAGCAGATCGAAAAACTGTCCGCGGCGTTTGAATTAAAAGCCGGCGATCTGATCATGACCGGCACGCCGGAGAATGTCGGGCCGGTCGTTCCCGGCGACGTGATCGTGTGCAAGATCGCCGGCCTGCCGGATCTATCGATCCGCGTGGTGAAGCGTTAGTGCATGATCCCGAAACGTGGATACTAGTTTTCGGAAAAGATCATGCGCCAATAGGTCCTTATTTTCGCCGGCTCGTCGGTGCAGAAATCGCGGCATGCGCATCCTCGCTTCGCTCACGTTCGCTGTGACGCTCTGTCATGGCGCGCTCGCGCAACTCGCGCCGCCGCCCGCGCCGCCTTCGCCCGAACAGCCGCAGCCGGAAAATCAAGCGGAGCCGCCGCTCGCCCAGCCGGCGCCGGGTTTGACCATCGGGCCGGCCCTGCCGCCGCCGCCTTCGCCCGAGGCGACGACTCCGCCCAATCCGTTGCAGCAACCGCCGACCACCGAGGTTTCGCCTTCCTCGGCCCCGGTGCCCGCGCAACCTTTGCCGCCGGCGGCACCCTCCGTGTCGCCGTTGCAGGAGCGGACAGCGCGCGTCAGCCCGCCGACCGCGGCCTATCTGCAGGAGATCGGCATCGATCCGAACGCGCCCGACGTCGTCGAGGTTTCGCAGGATGCCGTCGGTGCCTATTCGCTCGACTCGCTCGCGGCAGGACGCGATGAAACGCAAGTGCGGCGATTCATCTATACCCGCACCTTCATGCACCGCTTCCTTGCCGACCCCGACAATGTGCGCATCGAGCCCGACAAATACGACATCTCCTTTCTGACGCCGGAAGAAGTGAAATTGATCGCCGACGAGTTGAACGAATAGCGGACTCGATCCGCCGCCTACGGCTTTTGCGGCAGCATCCGGTCTTCCACCTTGAAGTATTTTCGTGCGTGCGCGACGAGATCTCCGTCGCTCGGATGATCGACGGTTTCAATCCCGACGATGATTTTCGCGAGCTTGGGGTCGTGCTGCTGAATGTGTTTGACCAGTTCGGTCTTGGCATTAGCGGGACCGGTAATGAGCACCGCGCCCGCGTCCGCGATCGATTGCGCGACAGCATGGAAATACGCGTGATCCTCCGGAAGGTTTCCGCTGCCGATGGAGTTCGCCTTATGATGGATGTGCTGGGTCGGACGATCCGGATGCAGAACGAGCCGCTCGACATCGGCCGGGCCGAAATGGAATACGCGCGCCTCGCGGTGATCGATCCAGACGACGGCATGGTAGTGATGTGCTGCGCTCATGGAATAAGTCCTTTGTCTTGCGATCGGCATAATTTGCGCATCAAGTCCGACGAATACCACGTCAGTTCGGCCGGATGATGCGCTGCAGCGTGCAATCAAGGCATGCATCGAAACGGCTACCGCACTCTGCTAGAATGGGGCAAACCAGCTGCAAAATTCGCGGGAGGAAGAGATGGCGTATTGGATCCGCTTCGAGAAAAGCGGCAAAACCGGCTTCGGCACGCTCGAAGGCGAAACGATTTCCGTGCATTCGGGCGACATGTTCGCGGGCGCCCAAGCGACCGGCGACAAGGTCGCGCTGAAGGACGTGAAAGTACTCACGCCTTGCGATCCTTCGAAAATGGTCTGCCTGTGGAACAACTTCCATCAGCTCGCCGCCAAGAACGACTTCCAGCGGCCCTCCGAACCGCTCTACTTCCTCAAGGCACCGAATGCCTATCATCCGGCCAATGAGCCGATCCGCCGCCCGGCAGCCTATGATGGCCGCATCGTCTACGAGGGCGAACTCGGTGTCGTTATCGGCAGGAAATGCTCCAACATCTCCGAGGCCGAGGCCAAGGATTACATCTTCGGCTACACCTGCGTGAACGACGTCACCGCCGTCGACCTGATGAAGAAATTCCCGACCTTCGATCAGTGGACGCGCGCCAAGAGCTTCGACACCTTCGGCGTCTTTGGCCCGACGATCGCGACCGGACTGGACCCGGCAAAGCTCGTCATCCGCACCGTGCTCAACGGCAAGGAAGTGCAGAACTATCCGGTCGCAGACATGTTCTTCCCGCCTTACAAGCTGGTCGCTGCCGTCTCCAAGGACATGACACTGATGCCCGGCGACGTGATCGCCTGCGGCACCTCGCTCGGCGCCGGCGTAATGGCGAGCGCCCATAACGTCGTCGACATCGTGATCGACGGCGTCGGCAAGCTCACGAACACGTTCGATCAGGTATTGCCGAGCCCCTATCTGTTCGGCGCGCCGCCGAAGGCGAAGAAAATTTGCGTCGTCGGCGCCGGCGCCATCGGCGGGCTGGTGGCGGCGAAGTTCGCGCTCGCGGGCAACGACGTGACGGTGATCGATCAGGGCATGCATCTCGCCGCGATCAAGAAGGGCGGCCTCAAGCTCGAGTGGCACGACGGCAAGACCGAGAGCGCCAAGGTCAAGGCGGTCGACAAGGCCGCCGATGCCGGCAAGCAGGACATCGTCGTGCTCGCGGTGAAGGCGCACTTCCTCGATCAGGTCGTGCGCGACATCGACCATCTGCTCGGGCCCGACACCATCGTGCTGACGGTGCAGAACGGCCTGCCATGGTGGTACTTCCAGAAGCTCGGCGGCAAATACGACAATCAGCGCCTGCAGAGCCTCGATCCCAGCGGCGTCCTCACCAAGAAGATCGACGCCAATCGCATCGTCGGCTGCGTGGTCTATCCGGCCGCGGCGGTGACCGCGCCCGGCGTCATCCATCACGTCGAAGGCGACCGTTTCCCGATCGGCGAATTGGACGGCAAGGAAACCGAGCGGGTGAAGGAGCTGCACGACGTGTTCGTCAAGGCGGGACTGAAATCGCGCGTGTTGAAGGACATCCGTTCGGAGATCTGGCTGAAGGCGTGGGGCAATCTGTCGTTCAACCCGATCTCCGCGCTCACCCACGCGACGCTGGTCGACATCTGCCAATTCGCCGAGACGCGCGAACTCGCGGCGACGATGATGAAGGAGGCGCAGGAGATCGCCCAGAAGCTCGGCGTCACCTTCCGCGTTTCGATCGAAAAACGCATCGCCGGCGCCGAATCCGTCGGCGCCCACAAGACCTCAATGCTGCAAGACGTCGAGGCCGGCCGCTCGCTCGAAACCGAGGCGCTGATCGGCTCGATCCTGGAGATGGCCAAGCTCACCAACACGCCGGCGCCGGCGATCGAGTCGGTCTACGCGCTGGTGAAGTTGCTCAACAAAGTGATGCTCGCCGAGGGCGGCGGCGTGAAGGTGGAGAAGGCGAAAGCGGCCTGAGGCAACGCGGCGGCGGGCTGCGCAAGCTTGCCTGCCCGGCCTTACACTTGGGCCGGCCGAACGCCGGATCCGAGGGTCGGACCTGACGAAAGAATATTCGTTAGCCGTAAACCGGCGGCCTCTTCTTGCTCCACGGCTGCGCCTTCTCGATTTGCGCCGCGAGCTGCAGCAGCACGTGCTCTTCGCCGAAGCGGCCGACGAATTGCACGCCGATCGGCAATCCCGATTTCGACCAAGAGAGCGGCAGGCTGATCGCCGGCTGGCCGGTGATGTTCTGCATCGCGGTGAAGGGCACGTAGCCGATGATCGGCGCGAAGCCCTTCATCAGATCGGTCTCCTCCAGGTTGACCGTGCCGATCTTCATCGGCGGTTGCGCTAGCACCGGCGTGATCCAGGCGTCGTAAGGCTGCTGCCACGCCGCGACCTGGCGTGAAACGCACTGCAATGTCGCCCAGCAAAGCTGATACTGCGCGGCGGTAACCGCCTTGCCGTATTGATAAAGCCCCCAGGTGAGCCCCTCGAATTCTTGCCGCGCCGGCTCCTTGCCGGCGGTTCGCGCAATGAAATCGACGAGCATCGTCAAGCCCGACGCCCAGATCGGCAGGAAGTTCGCGCCGACGATCGCCGGCGATACTTGCGGCATAGCTTCCTCGACATGGTGCCCGAGTCTCGCGCAAAGCTTGGCCGCCGCTTCGGCGGCCGCCTTGCATTCCGGATCGAACGGCTGGCCGTCGAGCCGCGTGGTCGCAAACGCAAAGCGAAGCTTCTTCGGTTTCTTTTTGATCGCGGAAAGATACGGTCCGGGCGGAGGCGGGGCGGTGTAGGGATCGCCGAGATCGGGGCCGGCGCTGGCGTCGAGCGCCGCCGCCGTGTCGCGCACGCTGCGGCTCACTACGTGCTCGGCGACGAGGCCGCCCATGATGTCGCCGATCGTGGGGCCGAGCGGATTGCGTCCGCGTGTGGGTTTCAGGCCGACGAGGCCGCAGCACGAGGCGGGAATGCGGACCGAGCCGCCGCCGTCATTGGCGTGCGCGAGCGGCACGATCCCGGCCGCCACCGCCGCCGCCGATCCGCCCGAGGAGCCGCCGGTCGAATGATCCAAATTCCACGGATTGCGCGCGGGACCATAGAGCTTCGACTCGGCAAGCGGCACGAGGCCGAATTCGGGCACGTTGGTCTTGCCGAGCGCGATCAAGCCCGCCGCTTCGAAGCGGGCAACAAGCGTCGAGTCGTAGGGGCTGGGGTGCGGCGCCACGAAGCGCGAGCCGTCGCGGTTCGGCCAGCCCTTCTTGTATCCGAGAATGTCCTTCAGCAGCATCGGCACGCCGGCGAAGGCGCCAGTGAGCTTGCTCTTCGCCCTCGCGCGGGCGTCGTCATAGCCCTTGAAGACGACGGCATTGAGTTTCGGATTGAGCCGTTCGATGCGCTCGATCGCGGCCTCGACCAGTTCGGCGGGCTTGACCTTTTTCTTCCTGACCAGCTCGGCGAGGCCGAGCCCGTCATAATTCGAATAGTCCGGGAACCCCATGGCATTTCTTCCCCAGTTCGGAACGGATTAGGCGCGCTTGTTCTTGGAATCCAGCGCTTCCGGATTCACCACATGAATCGGCTTGCCCGCGGCATAGGCAACGATCTGATCGAAAATATCGGCGAACTGCGTTTCATACTCGTCGCGCGTGACATATCCGATATGCGGCGTGCAGACGACGTTGTCCATCGCTAGCAGCGGATGACGTGCGCCCAGAACCGGCTCTTGCTCGAAGACGTCGACCGCGGCCATGCCGGGCCGTCCCGCTTGCAAGGAATGCTCCAGCGCGCCCGCCTCGATCAGCGGCGCGCGGCTGGTATTGACGAGGAGCGCCGTCGGTTTCATGCGCGCGAGGTCGGCAGCGGTCACAATGCCGCGCGTGGCATCGAGCAAGCGCATGTGCAGCGAGATGACATCGCACGTCTCGAAAAATGCCTGCTTGCTCGGCGCCACCGCGTAGCCGTCCGCTCGTGCCCGCGCGAGCGAGGCTTCGCGCGCCCACACCAGCACCTTCATGCCGAACGCCTTGCCGTAGCCGGCGACGACGCCGCCGATGCGGCCGTAGCCGTAAATACCCAGCGTTTTACCGCGCAGGCTATGGCCGACGCCGATCTGCCATGTCCCCGCCTTGAGTGCGGCCATCTGCTGCGGAATCTGGCGCATCGCGGCAAGAACCAGCCCCCAGGTCAATTCCGCGGCCGCATAGGACGGGGCGCCCGCATGCATGTTCGAGGACACGATCACGCCAAGCCGGGTGCAGGCATCGATGTCGATGTGCGGATACACGCTGCGTTGGCTGATGAGCTTTAATTTATGCAGCCGCTCGAGCAGAGGGGCGCGAATCTGCGTGCGCTCGCGGATTAGCACCAGTGCTTCGGTGTCTTTCAGGCGCTCGGCGAGCGCGTCGACATCCTGCACGTGATCGTTCCAGATTTCGACATCCTGGCCCTTGAGTTTTTTGAAACAGTCAAGCGTGCGCAAAGTGTCGTGGTAATCGTCAAGGATCGATACCTTCATTGCAATTACGCCGCCCGTGATGGTTCAGATTTTCGATGATTTGCGTTGTTCAAGAAAGGCGATATCCGATGATCCAGTCTTGACGAAGCAGCGGCATTCACAGGCTCTTTCGCGATCAGTCCACGATCGGTCGCCCCCCCGATGTCGTCGCAAAATATACATCAGATTGGATCGAGGAACAGCCGGCGGCGTGCGTGAATTCAGGCCTAGACGCTTGCCAAGGGGAAATATTCGTCGATTTGCTTGCGTACGGTCTCGTAACATTCGCAGGAAGTCTTCTCGAGGCCCTGCCGGTCGGCGATTTCGATCTGGCCGCGGCGATAGCGCAGCAAGCCGCGCTCTTGCAGCGCGTGCGCGATGATCGTGACCGTCGTCCGCCGCACGCCGAGCATTTGCGCCAGGAACTCCTGCGTCAGCGGGATCGTGTCCGAGTCGATGCGGTCGCGCGTCTGCAACAACCAACGGGCGAGCCGCTGCTCGGCCTCGTGAAACGCATTGCAGGCGGCGGCCTGTTGCACCTGCGCGAGCAGCACCTCGTTGTGGCGAACGAGAATGTCGCGAAGCGCTTCGCTGCCTTTCACCGCTTCCCGAAACGGCGCGGTTGAAATCTTGGCGGCGGTTCCCGCCACCTGCACGATCGCCCGCCGAAACGCGTGCCGCGGCCCGAATCCGGCCATCGCGCCGACGGCGCCTTCGCGCCCGATGGTCGCGGTCTCGATCATCTTGCCGCCGTGATTCATCACGGCGACGAGCGAAATCATGCCGCTGTGGGGAAAATAAATCCGTTCGATATCGTCGCCTTGCTCCTGCAGGATCTGGCCCTGGCTGAGTGGGACTTCCTCGAGGTGTGGCTCGAGCGACGTGCGCTCGCTGGGCCGCAGCGCGGCGAGAAGACGGTTGCGAGTGCCGGACAGAGGCTGCTCCATGACGCCGCGCTCCGATTATTCGATCGCCCTCAGGTGAATGAGCCAGAATGGCGTGGCGAAAAAACTGGCAGGATCGATTTCGCGCATAACGCGCCTCCAAAATATCGATAGACGCAACATTCGAGAGGGTGGCGGGCGGAACGCACGCCGTAAACTTGTGGATCAAAAACGCGCAAAGACCTGCTTGGGTTCCAGACCCCGGCGCGATTGCGGAATTCGCGGGGCTGTGGGAGGTTTCGCCGCCCCCACGCGAGCGGTGATTGAACGATCGATGCGTCTTTTCCTACCGGCATGTCTTTTGGCGTTTCTTGCCGCTTCGCTCGCGGCGCTTCCGGTCGCGGCTGAATTGTCGCCGAAGGCGATCGAATATCTGAAGGAGATCGGCGTCGATCCGGAATCGGCGCTGGTGAAGGCGGTTGCCGACGATGTCGTGCCCGATCGTCGAGGAAATCCGCTGAACCTCGACGAGCTCGCCCTGCGCAAGAACGCATTCGGCATCCGCCGCTTCATCGCGACGCGCAACTTCCTGCGCGCCTATCAGGCCGATCCGAACACGCGTATTCCCCCGGTGGACGACTACGAATCGTCATTCCTGAGCGCGGAGGAAAAGGCGATCGTACGGCCCGCTTTCCGAAAAGCGGGCGACGAATTGTATCTCAACTCGATGAAGCAGAAGAATTGACGGAGCGGCGGTGAAAGCGTTCCTTTTCGACGTCTTCGGCACGCTCGTCGATTGGCGCTCGGGCGTCGCGCGCGAGGCCGAGCGGCTGCTCGCGCCGCTTGGCCACAAGCTCGATTGGCTCGTCTTCGCCGATGCTTGGCGCCGTGAATACCAGCCGGCGATGGAGGAGGTGCGCGCGGGCCGCATTCCGTTCTGCAAACTCGACGCGCTGCACCGCTATAATCTCGATCGCATCCTGCCGCGCTTCGAGGTCAAGAACGTTCCCGAGCCGGCGCTCGCCGACCTCAATCTCGCCTGGCACCGTCTCGATGCCTGGCCGGACGTGAGCGCGGGATTGGGCCGCCTGAAGCGGAAGTTTTTGATCGCGCCGGTTTCCAACGGCAACATCTCGCTGATGGTCGATCTCGCGCGCCTGAACGACCTTCCCTGGGACGCGATCCTGGGTGCCGAGGTCGCCGGCGACTACAAGCCCAAGCCCCGCGTCTATCTCGCAGCCTGCGAAGCGTTCGATCTTCCGCCAACCGAGTGTGTCATGGTCGCGGCCCATTCGAAGGACCTTGCTGCGGCCGCCGCATGCGGCCTTCGCACCGCGCACATCGCGCGGCCGGATGAAGCCGGGCCGGGGAGGGGCGAGGCCGCGCCGAAAACCCAAGTCGATCTCGCGGCAAGGTCGATCGAACATCTCGCCGATCAGCTCGGCGCCTAAAGCATGACCCCGAAAAGTGGGAACCGGTTTTCGGGAAAGATCATGCTTCAGCAAAATGTCAGGAACACGCGCCGGTTCAATCCAAGATGATCTAGAAGGAGAAACCCATGGCCGATTTCACGCTGTATCACGTCCCCCAGTCGCGTTCCGCGACCGCGCTGTGGATGCTCGAGGAAATCGGCGAGCCCTACCAGCTCGAGGTCCGCCGTTTCGACGATGGCAGTTTGCGCACGCCCGAATATCTCGCCATCAATCCGATGGGAAAAGTTCCCGCGCTGAAACACGGCGACACCGTCATCACCGAGGCCGCCGCCATTTGCTGCTATCTCGCGGAGGCGTTCCCAAGCGCGAAACTGAATATTGCTCCGGGCGATCCGCGCCGCGGGCCCTATCTCAAATGGCTCTTTTTCGGGCCGAGCTGTTTCGAACCCGCCATCATCGACAAAATGCTGAAGCGGGAGCCCGGCGACCGCGGCGCGATCGGCTGGGGCAATCTCGACCTGGTGTTGGATACGGTCGCCAAGGCAATCGAAAAGGGGCCCTATCTTTTCGGCGATCAATTCACGGCGGCGGATCTCCTGATCGGCGGCGGCCTGCGCTGGGGCATGATGACGAAGAATGTGCCGATACGGCCGGAATTTTCCGCTTATGCGCAACGCGTCGGCGACCGCCCGGCGGCGAAACGCGCCAACGCCAAGGACAAGGAGATTGCCGCGGGACAGAAAAAGTAAGCCGCCGCGCTGCGCCCGCACGGTCGCGGCCGCAGGCCGCCTTCAGGGCGCGGCGTGCCGTCCCTCGCGCTCTACCACCCGCCGGTAGAGATGCCAGGTCGCGTGGCCGAGTACCGGCATCACCACCGCGAGCCCGAGGAAGAAGGGCAGCGAGCCGATCACCAGCAGCGCCGCGACGATCACGCCCCACAGCGCCATCGCGAACGGGTTCGCCAGCGCCGCGCGCACGGACGTTTCGACCGCCACCCAGGCGCCGACGTCGCGATCGAGCAACAGCGGGAACGACACGGCGCTGATCATCAGCGTCACCAGCGCGAACAGGAATCCGGCGCCGTTGCCGAGCACGATCAGCCACCAGCCTTGCGGCGTGTTCAGCACCTCGTCGACGAATTGCCCGATCGAGTCCGGCGCGTTGAGGCCGAACAGCGACTGGTAAATCGCCTGCGCCGTATAGAGCCAACAGAGAAAGATGATCATCAAGAGAATGCCGAGCGCGGCGATGGCGCCGATCGACGGCGATTTCAACACATCGAAGACGTGCCACCACGACGAATCGAGCCCGGCTTCGCGCCGCCGGCTCAGCTCGTAAAGCCCGACGGCCGCGAGCGGGCCGACTAGGGCGAAGCCGGCGATCAACGGAAACAGGAGCGGCAGCACCGCATAGCCGATCGCAAGCCGGCCGAGCGCGAAACCGATGATCGGATAGATCAAGCAGACGAAAATCGCATGCGTCGGGATGGTCGCGAAGTCGTCCCATCCCGCTTTCAGCGCTTCCCTCAAATCCGCCGCGCCGATTTTGCGAATCGCGGGATGGGCGGGACGTTCGCTGGCGCCGGCGATCACATGGAATTGGGCCATGGCCGTTCCTCCTGCAGGGCGGGCTTGACGGGGAGCGCGGCGGGGAGAGCGGCGGCTTCTGGCGCCGGTCGAACGCGCAGGACCCGCATAGCCTGGTTTATCTATACGCCGCCGCGGGCGTTTGGTTCCCGGCCGTTTCGCCGGCGCAGGGCGGCGGCCGGCCAAAAGATGCGCTCAGGCACTGTCACGCTCGACGAAAATCCAAATGCCGTTGGCGCTCGATGACTGGATGCGGAACCGCAGATCGCGCTTGGGATCGTCGAAGTCGCCGGTCCAGCCGAATTCGAGATCGACCGGTCCCTCCTCCATCGCGCGCATGATTCGCCCTCTGAAATCGTCGCTCCCCATGCAACTCGATAGTTCGAACAAATTCTGCCCAATCGGAATTTTGCCGTAGCCGGACTGCTGCGCCTCGGTTGCGCTGTAGAACAGCACGATGCCCTCGCGGTTGAGCAGGATGACGCCGAACGGCAGATGGTCGAGTTCGTGTCGGCTGAGTTGTTCGATTTGCGCGGCAAGATTGGGGGCGTCGAAATTGACGGTCTCCGGCGCCATGATTTCGCTCCCTCCAGGCTTTCACCCGGAATTTGTTATTCGGCGCAATAGGACACCGACGAACGCTGCCACGTGCTCATGCGATTCCGCAATCGCAAAGCGATTGCGATTCGCAGATAATTGCGTCGGGCCGCTCGCAGATCGCGCAACGGATGGCGGCAAGTATCGCAGGTTGCGCCCGGTAACGAGCACGCTATTTGCCGAACTCCTTGCGCAGCTCGGACTTGGCGCGCTGGAGCGTGCGCTTGCGCCCGGCCGGAAGGTTCTTGCCGGCGCGGTTGATGTAGAAGGTGAGCATCGAAAGCGCCGATCGATAGGGGTCGGCCTTGCGCCGTCCGCTCCGCTCGGCCGAGCGCCTGAGCGAATGCGCGATCTTCTTCGGATCTTTCCAAGTGAACACGCCGCGGTCGAGGTCGAGCGCGTTGCCGTGCGTGGTGACGTAGCCGGACCAGCGGCGGCCGCCTTTTCGGCGGATCTTTCGACGCGTGGCGGCGTGCGGCATGGCTGGTCCGGGCGGCGGGTCTTCGACACCCCGGATAACGGCGGCGGCGGCGAAGCGTTCCGCGCGCGGCTTTACCCCGCCATCGAAGACGATTAGCCTTTCGGCCATTGCGGACGAGCCTTCAACCGTCCGACGGGAGGAAAATCATGAAATCGATCGTGTTCGCCGCCGTGCTTTCGCTGGTCGCGGGCAGCGCCCTTGCGGATTCCTGCAAGGTCGACGCTGCCAACAAGAAGCTCGCGGGAGCCGCCAAAGACAGTTTCATGAAGAAGTGCGAGACCGACGCCAAGGCAAGTTGCGACAAGTCGGCGGCCGAGAAGAAGCTCGCCGGCGCCGCCAAGGACAGCTTCACCAAGAAATGCGTCAGCGACGCGGTCGGGAGCTGAGCGCCGTCGAACATCAGGACGCCATCGGCAGCGGGCGATCGGGGCGGGGATTCGCCTCGATCGTGACGCGTGACTAACGCTTGCTCGGCGCCGGCCGCTCCGTCATGGGCGGCGGGCGGCGGCGGCGCGTTAGCTGAAAGCGATCCAAACCCTTGCGTTCGCGGCGTTTCCCCCGGCGAACAGCATTGTCGTCAAAACGCGTCCGCATGATAAGCTCGGCGGACCGGATGGTTTCCAAGCCGAACAACGGCGGCGTAGTTTCGCCGCGCTCAAGGGGGGATTGCATGGCTCGTTTCATATCCAAGATCGTGCTCGCGGCGGGCTCGCTCGCATTCACGGCATTCGCCGCCCACGCCGGCGGGATTGGAAACATCCCGTCCGCGCGCGCGGCCGATTTACTTCTCGTCCAATACTACGGCGATCCGCGCCCGGCCTGTCAGGATGCCGCCGGGCGTAGCTGGGGAATCCCGCAGGTTCGGGTGAGAGTTTCCGAAGCACGACCCGTCGGGCGCGGCGTTTTCGAGATGACGGTTTCGGGCGAGGGCAGGAAAGCCGTCTGCGTGGCCGACGCGCGCGGGCAAGTCCGCTCCTTTTCCGAAGCGGGCGGCTATGGCGCCGGTCCCGGCTACGGTCCTGGCCCCGGGCCGGGCTATGGCGCCGGTCCCGGCTATGGCGCGGTCGATCCGCGCTTGGCCTGTCAGGATGCCGCCGGACGTTATTGGCGAGTTCCGCAGGACCGCGTGGGCGTGTCGGGCGTAAGGCCCGTCGGCGGCGGCAACCTGGAGGTCACCGTCTCGCTCGGCGGACGGATCGGAATCTGCATCGTCGATCGCGGCGGCCAGGTGTTGGGCTTCAACGATCGCTGAGCTCGCCGAGGGCAGACGGCATTTCGGTCAGTCGATGACCTGGATGACCCGGCGGCTGCCGGGCTCGACCAGCACGACGCGGTTGTTCCACACGAAGTAGCGGTACGGCCGCGCGCTCGGCACTTCGGCGTAGATCTCTTCCGGCACCGGCGCGAGGTCGACCTCGGCCGGCACGGTCGAGCCCACGCTCACGCGCTCGCGGATCGTCGCCGGCCGCATCGGATGATTGGTGACGTAGCTCTTGATCACCGTGCGCTGCCGCGGCTCGAACACGATCGTTTGCGCGAACGCACCCGAGGCCAGCAAGGCGGCGGACATGCCCGCAAGCAATATGCGCTTGATCATGATTTCTCTTCTCCCTGCTGTCGGACTTCCAACGTCCCTATTGGTTCAACCGTGCGCCGCGGCGGGTGTTCCCCGGCGAAGGAGGGAATTCGCGCGGCGAAATTGCGGCGTCGATGCGGAGGCGGGAACTTGTCGCGCGGCGAGCGTGCCAACAAATTCCGAAAAAGGGGTTCCGATAAACCGCGTCCGGCGCCCATGCACGCGTTCGCGAACGGGCCAGCTGCGTCATGGCTTTGTCGCGGCGCAGCGCAACCGCGTCTCCCGCAGTTGGAAGGCGGGCCGCAACCGACTAGAATGCGGTGACAAAATCGAACAAGAAGCGGCGACAAACGCGGCGATCAATTCATTTCAATGCTGGGCAAGGCCCACAGGGAGGGACGCGATGAGCATTCTCGGCAGCATCATGAGCGCGATTTTCGGCGGCAAGGCGCAAGCCGGCCAGGCCGGGCAAGCGGGCGCGCCGGCGGGCGGCGGCGTCGACGTGGCGGCGATCCTCGACAAGATGGCGGCGGATAACCCGGAAAAGCTCGACTGGAAGAACTCCATCGTCGACCTGATGAAGCTCTTGAAGCTCGACTCGAGCCTCGGCGCCCGCAAGCAGCTCGCCAAGGACCTCAACTACACCGGCGACACCGGCGATTCCGCCTCGATGAATATCTGGCTGCACCAGCAGGTGATGCAGAAGCTCGCCGCCAATGGCGGCAAGGTGCCGGCGGAGTTGCTGAAGCACTGACCTGTCATGGCCGGGCTTGTCCCGGCATCTGTAAGTCGCATGACGGATGAGAAGATGGCGCGCTTCCCAAGCGGGCGGCGCGCCATTTTCGCCGAATGTGGCGGCATTGCGCACCTCGATCGATATTCGACTGACGTAGCACTTGACCTCAGGCCATGACGGCCTAGGTCGAGGGCGCGGGATGACCGATCGATTTTGCGTTTGACCACCGGTGGTGGGAGGCCCCGCGACGATCGCGCGTTTTCAGGGCAAGCGGCGTGCTCGAATCCGGGCAGATCCGCTGTTGCCGAACGCTCCATGCGGGCCGGCCGCTGCCTGAGAGTCGCGCGAGTGAAGCAAAGGGAGCACGCGATGAAACTCACTTCCGCACAGCTCGAGCGAACGCTCAGCCAACTCGAAGCCCAGGCCATTCCCGAAGCCCATCCGGTGGTGCCGCAGCTGACCAATTTGTTCGGCGAACACACCTTCTTCGTCGACAGCAGGGGGCTCAACATCGTCGAGCCGGATGAAACGACGCGGGCGGGCGTCCAATCGGCGAAGGTCGTCAACATCGCCAATTGGAGCGATCCGAACCTGACGCGCCTCGCGCCGCACGAGCCCGAATTGACCGAAATGGTCGTCATTCTCGGATCCAATTGATCGCGGTACCCACTTTCCGGGCGGCTGTAAGTTTGGCCGTGAGCAAGGCAATAATGGCTCATGCGCCAAGCCCAGCACGCCCTCACCGTCGCGACCAAAGGCAAGGGCCTTGTTGAGATCACGCCGCAGGTGAAGCACTGGGTGGCGGAGCAGGGGATCGCCACCGGCTTGCTCACGCTCTACTGCCGCCACACCTCGGCCTCGCTCCTGATCCAGGAAAACGCCGATCCCGACGTGCAGAGGGATCTGCAAGATTTTTTCGATGCGATCGCCCCCGAAAGCGGAAAATACGTGCACGACACCGAGGGCCCGGACGACATGCCGGCCCACATCCGCACGGCGCTGACGCACACCTCGCTGTCCATTCCGGTACGCCCTGCCGACGAGCGACAGCGAGTGTCCGGCGGGGCAAAATCAAATAGTTCCGGCACGCTCGCGCTCGGCACCTGGCAGGGGATTTATCTGTTCGAGCATCGCCGCGCCCCGCACCAACGCGAAGTGGTGCTGCATTTGATCGGCGAATAATCGACCGCGGTGTGGCTTTTGCGCACTAGCGAGTCCTATTCTCGAACGCTAGATTGTCGCCCGATTGGGGATGGTGATGCGTCGCTTTTTCACGGCTCTGTTGCTGCTGGCCTGGGCGGGGATGTTCGCGCCCGCCGCCGCGCAAGACGTGCGCAATCCCGAGCCGGTGAAAATCCCCACGCTGTTCGGCACCATCATCATCGGCACCTATTTCCCGCGCGAGGTGGTGAGCTTCTCGGAGAATCTGCCCGCCGGCTCCATCGTCATCAGCACCAGCCAGCGGCGGCTCTATTACGTGATGGGCAACGGCAAGGCGCTGCGCTACGCCATCGCCGTCGGCAAGGAAGGCTACGCCTGGGCGGGCACGAGCACGGTCTCGTCCAAGCGCGAATGGCCGAGCTGGACGCCGCCGGCCGACATGCGCAAGCGCAGGCCCGATCTTCCCGCCTTCATGGCCGGCGGCAAGGACAATCCGCTCGGCGCGCGCGCGCTTTATCTCGGCGACACGCTCTACCGCATCCACGGCACCAACGAGCCCTGGTACATGGGCTCGGCGCAATCGTCGGGCTGCATCCGCATGACCAACGACGACGTGATCGACCTTTACGATCGCACCAGGATCGGCGCCACGGTGATCGTGCGGCGCTGATTTTCGGACGCCTTCTCGTCATGCCCGGCCTTGTGCCGGGCATCCACGTCTTTGCG
>Ga0070697_100001410_pt1 | contig 18251 bp, 16 predicted proteins | sample KBSK1501metaG_FD_65475 | JGI IMG/M metagenome (GOLD analysis project Ga0070697, IMG submission 65475) | Corn, switchgrass and miscanthus rhizosphere microbial communities from Kellogg Biological Station, Michigan, USA - KBS K1-50-1 metaG | ecosystem: Host-associated > Plants > Roots >... | reverse complement strand
CCCAAGCGCGCTCAGCAGGCGGGAGCCCGAGGCCATGCGACCCACGAGGACGGGCAGAGAAAGAATGATCAGCAGCCCAACCAGAATGTCCGCCCAGCCCAGTGCGATTACGGTTGGGTTGGCGGTCGGTCGATCTGAGCGGATGATCGTCAGAGCGACGTTCACCCCGATGCCTAGGACGGCGCCGGCCAAGAGCACGCCTCCACCCAGGCGAGAGTAAGAAGCATCCATGAATTTCACGACCTCCGCGTGTTCCAGGAGTCGACCATTGCAGCACCGTAGCCGTCGATGGCTTGCCAGTCGTCCGGCCCGCTGATGATCTTTTGTCGTCCTTCCGGAGTCATCCTCGCGGATGACGGAAAAGGCGGCCGAGCCGACTAACCTTTCGCCATGGCCGGCGTCCGACGGGTTGCTTCCTTAACGCGCCGGTTTCTCATCGAGCCCTCGCGCGTCGACTGGTTGCTCGCCGGCTCATTTATGCTCGCGGCTGAGCTCGAGGTTTTGATCCGGCGCTCGCAATTCGCCTGGCAGATGGAGCTGAGCGCGATCGCAGCCGTGGCCCTGCTCGGGCTCGCGTGGCGGCGCCGGAAACCCCTGGTTCCATTGATTGTGCTTACGGGCTCAGAGGTTGCATCGGTCGCTGCTGGAGCGCGGACCCCAATGGTCGTCCCTGCGGTCGCACTTCTCGTGGCCACCTACTCGCTCGGTGCATATGCCGGCAATCTGGGGCTCGGAGTCGGCGCCTTGCTGCCCACGGCGATGGCGGCCAGCATCGACATTTTGTTGCCCAGACCTCCGGTTCCAGTGCTGAGCGGCCTCGTCTGGTATCTGATTTTCGTAACCGGAGCACCGGTGCTCATGGGCCGACTGGTTCGGAGCCGTTCGCGGTTGATTGGGCGGCTCGTCCGGCAGAGGACAGCGCTCCTGGCCGAACGCGACACGAGAGCCAGGCAGGCTGTGACGGCTGAGCGCCAACGAATCTCGCAGCAGCTGCGCGACGTTGTCATCCACAGCGTTGATTCGCTGATCGCCGATGTGGCCGTAGCAGAGGCTCACCCAGGCGCGGTAGGGGTCGCCGCCGTGCTGCGAATTGAATCGGTCGCCCGAAAGGCACTAGGCGAGATGCGACCCCTCTTGGGTCAACTCCATCGGCACGAGGCGGAGAAGGCGCAGACTCCGGCGCGGGCCTCAGCGGCGACTGCTCATTTCGAGGCCGAGTGCGGCCCAACGCCCGCATTGGCAAGTAGGCTCCACACTTCGCTCTTAAGGACGCCCTGGCCGGTCATTCTCGCTGGGGTGGTGCTCGTAGGGTTCGAGGCCGAGACCCAAGGTCTTGGCCTGTCGCACACCCGAAGCTTTTTGATCGACGCAAGCCTGGTTGGCATCGCAGCCCCAATCGCCTGGTCCCGGACGCGGCCGCTGGCCGCCGCCGCGATCTCTTTGATCGCTCTCTGCGCAACCTCACGTCTGTTGATTCCGATACCGATCTCAGGCGCCTTTGTTGTACTGGCCTTCTATCTGCCTTTCTCAGTCGCTACGTTCAGCCACCGCCGGATGGCGCTCATCGGACTCGCTGCTTACGCGCTCGGCGTCGTCGGAGCATTCGGGCTCCATGCGCCACAGGCTCTCGTCGTAGGGACCGGTGCCTGGGTAGCTGGTCGTTTGCTCGCAGATCGCACCCGGCTAGCGCGCGAACTGGAAGCGATCAACCGCAACTTGGCAGATGAACGCGACTTGCGAGCGTACGAACTGGTCCTCGAGGAACGCTTGCGAGTAGCCCGCGAGCTACACGACGTGATCGGTCACACGCTTACCGTGGTGGTACTGCAAGCGGGCGCTGCCCGGCGCAACTGGGTGGCCGACCGAGCCCGGGCGGCTCGAGCGCTAGCGAGTCTTGCCAGCGTTGCGCGTGAAGGTTTGACCGAGCTCATGGCGAGTCTTGATGCCCTGGACGAACCTGCACTAACGCCAGCTCGTTTGGTATTCCGGGACGTTGAGGCTCTGATTGAGCAGGCGCGGTCAGCCGGAGTGAGCGTGGCGTTCTTGCCAGAGACTCTCCCTTCCATCGTCAACCCCCAGCTGCAGCTCACGACCTACCGCATCGTTCAGGAGGCACTGACCAACGTGATGAAGCACGCGCCACGATCCCGGGCACAGGTGCGCATCCGATCCGTAGCCGGAAGCCTCGAAGTGGAAGTGACCAACAGCGGCCCGATGCGAGATGGTCACAGCGACGGCGGGCGAGTGGGTCAGGGCCTACCTGGGATGGCACACCGAGTCGCTGCCAACGGCGGCGAGCTGAGGTGGGGGCCCGTATCAACAGGCGGATTCACGGTACGAGCGAGCCTGCCGATACAAGAATTGGTTTGAGGTGGTCATCCGAGTGGCGATTGCTGACGACCAGGAATTGGTCCGGGCTGGCCTGCGAGGGATCATCGAGGCGGAGCCCGACATACAGGTAATCGGCGAGGCCTCCGATGGCGAGAGCGCCGTCGCGCTGGCGTTCCGTGAGCGGCCAGACGTGTTCCTGATGGACGTTCGGATGCCGGGCCTCGACGGCATCCAGGCCACCGAGCAAATCGTCGCAACGCTTGCACTAACTCGGGTTTTGGTTCTAACCACGTTCGACCTCGACGAAAACGTGTATCGCGCGGTCAAGGCAGGCGCGGCTGGGTTTCTCCTCAAGGACCTGCCTGCCGAAGACTTGGTGGCGGCGATCCGGTCTGCCGCCCGAGGATCAGACGCGCTCCTGGCGCCAGCGGTCACTCGGCGCCTGGTGGAGCGCTTTGCGCGACGGCGCCCCCCAACCAAGGCATCGGTCCGGGTCGCCGATGAGCTGACGGCCCGCGAGCTGGAGGTGCTGAGGTTGGTGGCGAGCGGACTGTCCAATGCGGAAATAGCGCTCGAGTTGCACGTGAGTGGCACAACCGTCAAGACCCATGTCGCTCGGGTTCTGATGAAGCTCGGTCTCAGGGACCGCGTCCAGGCGGTCGTTGTCGCTTACGAGTCAGGCCTGGTCACACCCGGCGCCCAGCACTAATCCAGGTCGGGACACCTGACCTCGCCACGGCTGGACCAGCCCGTGCGTTTGACAGCTTATTTGACAGCTTACTCAGGACACTCTGTGACACGCCAAGACACTCCCTGACACAAACGCGTCAGAGCGCCGAATACGTGAGGCATGCCCTGACACGTCCTGACGCTTGATGGCAAGTAAGGTCAATCTCCTCTTAATCCCAAGGTTCAGGGTTCGACTCCCTGCGCGAGCACCATCTGTGTGTCACGAGATGCCCCTCCGCGTCAGGACGTGCCATTTGATGCGGACCGCTGTCATCAATTGAGGGTGAGGCGCACGACTGAAACAATCTCCTACACGCCCTAGAACGCGTCATAGCGCGTCAAAATTGTCTGGAGCCGCGACGTAATGGATCGGGCGCTTGACCGAGCCCCCGATCGCGACAGCGGAGTCCGTCTGACGCGGAGCCTGTTTTCAAATCCAATCGGCTCCGGATCCGTCGAGGCCAAGTGCGCTGAGCTCACCGAGGAAAAGCGCGTCGCCCGAGTCATGACCCACGGCGATGCCTCTTCGCTGCGATTTGCCAAGTACGAGGTGCAATTCGGTATGCGCCATCAGGTCGTTCACCGTCGCAGCGGCGTGAGCGAACGTGAGCAGGTAGTCGACAACGGCAAGCACTTCTGCACCGTCTCTTTCGGCCAGCCTGTACACCTCAGTTTGGGCCGGCGAATGTGCATACCGCCTTGCCGGTCCCCAGTCTTGATCGGTGATCCAATCATTCGAGGGGTAGTGTGCGCTGCCGACAACGTAGAAGTCACTCACTGGCTGCCCGTGAACGAGCGGGTTGAATATCCCGAACCAAAAGCCTGTGATGGTCGGGTCTGGTGGGTCATCACGAAGCAGTCTGCTAAACCAATCACGGGCATGGCGGGAGTCCCCATCCCAGTCGAGATTGGCATACCGAGCCCACCCCGCTCGAGGCTCGACCTGTCCACAAAGGGCGATCGCATGCGGGACAACCCCTTGGACGCCAGCACCGGTCTTCACCGAGGCGGCCACCATTTGCATGGCCTCATATCTGTCCAATAGGAGCCCTCCACTCAAGGGACGCGGCACCGGACGGAACGATCAAAGTATGGGCAGCAAAGTGATCGCAAGCCAAAGCAGCTTCTACTTATCGATGACGAGCCTTCCGGACTTCTCGACGCGGTTCTTGCCGACCGAAGCCGCACCTAAGCCAGCATCAACAATCAACTCGGGAGCGGTCAGGCGGTCGCTTCGTGAGGCAAGAGTTGAGGATTTGACATTTGCGCAGACCGCAACTATGGTCGCCGCTACGCGCTGATGCCAATCACTATCTGGCGTCGCGACGACAAGTACGAGGTCACTGTGAGCCCGCCGCACGGGCCGTTGTGGAGGTCAGGCGAATCCATGACCTCACGCGAGATCTTCGATGCGTTGATTCGCATGGGCTGCCACAGCACCGACATTCGTGATGCGTTCGATGCGGCGGATCCTTTTTGGACCGAGCGGCCCGGCGCCTGACAAAGGCGATCAGGGCGCTCCTGCCCACGGTCCCGGCGCATCGGACGGAAGACACCGACCGCACGACCTCGAACGTAGCGCCATTTGACAGCTTGTTTGACAGCTTACCCAGGACACTGATTGACACGTCAGGACGCTCTGTGACCCGAACGCGTCACACCGGCGAATGCGTGAGGCATGTCCTGACACTTCCTGACACTTCCTGACGCTTCCTGGCAAGGAAGGTCAATCTCCTCCTAATCCCAAGGTTCAGGGTTCGACTCCCTGCGCGAGCACCATCTGTGTGTCAGGGGATGCCCCAGCGTGACAGAACGTGCCACCTGATGCGGACCGCTGTCACAAATTGGGGGCGAGCCGCATTGCGGAAACAAATCTCTATCACGCTCGAAGCGCGTCACAACGCGTCAAATTGCCGAATGCCCCGACGGGCAGTCATGAGTCCTCGCGCGTGGAACCCAGCGACACGGCTATTTCGATTGGGGGGCTCACCGGATGAATTTGGCCGCTTGGATACCGATACGATCGACTGAAGGTTGTCGACCGCTACGGGTTCGGACTTCTCTATGAGGAACGTCCAACGCTCGAAACCGGCGCGCTCATGAACCGTCTAGGCCGAGATGCCACAGTCGATCTCGTCAGTGCATCTGATGAGGTTATTCAGCTCGCACACCCCGAATATCTCGTCTCAATTGGTCACCAGAAGGTCCCCAGTCTCATCAACATCGTTCGTTGGGCCAAACCTCTCGATCCGTCGGACTTTAAGTCTGCCCTCGAGCAGACCTTCGACTGGCCCGACGCCGAAGAGACCGTCGCGCGCTGCCGGCACAAAGTCCTCGTCGCGGACCTGATCGGAGCGGAGTTGCCATACAGGCAGAGGTACGAGCTGATCTCAAGGGTCGTGACAGCTGTGGCTGAGCTTAGCGAGCCAACGGCAATCCATTGGGAGGCGGCGGGTTGCGTTGTGCAGCCGGCACGTCTGAGGAGACGGCTTAGCTTCTACAGCAATGTGCGGGCCCACGAAATTACCAATCGAAACGGCTTCGAGTTGATGGACACCTTGGGCCTCGCGGCCCTCGGGTTGGTCGATGCTCAGTGTCTATTCAGAAAACTTGTCTCAAGCGAGATGGCACGCTGGATGTACTCGCTTGGCCGCCAGATCTTCGACAAGAGTGATTTCATCAAAGATGGTGACGCCATACCAGGTCCAGATCCTGCAGGGCATTGGGTATGCCGCCGCGCAGTGGCAATGATCCCCCCGGTTCGGCCAGTAATCGACATAGAGCCGCCTGCCGAGTTCGCCGGCAAGCGGTAGGGCGTTCCTGACGCAACGCCCAGGCCTACGGCGGTGGACAGCTTATTTGACAGCTTACTCAGGGCAGCCTGAGACATGCCAGGACACGCTGTGGCACGAACGCATCAGACCGCCGAATACGTGAGGCACGCCCTGACACTCCCTGACGCTTCCTGGCAGAGACGGTCAATCTCCTCTTAATCCCAAGGTTCAGGGTTCGACTCCCTGCGCGAGCACCATCAGTTTCAGACGAGCACTAAAATGCCATGTCGAGCCGCAGCGTCGGCGCAATTGGCTATGAATCTCAGCCGTGGTGGGGACTGCGCGAGAAATGCGTGTGACTTGACGGCTTATCTGACAGCTTACGAATAAATCCCCTTCATCCCGCGCTGCGTCATTCGCACCGGGGCAGCCTCGTGCCCGACCGGTTCAGCAATTAGGGGCTCACGCCGAGTCTCCAGTTGAGCGCGTTGCCAGGCGGTCCCGTTCTTGCGGCGACAACAGGTACGGTTTGACCACGTGGCACGCCCCACAGATCAGAGTCACCGGCATTGGATCAGCGGTGAGACCATCGTGCTCCAAGAGATCTGGCGCGAAAAGTTGTGGGCCGCGCGGCCGGTCACAGTAGTGGACGATTCGAAGGACCGCTTGGTGTTGTGGTGCCCCCGAGAAACGATACGCAAAGTCCCTGGCACGCCTCCTGAACGCCGGCGTCCAGCCACTCGCACGGACCACGTTAGAGAAGCTCTTAGCCGCTGCGATTGGGTGCTCGAAGACCATCAGTGGGATGTGTCGACTTTGTGGTTGCTCGAGCACCAAGCCTGGCACGCCGTTTGGGTGTCGTTTCTGCCGGACGGACGGCACCTGGGATGGTATGTGAACCTTCAGGAGCCGTACCGTCGCACCGAGCGGGGCATCCAGGCGATGGACCTGATGCTCGACATCGTCGTGAGTCCAGATCGCAGTTGGCACCGGAAAGACGAGGATGAGTTCGAAACCATGGTCGCTGCCGGCCTGTACTCTGAGGCGACAAGATCAGCTGTACGCGAGGAGGCGGCTACGGTGATTCGGCGAATCGAAAATTGCTCGGCGCCATTCGACGAACCGTGGCCCGAGTGGAGGCCCCCAATAGCATGGGACGTGCCTGTTCTACCGAACGGATGGGATCAGGTGGATTAGCCAACTCAGCTTCGAACACGGATCTAATCGCCGCCCCCGGCATAAGCGGAACCAATTACTGCTGGCCGTAACGGTTTGGCCGCGCGGACGTTCGGAAGCTCAGGAGTCGAATGGGCTCTAACCATTTATGTATCGCCGGTTTTGTTGGTCGCCTGACCTATCTCGTACTGGTCGCTTCGATGACAGGAGGGTGTGTCAACCAATCGATCGGGGCGCGGCCGTCGCCCGTGTTGGCGTCACCGGTGACGCCAACACCTATCGCGGTCGACAAGTCCCCGCAACCATCAGTTTCGCCCACGCCCAGCGCGACACCCCTCTCGCTGGCCACTATCCAGCGCCTCAACACTCAGGTCGGGTTTGTGGCTGCTTGGACGGGTGGCGGGCCGGGGCTGGCTAGAACGATTGACGGTGGGCGGACCTGGCAGAAAATCGCTGTGCCGACGGCCCGCATCACGACCCTTCGCTTCATCGATGCCAACGTTGGGTGGGCCGGGGGGTTCATACCGCGGGACATACCGCAGGTCGCGTGCCAGCAGGCGCCGCCTACGGCAGCGAGTCCATGTTACGGAGTCGTATTGCGGACGCAGGATGCCGGCGTCACCTGGCAGAGGACACTTCTCATCCCTGACTACGGCACCTATGCAGATCCGGTCTTGCAGATCCAGGCCGTCGACGGCCTGCGCGCGTGGGTGCTGGTCTTGTCATGCGATCCAAATTTATCAGCGACCACTGGGCTGAGCTGTCCAACGGAAGTACGGCGTACTACAGATGGCGGGCGAACGTGGACCACCCTGGTCCACGGGTCCGTCGTGGCCATCCGCTTCGCCACCGCGACTCGTGGCTGGCTTGCGATAGAGAGTTCGGATGGCAGCTTTGACGTTCGGCTGACCAACGATGGCGGCACCACATGGACTACTGGCTTGCGACGGACGATGTCCGGGACCGTGGTGGGCCTCGATGCCGCAGACAGCCAGACGGCCTGGGTGATCACTCAGGACGGCGGCTACTGCTCGTCAAGCACATGCACGAAGTACGAGCTCGTGAATACAAGTGACGGAGGCTCGACCTGGTCGAGTCTTGGCAACCCCAAGCCGACCACGGGAGCCTGCTTCGGTGGCCATCTGGTCGGACCGCTATTCGCCAGCCCGACGAGAGGATGGTTAGCGGAAAACCAGGGCGCCGGCGGGGCCGAAGTGACGACGGGCCTACTCCAAACGGAAGATGGCGGCAGATCATGGCGCTGCTCGAGCGTGCCGACTAATACATATCTGGTCAGCGCTGCCGATACGACCCATGTCTGGGTCACCAGCAACAGACTCGGCGATGAAAGCACGACGCTCTATTCGAGTGACGATGCCGGGATCACCTGGCAGGTTCTGGACCTGAGGGCACTCAGTTAAAGCTCCTGCTTCTGCGAGGCCGGTCTGACAGCTTGTTTGACAGCCTACCCATGAGACGCCCTGACACTCCCTGAGACGTCCTGAGACGCTTGCGTCATGCATTCAAATTCAAGTGAGACGTCCTGATCCGACCTGAGACACCCTGAGACGGTCTGTCCGGAGTCTCTTAATCCCAAGGTTCAGGGTTCGACTCCCTGCGCGAGCACCATCATTTTGTTCAAGGTCAGCCGCTGCTAGACGACAAAACGCCTTCGGCTGCCGTGCGACAGACCTTCGGCTGGTTCGCTACAGCTACTTCGGTACCTGCGCGACACTCCCCGGCCATGAGGGAGACTAGACCCGACCAGGGCACGTGGCCAAGAGCTCTGGTCATCGCGGTGACAGCAAGTGGGGTCAGCTCAGCGCACCTGTGGGCGGGCCCAGCGATGGACGCATCTATCCACCCTCGCTTCGTCAGCCGTTGGGTGAGGGGCCGTGATCACCTTAAAGTCACGGCTGGGTTCGTTACGCTGGAACTGCACCATTAGTCTCTGCCGCCATCCGGGACAGGATCTTGAAGCTACGCCACACCTCGCAGCCGTTGAACCAAGATGACACCCCCCGCGAACACCACGCCGATCGCGACCAGGTCACACAAACCGGTCAACGCGGCGAGCGCGGCCATCAGCAATAGGCCTCTCACGGCCGGAACGGTTGGATCCAGGTTGCCAATATTGGCAAGCCCCCAGTAGTTGTCGGCGCCCATACCGACTATGGAACCCGTTATGACGATCCCGACGAGTCCGATCCAGAAGAGCAGTGCGGGCTGCTCCCTGATGTTTAGCATTGTTAGGCAGACAGGCTACTCCGCGTGTCCGGCCGAGCTCGAAGAACGCTTTCCGCTCAGCTAGCGGTACCTACGCGACACTCCCTCGGATGAGAGAGATGAGTGTGACGGAGCCGAGGTACAAGGCGGTCTTGGCGGGGAAAGCCGGGTTACGGTTGGACATCGACCCACGTTTGCTGTTTGATGCGACTCGCGACGGTGAGACTGGCAACGGGAGTGGCCGGAGCGTTTGCTGTGTTGGCTCTGGCGGCCTGCAGCGTCGGACCAGTCAAGCCGACCCTTCCGCCTGCACCTCCCACCAACCTAAGGGTTGATTACGGCGACACGCTCGGGATCTTCTACATGAGCCCCGGCCAGACGCTCTTGGTGGAGCTCGATTACCCCACCAGCCGCGACAAGGCGGTGCTGGGCGTTGCCGGCCGGTATTCGAACGGCACGGTTTTCAAGGCCGCCGCAGTAGGTCGCACCTCGGTGACCGCGTACGTACACGTCGACTGCCCGATCGAATGCAACCCGCCGGCGCCACTACAGATCGTCGTGGTGGTGATCGACGACCTCGAGCTGCAGACTGGGCTCGTCATCTCAGAGCGAGACCAGGTCATCGCAGGGTTGGGCTATCCATCGGTGATCCATCTCCGCAGCGGACAGCGCTTCGTCCTTACGCTGCGGAACCTGCCAGGAGGCACTGCATGGGCACGCCTGATCAGCTCCGATCCGGCGATCATCGTGCCTGATCAGCCGGCGACACTGTTGGCGGACGGCATTCAGCGCGCGTTTCGAGCAGCCAAGCCCGGTCGTACAGGGGTCTGGGCAACCGGGACAGACTGTCCCTCAGGCGACCCCTGTCCCACGTCGCCCTACACTTCCTTCACCTTTCAGGTGTTCTCCTGAGAATGAGGGCGATCGGGGTCCATACGCATTAGAGATGGGAGCCCGACGAGGACGCGCCTTACAGCCGTCTGGCTGACGCCGCACTGTCGCTCACATGATTAGATGAGCGTGCAACCATGTCTCGGGCATATCCCCACGGTATGCGGTATCGGAGTGCAGCAGGTCGACCAGCGTTCCGGCTTGGCCCGTTCTCCCGCCCGTGATAGCCGTGGACGTAGCTTTCGCTCACGCCGCAGCGTTCGATCATCGACCTCGCACCCCGGTGGAGGCATCGCCACCACCTTCTCGAGTCGATGAGCAACACGGGCTAGAGGTGCGCCGCGGCCTCGTCCAGGAGCTCGGCCAGCGCATCGGGGGCATCGGCCCGTCCCACCGTGGCGAGGAGGATCGGCCGGCCCGCGTCTCGCATCGCGAAAAGAGTGCCGAGCGCCTGGGCGTGGAGAAATCGCGAGCTGTAGTCGCCGACCGCAACCGGCTCCGGGTCGCGTACCAACACTCGCAGCGACAACAGCTGGGGCGGGCCGGCGGTCTCGCTCTGTTCGGTCGAGTGGTAGTCGCGAGGTCCGGACCGAACTTTCGTCGGCCGCTCGAGGATGCGATTCCCAAACCGTGTGCCCGCTCGGCGCGCGACATGCCAAAGCGCCCCGGCCGTATCCCCGTTCACGGTGAGGTCGAAGTAACCCAGCCGACCGGCCGCGTTCAGCGATCGAACGACCGCCGCCAGGATCGCTCCCGCGTCGCGACGTTCGCCATCGAGGTCGGGCACCGGCGCGGCGCCGAAAAAGAGCTCCATGCGTCCCGATGCGGTCAGTGCAAGGTCTTCGGACGGGTAGGGCAGCCGGCCCTCGGCGTCGCGGAGGCTCCTCGCGTACGACTTGTAGTGCTCAACCGCGGGCTGCCCTGCGAATGTGATGCCTTGGAGATAGCCGACCAGCGCCACCGCCAGGTTCCAGCCCGCGAAGATGCGGGCGCAGGCGGCCACGCGCGACGTGGAGTCGCCCGGTTGTTCCAGATGAAGCACGGCCAACGGCCGATCGGGTAGTTCGGCGCCCGAGCCTTCGTCCAGGCGAAGAATGCAGAACCTGTCCGGCCACTCCTGCGCCGAGGCAAGGTCCTGGTCGTGGAAAACGAGAAGCCCCCGATCGTCTTTGCCCAGGCTCTCCTCGACCACCTGCTCCACCCACGGCGCGATCGGCGCCCATCGTGGGGGCAGGTCGAGCACCAGCATGTCGCGACCCGTGTCGATCTGAGTCGAGAGCCAAGCCGCGAGGCGAACAAAGGGGTCGGTCTCGACCATCCCGCGGCGCAAACCCGCCTCCACTTGGCACCGGCGCAGGATTTCGTGCAGGTGGCCGGGCAGTCCGATGGCTGCCGGTAGTAGAAACACACGCGTAGACGGCGCGCTCATGCGGCCTGCTGTGTGGCTGCGTCCGTCGAGCTGAACGTCGACGCGCAAGACTCCTCTCTTCTCCGCGAACCGATCGAGGAAAGAACCAGGCAGCGTCATCACCATCAAGTGGTCGGCGGTGTCCTCGACTCCGTGTGCGCGCAGCAGCTCCTCGAACCAGCGCAGATGGGTGATCGGCTCCTCCGAGGTCATGCCCATGCTCACGCCGACCATGAGGGTTCGGTTCAACGCGGCGCCGAGCTCGCCATCCGGAGACAGCTCGCGGAGCAGACGGTTGAGCGCGGCCGGGTCGCTGCTGTCGAGCGGGTGCACTGAAGGGCCCTCCGATTCGAAGAGGCCGATTCCTTTCAACGTGTGCACGGCCTGGACGGACCCGCCCATGCCCGACCAGACGACGTGCCTGAACCGTGCACGGATCGATCCGGCCAACTTCTCGACGTCCTCGATCGCCTCCGGGTGGTCGAGCGCCCATGCCACCTGGTCGACCCAGTCCAGCTTGACGTCGCTCCCTTCGGTCGCGAGCTCCGCCATCCGGCCGCGGCGCTCGATCAGCTGGCCGATGACGTCTTCGCGGGCCAGGCGATCGAGGACGGAGGCGATCGCCGAGGAGTCGAGCTCGATCGCGGCGGGCCTCATTCTCGGCGGACCGCCAGCGGGAGCTCCACCTCGCGGCCGCTGCGAGCCGATTCATACGCGGCGAGGATGATCTCGAGCGGCTTCCGCGCCTCCGGGCCGTCGATGGCGGGCTTTCCGCCCGACTCGATCGCATTGAGCACATCTCGCAGCTGCTCTCGATGGCCGGTGTATGAGATGTCAGCCGGGTTTGCGGCGGCGGCGGAACCCGCGCTCCCGTCGCCGGACGGTTGAAGCTTCCCGCCGTAAGGGGATGTTTCGCCTTTTTCGTCTTTCAGCTCTCGGACTTTGAGCTCGCCCGCCTCGACGATGGCGGTGCCTCCGGTCCCCGTCACCTCCAGGCGTTCGCTGAGCCCGGGGTAGACCGCCGTGGAGGACTCGAGGGTTCCAACGGCGCCGTTGGCGAAGCTGAGGACCGCGACCGCGATGTCCTCGACCTCGATGGCTTCGTGTGCCGAGGTACGGCAGCGCGCAAAGACACGCTCCACAGGTCCCATCACCCATTGCAAAAGGTCGACGTAGTGCACGCCCTGGTTCATGAGCGCGCCCCCGCCGTCGAGCTTCACCGTGCCACGCCAATCGCCGCTCTCGTAGTACTGCTGCGTCCGATACCACTTCACGATCGCGTCGCCGAGCACGAGGCGGCCGAGACGGCCTGTGTTGACGAGCTCTTTCAGAGCCTGAACTCCTTGATCCCAGCGGTGCTGCGAGATGACCGACAGCGTCACCCCACGCCGGTCACATTCCGCGATCAAGCGATCCGCCGCTTCGAGGGTGACTTCGATCGGCTTTTCCACCACGACGTGCTTGCCGGCCGCCGCTGCGCGGGTTCCGATCTCCGCGTGGATGCCGCTGGGGACGCAGACGCAAACCACGTCGATGTCCGGTCGCGCCATCAGGGCGTCCACGTCCAATTGCTCGACCCCGAACGTCGACGCGAGGTGGCGCGCGCGATCGATCTGTTCGTCGGCGGCCGCCACCAGTCTCGCGTTCGGCAGGTCGGCGATGGCCCTGGCATGAAATGGCGCGATCACCCCGCAGCCGATGATTCCGAAGCCGTATTGGCGTTCTGTCATTTTTCGGCGTCCCAGCTTCTCAAAATATCCGCGAATTGCGGAAGGGCGACCTCGGGCTCGGCCAGCTCCGGATGCCAGCGCTTTTCCCATTCGACCGAGAGCCAGCCGCCATAGCCGGCTTTGTCGAGGGCGTCGATGCACGCTCTCACCGGCACCTCGCCCTCACCGAGCAGTGTCAGCTGCCACTCGTCGGAATCGGCCTCGCGGCGGCAGTCTTTGATGTGGACGTGGGCGATCCGGCCGTGGAGCAGTCGCAAGACCTCCGCCGGCGAGTCGCCAACCCTATGAGGGTGGCCGACGTCCCAGATTGCGGCCGCAGCCGGCGGCAGATCATCCAGGACCTCGGCGACCAGCGTGGTGCTCGAGAAACGGTCGTGGGTCTCCAGAGCGATCGCGACCCCGAGTGGCTGCGCGGCGGTCGCCGCCTCTCCGAGCACATGCCGCGCTTGAGCGATGGCATGTGGCCGGCTGCGACCGGCGTCCCACTCGCCACCGAACACGCGCACCACCGGCGATTCCCATTCGCCGGCGAGCTCGAGAAACGTTTTGAGCTCGTCGAGCGCCGCTTTCGCGTCGGGCGCGGCCGCGACTCGCACCGAGCTGTCGACGGCGACGATCGGCAGGCCGGCGTCCGCGAACGTCCGGCGGACACGCTCACGCTCTGGCGCCGGCATCGCCCCATCGATGAGCTCGCCGTCGATCAATCGCAGCTCGACCCCTTCATAGCCGTATCGGCGCGCTCCGGCCACGACCTGGTCGAGTGACCACGTCGGACACGCCAGCGTGCTGAATGCAAGCTTCACGTGGTTTGCCACCCCGCCGCCACGGCGGCCTCGCGCACCCGCGTGACCGCGCCGGGAAGCTCAGATGCCAGGTCTGACCATTTGCATTCGATGGAACAAGCACCTCGATATTTGCCCTGCCGAAGGTGGCGTAGGAATGCTTCGATTCTGTCCTCAGCATGTCCGGGCGCGAGCCTCTCCGCCGCGGCGACATGCGCGTGAACGATAAGGTCCCCGAGACCGTCCATTACGCCGAGATCCTCGCCCTCGCATTGCATGTGCCAGAGGTCAGCGACCAGCCGGACGCCGTCCAGCCGCCGCTCCCTCAAGAATCCGGCCGCCTCGCCGACCGAGTTGAGGAGATTGGTCTCCTCCGAGTGAAGAGGCTCGACGGCCACCGTCACGCCTCGTGACGACGCATGCTCGTCGACCACGCGAACAGCTTCTTCGAACTGGTCCAGTGCCCGCTGGCGAGGGAACCCCGCTGGCACCGTGCGCGACGCGCCGCTACCGAACACGAGGACAGCGACTCCCAACCGCTGTACTCGATCGAGAGCCGCCGCGGCGTAAGCGGAAAGCTGATCCGTCGACGCGTCAGGACCGACGACCTTCAAGGTCGCGGGAAGGAAGACATTGACGGCACGAGCCGCAAGGGTCGAGCGCTCGATCAGATCGGCGAGCTGCTCGAACTCGTCAGGGCTTCCCATGAGCGCCTTGGCGACCGGCAGCTCGATGAAGTCGAGGCCAGCCGTCCGCTCGAGAGCGGATATGTCGCCGGCACCGGCACAGCAGCCGATCATCAGCCTGTCTTCACTCATTCGAACATCGAGTCGAACAAGTCCAAATTGAAAGGCAGTTGAAAGGGATCGCCCACTCTAGCCAATTCCATGATAAGCTCAAATCGTTCGAACACGAGAGTCGAACATCGTTGGAATGACTGGACGCCACACCTCGATGCGCGACGTGGCACGGGCGGCGGGGGTCTCTCTGGCGACTGTTTCGTACGTCGTCAACCACGGACCCAAGCCCGTCGGCGATGCCACACGCAAACGCGTGGTCGCCGCGATGCATAACGTGGGCTACCAGGCCGGAAGCCGGAGCCGCTCTCGCACGCGATCTCTCACGATCGGTGCGATCGTCCCGGACGCCACCAACTCCTTCTTCTCGCAGGCCCTCGCGGGGGCCGAGTCGGTCCTCAGCAAACCCGGCCACATGCTCGTGACCGCATCGAGCAACGACGACCCGGCGCGCGAGCTGAAGGCGCTGGAGGCGCTCATTCGCTCGAGGGTCGATGGGCTCATCCTGACGCCACAGGGCGACGTGCCGCCGGAAGTCGAGCGCCTGCGCTCGCGCGGCGTGCCCGTCGTGCTCATGGATCGCGACGGCGGCGACACCAAGCTCAACCGGGTCGTCATGGACAACTACGGCAGCGCGTTCCGGGCGACCAGGCTGCTCATCGAAAGCGGTCACCGCCGCATCGCGCTCGTCAACGGGCTCCAGCGCATCTCGACCGCGCGCGAGCGCTTGAAGGGGTATCGAGCCGCCCTCGAGCAGGCAGGTCTTGACTTCGATGAGAAGTACGTTCGCCTGGGGCCGTTCACCTCCGACTATGGGCGCCAGAGCACGCTCGACCTGCTGTCGCTGACCCCGCGGCCCGACGCGATCTTCAGCAGCAGCGTGATTCTCACCACAGGAGTGCTCTGGTCGCTTCGTGCACGCCGTGTGCGCTGGCCGCAGGACATCGCTGTCGTCGGCTTTGGCGACGCTGCATGGGCCTCGCTGGTGACGCCGACACTGACCGTCGTCGAGCAGCCGGCGCGCCAGCTTGGAGAGGTGGCCGCTCGCCTGCTTCTGTCGTCGAGTGACGGCTCGACCCAGGGACAGCAGCTCGTCCTCGAGTCTCAACTGGTGCTGCGTGAATCCCATCGGCGTCTGGCCAGGCAGGCCGCAAATGAATGACCGCTGGCCCATCAGCGCGTTCGGTGATGAGATCGCTCCCGGGCTGGAGGAGCAGATCGCGGTGCTGAAGGAGCAAAGCGTCGGTGGCCTCGAGCTCCGCTCGGCCTGGGGCGTCAACGTGGTCGACCTCGGAACCGAAGAGCTCGAGCGCACGGCCCGGCTGCTGGACGACGGCGGGATCGCCGTGTCGGCGATCGGATCGCCCGTGGGCAAGGCGGCGGTCGACGGTGACTTCGACGAGGAGGTAGCGCGCTTGCGAGCCGCACTCAATGCCGCCAAGCGACTCGACACCACGCGCATTCGGGTCTTCTCGTTTTTCATCCCCGAAGGGCGCCACGCCGAATTCAGGGATGAAGTGCTGCGGCGGATGACCACGTTTGCCAGGGAAGCCGCGGCGCAAGGCTTGATGCTCGTCCACGAAAACGAGAGCTACATCTACGGCGACGATGCCGAGCACTGCCGCGACCTGGTGGAGTCCGTTGGATCGCCGGCTCTGCAGATCGCATTCGACCCGGCCAACTTCGTCCAGGTAGGAGTGCGCCCGTTCGACGAAGCGTGGCCGCTCCTCGCTCAGCACGTCAGCCACTTTCACGTCAAGGACGCGGTGGCCGTCGACCGCGATGGCATCGAACCCTATCCGGCGCACGCGCCTGAGCTGAATCTCATGGCCAGCGTGCGGCCGGCCGGCGAGGGGCAGGGCCAGCTCGGGGAGCTCCTGCGCGCACTCGAACGCCAGGACTATCGCGGATACCTGGTGATCGAGCCTCATCTGCAGCTGCGTTTGCACGAGCTCGATGCGAGGGAGCGATTCGCCGTCGCTCTTTCCGCACTTCGGGGGTTGGTGGGCGAGACCGTGGCGAGACCTCATTGACGGCATCAAGGAGGAGGACAGATGGCTGACATCTTTCAAGGCAAGCTGACGCGAAGGCGTTTCCTGGAGGTGGCGGGGATGGGCGCCGCGGCCACAGTCGCCATGCCTGGGTTCCTCGAGGCCTGCGCTCAATCGAGCACCGGCTCGGCGACCGGCTCGCCCAAGCCGGCAACGCTCTCGCTATATGTCGCCAAGGACACCGCGCGGCCGCAGGCGCAGGCGCAGCTGTTCGACATGATCAAGGCCAAATTCGAGCAGGAGAATCCCGGCTCGTCGTTCACGTACGACACATATGCATCCGCCGCCGAAGAAACGACCAAGCTGGAGACATCCGCCGCAGCGCAGGAGGGACCCGACATCTTCGAGTTCGGATCGACGCTCGTGCCGACCGCGTACGCGACTGGCAGCTTCGAGGTCTTCACCAACGACATGTGGAACCACATCGGGGGCAAGACCATCTTCTTCCCGCCGCAGCTGACCATGAGCGGGCCGTCACCCGACAAGCTGATCGCAGTGCCGGTCAGCGGCAACCCGTGGGCGATGGTTCACAACAAGGCGATGTTCCAGGCGGCAGGCATCAACCAGGTGCCCACGACGTGGAGCGACTTCATCGCCGCGGCCAAAGAGATGACCAACGGGACCGACCACTGGGGCACCGCGATGGCTCCGGCCGACGGCTTCGACCCGTGGCACAAGATCTGGCTCTTCGTGACCCAGCTCGGCGGCAATCTGATGGACTCGACCGGCAAGAAGGGCCTGCTCGACTCCGACGCGTCGCTCGAGGCCTGTGCTTTCTGGCTCGACTGGATGGCCAAGTACAAGATCGCCGCTCGCCAGGACGCGACGTTCAAGGGCGCCGACGAGGTTCGCGCCTTCGCCACCGGCAAGATCGGCTTTTCGGTCATGGCGGGGCCCGGAGGAATGGGGACCTGGGACAACTCCCCGGTCGCCGGTCAATATGAGTACACGCTCGGCCCCACCATTCCGTACGGCATGTCCTCGCTTCCCTCAGGCGGCAAGGCCGCCCAGGGCTTCGTGTCCGGCCAGTACTACACCCTGTTCAAGTACAGCAAGAACCAGGAGCTCGCCCTCAACCTGCTCAAAGTCGTGGTGAGCCCGGAGATCCAGTACCAGTACTTCAACCTGCGCAAGCAGCAGCCGGTCGTCCTGGAGACGTTCAACAAATATCCGGAGCTGAAGCGGGGAAACTGGGCGGCGCTCTACGACGCCGCGCTCAAGGCTTACCCAACGCCCTTCTTCTCCGCATGGGGACCGCTCGAGGTGGAGCTGGGCAAGGCGATCAACAAGATCGCGGGCCAGATCGGAATCTCAGGTTCCTACACGATGAGCGACCTGAAGGCCGCCCTGACGCAG
>Ga0070697_100001409_pt1 | contig 18254 bp, 16 predicted proteins | sample KBSK1501metaG_FD_65475 | JGI IMG/M metagenome (GOLD analysis project Ga0070697, IMG submission 65475) | Corn, switchgrass and miscanthus rhizosphere microbial communities from Kellogg Biological Station, Michigan, USA - KBS K1-50-1 metaG | ecosystem: Host-associated > Plants > Roots >... | reverse complement strand
AAAGCGGCGGCGCCCGCCTACACCAAGGTCTTTGGCGAAAGTCTCGTCAAGGAAGCGCAAAAGGACGATCGGATCGTAGCGATCACCGCGGCGATGCCGTCGGGCACCGGCGTGGACATTTTCGCAAAAGCATTCCCGCAGCGCACCTTCGACGTCGGAATTGCCGAACAGCATGCCGTCACATTCGCAGCCGGCTTGGCCGCCCAAGGATTCAAGCCGTTCGCCGCGATCTATTCGACATTCCTCCAGCGCGCCTACGATCAAGTCGTGCACGACGTGGCAATCCAACGCCTGCCCGTGCGCTTTGCGATGGATCGCGCGGGCCTCGTCGGCGCCGACGGTCCCACGCATGCGGGCTCGTTTGATCTTGCCTATCTCGGCTGCCTGCCCGGGTTCGTGATCATGGCCGCGGCCGACGAGGTTGAACTCGTCAACATGGTCGCCACGGCCGCGGCCATCGACGATCGTCCTTCGGCCTTGCGCTATCCGCGCGGTGAGGGCCTGGGTCTCGCGCTTCCCGACCACGGCGTCCCGCTCGAGATCGGGCGCGGACGCATCGTCAGAGAGGGCGGCACGGTTGCGCTCCTGTCGCTGGGCGCCCGTCTCGCCGAGTGCTTGAAAGCGGCGGACATGCTCGCGGCGCACGGCATCTCCACGACGGTGGCCGACGCGCGATTCGCCAAGCCGCTCGACCGCGATTTAATTCTGAGCCTTGCGCGGCACCACGAAATTCTGATCACGATCGAGGAAGGCGCGATTGGCGGGTTCGGGGCACACGTCCTGCAATTGCTCGCCGAAAACGGCGCCCTCGAACAGGCGGGCTTCAAGGCGCGCTGCATGGTTTTACCCGACGTCTTTCTTGACCATGACACGCCGGCGGCCATGTACGCGAAGGCCGGGCTCGATGCGAATGGCATCGTCGCCAAGGTGTTCAACGTCCTCGGTTCAGGACGTCGCGCCGCCAGGCTGCAGGCCGTTCCGCTTGCCGATCTCGCCGAGCGCTCGCAGTCCAATGGCAAGGACAAATCGCATCATGGTGTCGGCCTGAACGGAGTGGCGGTATGAGGGTCATTCTCGCCCAGCCGCGCGGTTTCTGCGCCGGCGTGATCAGAGCCATCGAGATTGTCGAGCGTGCGCTCGATAAGTATGGGCCGCCTGTCTATGTGCGCCACGAGATCGTACACAATAAGTGGGTGGTCGAATCGCTGAAAGCCCGCGGCGCGGTTTTTGTAGAGGAGCTTTCTGAAATTCCACCGAACGGAATCACGATTTTCAGCGCGCATGGCGTTTCCAAGACAGTGGAGGCCGAGGCGAAGCGGCGCGGCCTGCATGTCTTGAACGCGACCTGTCCGCTCGTCTCCAAGGTTCACGCCCAGGGAAGGCACTACGTTCGCCAGGGGCGTACCGTGATCCTGATCGGCCACGCCGGACACCCCGAAGTACTGGGCACGGTGGGCCAGATTAACGGGCCGATCTTGTTGATCCAAACCGAACGCGACGTCCAATCGATAGACCTGCCAAGGGATACGCCGATTGCCTACGTGACGCAGACCACGTTGAGCATCGATGACACGCGCGGGATCATCGACGCGCTGTATCGCCGCTTCGACGACGTCGTCGGGCCGGGCACGCAAGATATTTGCTACGCGACGCAAAACCGTCAGACGGCGCTGAAAGAGCTCAGCAAGCTGGTCGACGTCATTTTCGTGGTGGGCGCCAAGAACAGCTCAAATTCAAACCGGCTTCGCGAGATCGGAATTGAGGCGGGCATTCCGGCCCACCTGATCGCGAATGGTAGTGACATCAGGCCGGAATGGTTGCACGGTGTCGAGGTGGTCGGGCTTACCGCGGGCGCCTCGGCTCCTGAAATCATGGTCACGGATGTGATTGATGCCCTGCGCCGGATTGCCCCGGTCGAGGTGTCGACGCTGCCCGGCCGCGAAGAGCGCATCGCGTTCCGGGTTCCGGTCGAACTGCTCGATGTGGCGAGCACCGGCACGATAGGTCAAGGAGGATAAGCTTGGGCATCCCTCTCTTACAGAAATTGCTCGTCGGCAGCTACGTCGTTCGGCAGCGCATTGCGGGGCGAAAGCGTTATCCGCTCGTGCTCATGCTCGAGCCGCTGTTCCGCTGCAACCTTGCCTGCGCCGGCTGCGGCAAGATCGACTACCCCGACGAAATCCTCAAACAAAGCATGTCGGTCGAAGACGCGCTCGGCGCCGTGGACGAATGCGGAGCGCCGGTCGTATCAATCGCCGGGGGCGAGCCGCTATTGCACAAGAAGCTGCCGGAGATCGTGAAAGGCATCATCGCGCGCCGCAAATTCGTTTATCTGTGCACCAACGCATTGTTGATGGAAAAGCGGATGGCGCAATACGAGCCGAGCCCCTTCTTCACCTGGTCGGTGCATCTCGACGGCGACAAGGAAATGCATGACATCTCGGTCTGCCAGCCGGGCGTTTACGACCGCGCCGTGGCCGCCATCAGGCGCGCGAAGGAGCGCGGCTTCCGCGTCACGCTGAACTGCACCTTGTTCAACAACGCCAAGGCGGATCGGGTCGCGGCCTTTTTCGATTCGGCAAAGGAGCTCGGCGTCGACGGGATCACGGTGTCGCCCGGCTATGCCTATGAGCGCGCGCCCGATCAGCAACACTTCCTCAATCGCGACACGACGAAGCGCCTGTTCCGCGACATTCTTCGCCGCGGGCGCGGCGGACGGAATTGGGACTTCAGCCAATCGGGCCTGTTTCTCGATTTTCTGGCGGGCAACCAGCAATACCACTGCACGCCCTGGGGCAATCCGACGCGCAATGTTTTCGGCTGGCAGCGGCCCTGCTACCTGTTGGGCGAGGGCTATGCCAAGACCTTCCGCGAACTGATGGACGAGACCAAGTGGGATTCGTACGGCACCGGCAACTATGAAAAGTGCGCCGATTGCATGGTCCATTGCGGCTATGAGGCGACGGCCGTGAACGACGCGGTGGCAAATCCGCTCAAGGCGCTCGGCGTGGCGTTGCGCGGTGTCCGCACCGAAGGCGCGATGGCGCCGGAGATCGCGCTCGACCGGCAGCGGCCGGCGCAATACGTGTTCTCGCGGCAGGTGGAGAAGCAAGTGGAAAAGATTCACCGGCGCGAACACGAGGCGAGTTTGGCCGGCACCCATTAGTCGCGGCGCGGCCCGCTCGCAGCCAATTGCCTACATGCCGAATTCAACGCGGGCGGCATTGCCCGTCTTCAAGTTGCGGAAGCGCGCGAGCGCCCATAGCGGAAAATATTTCCGGTAGCCGTGATAGCGCAGATAAAAGACGCGCGGAAAGCCGGTGGCGGTATAGCGCTCTTCGTCCCACAGACCCGCTTTGTTTTGCGTCCGCCGCAGATATTCGACGCCGCGGGCGACGGCCGGATGATTGATTTCGCCGGCGGCCATCAGGCCGAGCAGCGCCCAAGCCGTTTGCGAGACGGTGCTAGGCGCCTCCTCATAGCCGCGATAATCGAGCTTGTAGCTCGTACCGTCTTCGCCCCAGCCGCCGTCGCGATTTTGAATTGAGACGAGCCAGGCGGCGGCGCGCCGGATCTGGGACGAATGGTGCGGAACGCCGCAAGCGTTTAGCGCGCACAGCACCGACCAGGTGCCGTAGATGTAATTCATCCCCCAGCGTCCATACCAACTCCCCTCCGCCAATTGCCGCGAGAACAGGAAGTCGACGCCGCGCTTGAGCGCCGGATTTTGCGCAGGCATCTCGCCGAGTTGGGCGAACATCGAGAGGCACCGCGCCGTCACATCCTCGGTCGGCGGATCGGTCAGCGCGCCGTGATCGGCGAAGGGGATGTTGTTGAGGTAGCCGTAAATATTGTCGACATCGAAGGCCGCCCACCCGCCGTTCGTGCTTTGCAGGCCCCGCACCCATTCGACGCCGCGGCCGATCGCCGCGGCGAATTGCGTTGCGGCGCCGAGCCGGCGCGCGCGATCCATCGCCATCACCACAACGGCCGTATCGTCGAGATCGGGATAATGCGCATTGGCGTATTGGAATGCCCAGCCGCCGGGCCGCACCGCGGGGCGGCGCTCCGCCCAATCGCCGCGAATTTCGAGGATTTGCCGCGGCAGGAACCATTGCAGGCTTTTCTCCGCCTCTGGCAGCGCTTCCTTGCCGCCCGCCTCGAGCACCGCGTGACAGGCGAGCGCCGTGTCCCAGACCGGCGACAGACAAGGCTGGCAATAGGCCTCGTCGGGCGCGACCGCCAAGAGCTTTTCGATTGAAGCGCGGGCGATCGCCGCGTTGCGGCTATTCGCCGAACCGCCGAGCACGTCGAACATCATCACCGCATTGGCCATCGCCGGAAAGATCGCGCCGAGGCCGTCTTCGCCGTTCAGCCGCTCGGTCACGAAGGCGACGGCCTTGTCGATCGCGCGGCGCCGCAAGCGTTTGGGCGAAATCGCGTCGATGCGCCGCGCCACAACATCCACGCCGCGGAAGAATAAAAAAAGCAGCCGGCTCTGGTGCGGGGCTCTCGCCGGAGGCCCGACTAGCTCCGGCCGGCCGACGAAAAGCTCATCGATGCTTACGCGGCGCGGATTTTTGGCCCGCGGCCGCAACGCCTGCAAGACCAGCAACGGCACGATCACCGTGCGCGCCCAATACGAGACCTTCGAAAGATGGAACGGAAACCAGCGCGGCAAGAGCATGATTTCGACGGGCATCGCCGGCACGCTTCGCCAGGACAAAATTCCGTAAAGCGACAACAGCACGCGCGTAAACACGTTGCAGCCCTTCGCGCCGCCGCGCGCCAATATCGCCTCGCGGGCGCGACGCATGTGATCGGCGTCGGGTCGGTCTCCGATCATTTTGAGCGCGAAGTATGCCTTCACGCTGGCGCTCATGTCGAAGACGCCCGCGTGAAAGAGCGGCCAGCCGCCGTGGCTTCCCTGGATCCGGCGGAGGTAGACGGCGATCTTTTGTTCGAGCGCGGCGTCGATCGGCTCGCCGCGATAATGGCGCAGGAGCACGTATTCCGCGGGGATCGTCGCATCGGCCTCCAGCTCGAAGAGCCAATGACCGTCGCTATGTTGCGATTGCAGAAGTGCGCGCAGCGCCATGCTCGCGGCGTGATCGAGATCGCCGCCGGAATCCAGCGCCGGCGTCGCCGGCCGTGGAGTGGCGACGTCGGACTTCATGCCGCCATCCGCCGATCGAGATTGGCGAGATCGGCGGCGCGATTGCCTGAGCGAACGGCGCCCTCGAGCGTCGCCGGCAGGCCGGTTGCGGTCCAGTCTCCCGCGAGAAACAAGTTGCGCCACGCCGTTTCCGCCTTGGGACGCTTGGCATTCTCCTCCGGCGTCGCCGCAAATGTTGCGCGCCGCTCGCGCACAATTTGCCACGGCGGAAGCTCGATCGGCAGTTGCATAACCGTAGCCACGTCTCGCCAGATTTCTTGCGCAATATGGGCTCGCGGCATTTGCGATAAACGCTCGGCATCGCTGACCGTGACCGATACCCGACCCGGCGTCGAGAAGATCCAATCGCTGGTGCCGTTGATAACCCCGATCATCGGCGGAAAATATTCGGGGGGATCGACGCGAAAATGCACGTTCACGATCGGACGGAATGAAGACGGTGCTTGCAAGTCCGGCACGAGGCGGTCGGCGGCATAAGCCGGGACCGCAAGGATGACCATATCATTTTCGCCCAGCGATACGGCCTCGTCGCCAAAATCGAGCTGCAAGACACGATGGTCGGCGAAGCGCAGACCGTGCAATTCGCGCTTGAATGATACGCTCACGCCGCGTTGCTGCAGATAATCGACGGCGGGCTCGATAAACACATTGCCGATTCCTTCACGCGCCATCAGCGGCCGGCATGCCTGGCCGCCGAGCGCCAGCGTCTCGCGAATGAGCGCCGCCGCTAACTTGGTCGAAGCGCTGAGCGGCTCGATGTTCAGCGCGGCAAGGAAAAACGGAGAAATCAATCGCTCGTAGAGCGGGCCCACACCGCTTACCACTTTGCTGAGAGGTTTGTCGGTCGAGGCCCACGCGAGGCGCGCCAGCGACAAATAATCGATCGCACGCGTCTGCGGCACGCGGCGACGCTTGTCGAAAATCCACCACGGAAACAGGCCGTTGCCGAAGCGCAAGGTCCATCGTTTGTCGGTCGCCAAATCCACAAAGGGAAAGTCGGCGGCGGCAGGCCCCTGCAGCCGCGCTTCGCTGCCGATCTTCCTCACGAAAGCTCGCGCCGCGCGATTGCCTGAAAGCACCAGATGCGTCCCGTTGTCGATCAACATGCCGGTTGTCTCGTCGTAATACGACCGGCAACGGCCGCCCGCTTGTTCCGTGGCCTCGTGGATGACGATCGCCCGCCGACGATCCGCCAGGCGCACGGCGGCCGCAAGCCCGGCGAGGCCCGCCCCAATAATATGAACCGTACCGCTATCAGATGATCGCATGCCGCAGGGCAATCCGTAGTAGCTGGGACCGGCTGAGGTGAACGCGGTGACGCGGACGAGACCAGCCGCGCGCAACCATATTCTCAAGCGTTTGCCGATAGGCCCGTTGCATAATCTTCGGCGCGCGGGCGACGCGCCGCGGAAAACGGGCGAGGATCTCGTCGGATTTGATGAAATGAGTTCGCGCCCGCTCGACAACAAAGTTGCAGGCGGCCGCGACGGCGGGATCGGCGACCACCGACTGCGGGTCGGTGGTGCCTATGCCGGCGCATCGTAGCGCTTCTTGCGGCAGATAGAGACGCCCGACAGCCGCGTCGTCATCGATATCGCGCAAGATGTTCGTCAATTGCAGCGCACAGCCGAGATGGTGCGCAAGCATTTTGCCGTTGTGTTCGTCCATTCCGAAAATGCGAACGGACAGCCGGCCGACGGCGCATGCCACGCGGTCACAGTAAAGATCGAGTTGCTCGAGATCAGGAGCGCGGATGTCTTGCGCGGCATCCGTTTCCATTCCCTCGATAACCGCGAAGAAATCCTCTTTCTGCAAAGAAAACCGAGCGCTTGCCTGCGCGAGGCCCTCGAGCCCGGCCGGGACAGCCCCCGCATAAAGCGCATCAATGTCGCGGCGCCAGTCGGCGAGGCGTTGCAGCCGCCAGGAGCGAGGCGCATCGCTATCGGCAACATCGTCGACCATCCTGCAGAACGAGTAGACCTCAAACATCGCCTGCCTTTGCTCGCGAGGCAGTATCCGCATGGCAAAATAGAACGAGCTGCCGCCGGCGCGCCTCGCGGCGCTCTGACTTCTTTCCAAGACCTGGGTCGTCTCAGCATTCATGCGCTTGCGGCCGATAAAAATGCGTTGCCGTCCGGACTAGCACGCGCAACAGGCGCACCGTCGCGCCGGCCGCCGCGGTCACGAACGCCTGCGTTTTGGTCAAATGCACCGGTTCGCTCAGCGGATCGCGCTTTTGCAAAATCGCAACCAGGCGGCCGGCCAGCCGCTGGATCGCCGCAATCTCCATGGCGAGCCTGACATTGCCGACGGCCTCCGGCAACGGGCGGCTCTGATGCAAGAGAGCCGCGGTGCGCCCGGCAAGATCGTGCAGGCAGCCGATTAATGCCGGGCTGGATTGCGCCTGGCCGAGTGCCTCGACGGCGACGCCGTGGTCGGATAGCACGTCGAGCGGAAGGTAGACGCGGTTCAGCCTGCGGTAATCCGCCTTGCAATCTTGCAGGTGGTTGATGATCTGCAAGGCCGCGCAGAGCGCGTCCGAAGCCGGCCATGTCGATTTCGACTCGCCGTGGACGTCGAGGACGAAGCGGCCCACGGGCATCGCCGAATAGGTGCAGTAGCCGATCAGCTCACTCCAATTGTCGTAGCGCGACTTGACCACGTCTTGCCGAAACGCCTTCAACAGGTCCTGCGCGTGAACAGCGGAAAGCCCGCGGCCATTCAACGCTTCGCGCAGCGCGACGCCGACCGGCTCGTCATCGCCGCCGGCCAACAAGCTCGCTTCGAGGCTGTCGAGCCGCGCCAGCTTTTCGCTTCGGCCCAAGGATGGGTGGTCGGCGATGTCGTCGGCGACACGAACAAAGTCGTAGAACGCCAGGATGATCGGACGATGGCGCCGTTCGAGCAACCGCGACGCCACGGGGAAATTCTCATCTCGGTGATTTTTCCCCGATCGAAGGTGAGCGCTGCCGGTCATCGCGGGATTGACGCGTCGGCGTATACGCGCCCCTTCCACCTGCCGCCTTGCTTCCGCGCATGACGGTACGCCGAATCGAGCGTGTAATATGCATAGAGCAGCGCGATGGCGGGAAGCGCCACGCCCCACAGCGGCGACACTCCGTAAAAACGCAATGTCGGCTGAAATGCCGCCGTCATTGCCGCCCACGCCGCAAACCCCAAATATCGCTCCGCCCCGGTTCCGAACAGGGCGAGCAGCGGCGGGATTACGAAGGTAACGGCCAAGCCCGCGATCGTCAGCGCAAGCAAGAGCGGAGAATTGCGAAGCTGCGCGTACGCCGATCGCGAGACCATTCGTTTCACGTCGGCAAGTTTCTCGCATGCGCGGAGGCTGCGAACCCGATCGGTGAGACCCAGCCAGATCGGGCCGCGTGTCTTTAAAACTTTCGCCAACGCGCAATCGTCGATCAGCGCGTTTCTGACACTTTCGATTCCGCCGCAAGCGCGCAGTGCGTCCGCGCGTATGAGCATGCAGCCGCCGGCCGCCGCTGCCGTCGAGGCATCAGCTCGGCCCACCCAGGCGAAGGGAAAGAGCATCTGGAAAAAAAACACGAAGGCCGGGACATGCATGCGCTCTGCGAGGCTTTCACACCGCAGCTTGGCCAAAAGCGAGGTCAAGGCGAATTCGCCGGCGAGCGCCTTCGATGCCAGCCAGGTCAAAGTGTCGGCCGCGTGAACGATGTCGGCGTCGGTCAATAGGAAATAATCCGGTTGAATTTGTTGCATTTGGGCCGCCTCAATTCCCTGATTGAGCGCCCATAATTTCCCGGTCCAGCCGGATGGCAAGCCGTGGCTCATGATAACCCTGACGCGAGACTCGGCTTGCTCGCCTTGCGCTGCATTCCTCGCCGCCATGGCCGTTCCATCGCTGCTGTCGTCGTCAACGACAATGACCGTGAACCGACCAGCATAGTCCTGGCGCAATAGGGAAACGAGGCTCGCGGCAATGAAATCGGCCTCGTCGCGGGCGGGTATCACAACGGCAATTGAGGGCCATCGGCCGGGAGTGGGCGGCGGTGAGCCGTCCCGCACGGAAGCCCGCCAGAAATCGCCCCGGGCGAAGATCAGATAAATCCAGATCGCGACGGAGATTCCAGCAACGACGCTCAACATGCTTGGGAGGTTCCGCAATGACGGGATAGCGTTGATGATAATGCCTAAAACCCCCATTAGTTCATTCGATTGGGGAACAATCGACCGACCATCGAATTCACGGTATTAGGGGCAAAAGGGTTTCCGCATTGACGCGACTGGCTCAAACTCCGGTACGGCCACATTCCGGCGAAATTCGGCCTTCCGACGGCGCCGACCCGAGCGGGCTGTTCAAACAGCGCCTCGAGGCGATAGCCGCCGAAACCGAGGGTGTGCTCGACCAGCTGCTGCAGCCGCAACTCGTCGCCGGTGAACTGCTGCGCCCGGCCCGACTCCTCGATGCGATGCGTTACGCGAGCCTTGAAGGCGGCAAGCGGTTTCGCCCCTTTCTGGTTGTCGAAACCGCGAATCTGTTCGGCGTTGCGCGGAGTCAGTCCTTGATGGTGGGCGCCGCGCTTGAGTGCGTGCATTGCTACTCGCTTGTTCACGATGACCTTCCCGCCATGGACGATGACGCATTGCGCCGCGGACGGCCGACCGTTCACAAAGCCTTCGACGACGCAACCGCGATCCTTGCGGGCGACAGCCTTTTGACTCTGGCGTTCGATATTCTGTCGCGGCCGGAGACCCATCCCGATGCCGCCATCCGGGTTGAACTCATTTCGGCGCTGGCGAAAGCCGCCGGCGTCGGAGGAATGGCGGGCGGGCAGATGCTCGATCTTGCGGCCGAGGGCCGGTTTGCAAACGGCGGGCAGAGCCGACTTGCCTTCGACGACATTAAAATACTGCAGTCGATGAAGACCGGCGCGCTGTTGTCGTTTGCGTGCGCGAGCGGAGGCATACTCGGGAACGCGCGGCCGCAGGCGCGCGCGGCGCTCGCCCGTTACGGTTCGGCGATCGGCGAAGCGTTTCAGATCGCCGACGATTTGCTCGATGTGAGCGGCGATCCGGCCACGGTCGGCAAAGCGACCGGCAAGGATGCGGCGGCACACAAGGCGACCTTCGTGAGCCTGCTCGGCGTGGCGGGCGCGCGCGAGCGGCTTAATGCGCTTGTTGAAGAAGCGGAATCGGCTGTGACCTCGCTCGGCGAGGATGGCGGCGTTCTCAAAGCGGCCGCGCACTTCATCGCAAATCGCCAGAATTGAAGCGGCAGCAGGTCGACCGCGATGCTTAATGGATCGATAATGAACAAACCCGTCGTTCCCACCGCAGCCTTGGCGTTCGGCGCGGCCGCGCGCAAGCGCGGGGTGGCGGTGCGAGTGGGCGCGGTGGTGGTCGGGGGCGGGGCGCCGATCGTGGTGCAGTCGATGACCAACACCGACACCGCCGACGCGGAAGGAACCGCGCGCCAGGTCGGGGAGCTTGCGCGCGCGGGCTCGGAGCTCGTGCGCATCACGGTCGATCGCGACGAGGCGGCGGCGGCGGTGCCGAAGATCAAGGAGCGGCTGGGTCAGATGGGCGTCGACGTGCCCTTGATCGGCGATTTTCACTATATCGGCCATAAATTGCTTGCCGATCACCCGGCTTGCGCCGCCGCCCTCGACAAGTACCGCATCAATCCGGGCAATGTCGGCTTTCGCGAGAAGCGCGAGCGGCAGTTCTCGGCGATCATCGAGATCGCGCTCCGCCACCAAAAGCCGGTGCGCATCGGCGCCAATTGGGGCTCGCTCGACCAGGAATTGCTCACCCGGCTGATGGACGAAAACGCGCGCGCGGCGGAGCCCGCTGACGCCCGCGCGGTGATGCGCGAAGCCATGGTGCGCTCGGCCCTTCTGTCGGCGGCGCGGGCCGAAGAACTCGGCATGAAGCGCGAGCAGATTATTCTCTCCGCCAAGGTGTCGGCGGTGCAGGATCTGATCGCGGTCTATGGGGAGCTGGCGCGGCGCTGCGATTACGCGCTGCATCTCGGCCTCACCGAGGCCGGCATGGGCTCGAAAGGAATCGTCGCCTCGAGTGCGGCGCTCGGCGTGCTCCTGCAGCAGGGGATCGGCGACACCATTCGCGTTTCGCTCACGCCGGAGCCGAACGGCGACCGCACGCGAGAAGTGCAGGTGGCGCAGGAGCTGTTGCAGACGATGGGACTGCGCACCTTCGTGCCGCTGGTGGCCGCCTGCCCCGGCTGCGGGCGCACGACCTCGGCTACCTTTCAGGAACTCGCCGCCGAGGTGCAGGGCTTTATCCGCACCCGCATGCCGGAGTGGAAGAAGCACTATCCCGGGGTGGAGGGGCTTTCGGTCGCGGTGATGGGCTGCATCGTCAACGGTCCGGGGGAGTCGAAGCACGCCGACATCGGCATTTCGCTGCCCGGCACCGGGGAAGCGCCGACGGCGCCGGTGTTCGTCGAGGGCAAGAAGGTGGCGACGCTGCGCGGTGAGACGCTCACCGCCGACTTCAAGCGCATGGTCGAGGATTACGTCGCGCGCCGCTTCGCCGCCGCCCGCCCCGACGCCGCCGAATAATCTCAGCCGGCGAGCTGGGCGGCGAGATTGACCGTAAGCGCGATCACCGCCGTCGTGAATACGAAGGCGACGAGGCCGTGCACGGTAACGAGGCGGCGCATCATGCGCGAGCAGATCACGACGTCCGAAGTCTGCGCCGTCATGCCGATGGTGAAAGCAAAATAGAGGAAATCCCAATAGTCCGGCAGGGTCTCACCCGGAAATTGCAGTCCGCCGCGCGTGGCCTTCTTTTTGTTACCGGCACTCTCGGAATGGAATTCGTGGGCGTAATAGATCGCGAACACCACATGCACGAAAAGCCAGGACGAGATCACGGTGCCGAAGGTCAGCGCGAACCTGAGTACGCGCGAGGTGCCCTGCATCTCCTTGACGGCGAAGAGTTCGACGCCGATGGCGATCAGCGTCATGACGGCCGCGGCGATCACGACGGTGAGCACGGTGAAGCGGCCTTCTTCCTCGGCGCTCGAATGATCGCGGATGTCGGCGGCCCTCGTTCTTCCCATCATCACGAGGATGAGCACGATGAAGAGGATCACGCCGGCGTTCCAGGCAAGGAGGGCGCGCGTCGTGCCGACATCGCTTGAACTGAAGTAAAATACCAACGCGCCGAAGATCAGCGAAATTGCCATGCGCGGCCGGGCGCGAATCGCACGGCCGATGATGTTGAGAGGAGTTCGCGATCCGGTTTTTGCAGCCATTGCAGTCCTCAATATTGGCGCACGGCGACGAATCTCGCCGCGGCTTCGAGCATAGCCATGCACGGCCCGAACAACAGAGGGGCGAGCGGACGACCGGGGGTCAAGCCCGTCACCTTGCCGTCCGGATTGTGCATGATAAGCGGGACGCGGGGATCGGGTTCATGGCCGGACGCATCGTTTCGATTTTGATCAAGGCGGTCATTCTGCTCGCCTTGATCCCGCTCGTGCTGGTGCCGGTTTACGCGTTCGTACCGCCGGTTTCGAACGCGATGCTGTGGCGCTATCTCACCGGCTCGCCGGTGGTGCGCGAGTGGAAGCCGCTCGAGGAAATCTCGCCCAATCTCGTGCGCGCCGTCATCGCGGCGGAAGATGCGCGCTACTGCCAGCATCGCGGCGTCGACTGGGTCGAGATGGAACACGCGATCGAAGACGCCGACGATCTCAGCGATGCGCGCGGCGCTTCGACCATTCCGATGCAGACGGCAAAGAACCTGTTCCTGTGGCCGGGCCGCAATTTCGTCCGCAAGGCGATCGAGATTCCCATCGCCTATTACATGAGCTTCATGTGGACCAAGCGCCGGCTGATCGAAGTCTATCTCAACGTCGCGGAATGGGGGCCGAACGGGGAATTCGGCGCCGAAGCCGCCGCGCGACGTGCATTTCGCAAGAGTGCGCGCACGCTGCTGCCCGAGGAGGCGGCGCTGCTCGCCGCCGTATTGCCGAATCCAACCCACCGCGACGCGGCGCGTCCGAGCCTTGGCTTGCAGCGGCTCGTCGCGCGCTATCGCTTCCAGGCCGATATCGCCGGCTCGCCGATTACCGCTTGTCTGGCGCAATGACTGGAAAGCGCGCGGCCGATCCTCTATAAGCCCGGCTTCCCCGTTCCCCGCCCGGCGGGCTACGATAAACGGAGCCGAAAATGGCCGTCCCCAAGAGAAAAGTGTCGCCTTCGCGCCGTAATATGCGCCGCTCAGCCGACGCGCTGAAGCAGCCGACCTACGTCGAGGACAAGGATTCCGGCGAACTGCGCCGGCCGCATCACATCGACATGAAGACCGGCATGTATAGGGGCCGCCAGATTCTCAAGCCAAGATCGGCGGAGTAAGCCCGCCACAGGGGTGCGACCGTGCTGTTCAGCTTTCCGCTCTTTCTGATCTCGTTCGCGATCTACAACATGGTCGTGTTCCTCACGCCGGGCGTGTCGTGGAGCGGCACCGTTCTGTCGGTGCCGATGCAGTCCGGCGCGACCTGGACGATCAGCGCCGGCGATTGCCTGATCGCGCTTTCGCTGGTGTTCCTGTTCTTCGAGGTGCTGAAGGCGACGCGCTCTTACGCGCGCACGATCATCGATCACATGCTCTCGACGCTCGTCTTCATCGGCGCGCTGATCGAGTTTCTCTTGGTGAAGGAGGCCGCGACTTCGGTGTTCGCGACGCTCCTGCTGATTTCGCTCGTCGACGTGATCGGCGGATGGGTGGTGTCGATGGGCGCGGCGCGACGCGACATCTCGGTCGACAATTCGCCGCAGTAATTTAGAGCGCACTCGGTTTAGATTGAATCGGCGTGCGTCGCTAATATTTTACTGGAGCATGATGTTTTTTCGAAAACCGGTTCCCACGTTTGGGATCATGCGCCGACGGCGCCGGTTCAAATCACACGCAGGTTTTTACGTTCGTTCGGGCGGCCAAGGCCGGCGACGGTGCGATAGAGGCGCGCGCCTTCCGCCGGATCGGCGCGCCGCCGTTCGCGGCTTGCGGGCAGGTCCTGCGCCTTGGCGATCAACTGCGCGAGAAAGGCGGCGAGCGGCCGCGCCGGCATGGCCGCTTCAGGCGAAGAGGCCGGGGGGACAGGGCGGACGATCAGGCTCTTGCCGCCGGACGGCGCGGCCTCGGCCGGTTGGTTGAAGGGCCGGCGCGCGAGGAAGGCGGTATTGAGCCCCGTTCCGCTATTGGCTGTGACCCGCATGGCGATATCCTGTCCCGTTTCGGGACACGAGGGGTCCCGGCAAGGATACCGTCGCAAAGCTTGGGCCGCGCCATTTGTTCCATATGCGGTCACGGGACGTTAAGCGGCGGACCGATAGCGTTCCGCTCGGCCATTGCCCGAGCCCGGAGGTCAGGTTCCCGTGCAATTCCAGCCGCGATCCGACCGAGGCGTGGGGCGCTCGCTTCGCAAGAAACCGCTGACGGCGGCGGCGCCGCGCGAGCCCGCGACCCTCGATGCCGCCACCAGCGCCGCCCTTTTCAGCGCGGCCAAGGAAGCGGCCTATCTGTGGAACATCGAAACCGACGCACTCCTCTGGAGCGCGAGTGCGTGCGACGTGCTCGCCATCGGCTCGCTGGCGGCGGCGGCCAGCGGCAAGAGCTTCGCGGCGCTCCTGCACGCCGACAGCCCCGCCAACCGCTACGACGCGATCGTCGATTCTTCCGCGCGCGATGAGGGCGCCGGCGTTCCCTACGAGCTTTGCTATCGGCTCGACACCGATCCTTCGAGGCCGCGTTGGATCGAGGACAGCGGCCGCTGGTTCGTCGGCTCCGACGGCAGGCCCGCGCGCGCCGAGGGTGTGATCCGCCTCGTCACCGAGCGCCACCTTCGCGAGGATAAACTCAGGCAGCTCGCCGCGGTCGATTCGCTCACCGGAGAAATGACCCGCGCGCGTCTGCTCGGCGAGCTTTCGCGCGCCATCGGCGATGCCGAAGCGAAACGCGGGAGCGTCGGCTTTCTGATCGTCGGCATCGACGATCTCGCCCATGTCAATCGCTGCTATGGATTCGACATCGCCGACGAGGCGATCAAGGCCGCCGCCGGGCGGCTGCGCACGCGCCTGCGCGGCGCCGACCTGTTCGGCCGCTTCTCGGACAACAAGTTCGGTTTTGTGCTGCACGAATGCGAAGTGGACGATCTTCCGGTCGCCGCCGCGCGCTTCGTGAACGCGGTGCGCGAGGAGCCGTTGGCGACCTCGGCCGGACCGGTGGTGATCTCGGTGACGGCGGGCGGCGTAGCGGCGCCGCGCCACGCCCGCAACGTCGGCGAGGCGATCGGGCGCGCGCTCGAGGCGCTCGATCTCGCCAAGGAAGCGGGCCGCGGCGCCTTCCGCGCCTATGCGCCGAGCATCGAGAGCGAGGCGGCGCGGCGGGAGAACCTCCGGCTCACCGACGTCATCGTCGCCGCGCTCAACGACCGGCGCGTGGAGCTCGCCTTCCAGCCGGTGGTGCACGCGCAAAGCCGCGCGCTCGCCTTCCGCGAGTGCCTCGTGCGCCTGCGCGAGCCGGGCGGAACGGAGATCGACGCGTTCTCGATCGTGACGGTCGCGGAAAAGCTCGATCTCGTGCGCCTGATCGACCACCGCGTGTTGGAACTCGCCATCGCCGAACTCAAGGCCCGTCCCGATCTCAGGCTTTCGCTCAACGTTTCGGCCTCCACCGTCCACGATCCGCTTTGGCTCTCGGCGCTCGCCGCCGTGCAGGCCGGCATCGGAAGCCGTCTGATTGTCGAAATCACCGAATCCGCCGCGATCCGCGACGTCGAGGCGACGCGCCGGTTCGTAGCAAAGGTGAAAAGCTACGGTTGCCGCGTTGCGATCGACGATTTTGGCGCCGGCTATACCTCGTTCCGCAACCTGCGGCGGCTCGGCGTCGACATGGTCAAGATCGACGGCTCCTTCGTCGCCAATCTCGAACACGCGCCCGACGACCGTCTGTTCGTGCGCGCGCTGTTGGAGCTCGCGCGCGAGCTGGGCCTGGAAACGGTGGCGGAATGGGTGCAAAGCGAATCCGCGGCGGCGACGCTCGCGGGCTGGGGCTGCGACTATTTTCAGGGTGCGCTCACGGGTCTTGCCGAAACGAAACTCGTCGTCGAAAACGAGGCGTCTGCCGAAGCCGCCGCCGTCTGAGCGGCAAGATCCCGTTCAGCTCTTGTCGCCGGAGCCGCCGACCAGCCGATCGAGACGCTTTTGCATCTCCGACACCTGCTTCTTCAATTCGTCGATGTTCTCGCCTTCCGCCGCCGGTTCGGCCGCGGGGTTGGCGGCATTGGCGGCGTTCTTCTGCGCGAAGGGCAGAAACATCGTGAAGGCGCGCTCGAACATCTCCATGTTGCGGCGCACCTGGTCTTCCAGGACGTTCAAACCGCCGCCGCCGAAGGTCTTCGTCATGCTTTCGCGAAATCGCGCCTGCTCGCGCGTCAGATTCTCGACCGACATTTCGAGGTAGCGCGGCACCAGCATTTGCATCGAGTCGCCGTAGAAACGAATGAGCTGGCGCAGGAACGTGATCGGCAGCAAATTCTGCCCCTTGTTCTCCTGCTCGAAAATAATTTGCGTCAGCACCGAACGGGTGATCTCTTCGCCGGTCTTGGCGTCAAAGACGACGAAGTCCTCACCCTCCTTGACCATGACGGCGAGGTCTTCGAGCGTGACGTAGGTGCTCGTGCCCGTGTTGTAGAGCCGCCGATTGGCGTATTTCTTGATGGTGACCGGTTCTGGGCTCTTGGCCATGACGTTCATACGCTCACCCAACGCTGTCTCCCCGAGAAGCCACGACCTTATGACGTTTCCGGCAGACGGGCTACCCATTTATGAGCCCGCGCTTTGGGCATGCCTAACCGGCGGCCACGGCGGGGCGGGCTTATTGACATCGTCCGCCGCCCCTACCAACGATGCGCTTAATCGAAGGATGTGGGCCGCGGCCGAGGCCGCCGAGCCATAAACAAGGAGAATTCTCATGCAGGACGACGTCGTCATCGTCGGCGCGGCGCGCACGCCCGTCGGCTCGTTCAACGGAGCGCTCGCCGGCGTGCCGGCCCATCAGCTTGGCAAGGTCGCCATCGAAGCGGCGATGGCGCGCGCCGGCATCGAGGGCAAGCAGGTTTCGGAAGTCATCCTGGGGCAGATCCTGACCGCGGGGCAGGGCATGAATCCGGCGCGCCAGGCCTCGATCGCGGCCGGCGTGCCGATCGAGGCCCCGGCTTGGATCGTAAATCAAGTTTGCGGCTCGGGCCTGCGTTCGGTCGCGCTCGGCTACCAGGCGATCCTGAACGGCGATTCCGAGATCGTGGTCGCCGGCGGGCAGGAATCGATGAGCCAGTCGACGCACTGCGCGCATCTGCGCGCCGGCCACAAGATGGGATCGGTCGAATTCATCGACACGATGATCAAGGACGGCCTGTGGGACGTCTTCAACGGCTACCACATGGGCGGCACCGCCGAGAACGTCGCCAAGCAGTGGCAGATCACCCGCCAGCAGCAGGACGAATTCGCGGTCGCCTCGCAGAACAAAGCGGAGGCGGCGCAGAAGGCCGGCAAGTTTAAAGCCGAGATCGCACCGGTGAAGATCGCTTCGAAAAAGGGCGATGTCGTCGTCGATACCGACGAATACATCCGCCACGGCGCGACCCTGGACACGGTTGCCAAGCTGAAGCCCGCCTTCAACAAGGAAGGCACGGTCACCGCCGCCAACGCCTCGGGCATCAACGACGGTGCCGCCGCGGTCGTCTTGATGAAGGCGAGCGAGGCGGCAAAAGCCGGAAAGAAGGTGCTCGCCCGCATCGCGTCTTGGGGGCAGGCCGGCGTCGATCCCTCGATCATGGGGGCGGGGCCGATTCCGGCTTCGCGCGCGGCGCTGAAGAAGGCCGGCTGGAAGACCGACGACCTCGATCTCGTCGAAGCCAACGAAGCCTTCGCCGCGCAGGCCTGCGCGGTCAACAAGGACATGGGCTGGAAATCCGACCGGGTGAACGTGAACGGCGGCGCCATCGCCATCGGTCATCCGATCGGCGCGTCGGGTACCCGGATTCTCGTCACGCTGTTGCACG
>Ga0070697_100001408_pt1 | contig 18257 bp, 27 predicted proteins | sample KBSK1501metaG_FD_65475 | JGI IMG/M metagenome (GOLD analysis project Ga0070697, IMG submission 65475) | Corn, switchgrass and miscanthus rhizosphere microbial communities from Kellogg Biological Station, Michigan, USA - KBS K1-50-1 metaG | ecosystem: Host-associated > Plants > Roots >... | reverse complement strand
GGACCTACCCCGGAGCCGGCGCCCGGCCCTTGCCGTCGCAGTAGTCGCACGTGACCATGTTGATCCCGTTCTCGTCCCGGACCCACTTGGTCCCCATGCAGAACTGACATATTGGGTGCTCGAAGTCCTCGATCAGCTCAGCGGGATCGAAAGCGTCTTCTGAGTTTGGCGCAGGGGCAGGGGACGGCTGTTGATTCAACCGCTGATACGGCGACGTGATGGACGGGGGTACCGACCGGGTGTTTGCAGGTTTCCTTGCACCATCTGCGTGAGTCGGGATCGGGCCCGGTGACGGCTGCGTATCTGTCGCGGTTCCGGTCGCGTCAGGGAGTGGCGTAGATGGATCCTGACCCAGCAACCTCAGCGGTCGCGGTTTCTGGCCGGGCCTCAAGAGAGGATCCGCGACCGGGTTCAGCAGCACGACCCGGATGCCGCCCGAAGCGCCCCTTTCTTTTTTCTTCAGCTCCGCGACCCGGATCTTCAGCTCCTTGGCCCGGAGCATGTACTCGTGGTAGAGCTTGACGGCGTGGAGCGGGTTCGCGTACGTGATCCCGCCCTTCGGGTCCTGGTGGAGGATCAGCTCGCCCGCCATCCCCTCGAAGATTGCCTCGGCCATGATCTCGGCGGCCGACTTCGCGACCTCCTGGCCGCTCTCCTTGTCCTTCTGGTTCTTCATGACCCGGCCCGCGATGATGTCGGTCATGGCCTTGAAGGAGTTCCTGGGGAACCGGTCCTTGGAACCGGCAACTCGGCCTCCAAGCTTCTGGTGGCCTTCTCGGAACCGGCCAGTCTCTGTGTCGCGGCCTGCGACCGGCCCACTACTTTCAGATTCCGAAGGCCCTTGAGCGGCCTGCCCAGCCGCTCGATGTGCATCAGATCCTGCCGCCTCTCCCTCCGACTCTTGAGTCCGTTTGGCTTGGGCTTGGTCGAGCTTTTCTTTGAGTCGTTCGACCGCCGCTTCGGCCTTCGAGTTGCGGCGACGATCTGCCGCCTGTCGATGCGGATCAGAAGCAAGTAGTGGTTCTCTTCGAGAGGTTTCGGGTCCGGATGGAGGGTCGAGAGTTACTGCCCGCCGGGCAGTAACTCTCGTGTCTGCAGCTCCGACGACCGGATCACCGTCGTGGTCACGTCGATCAGGTCCGGGCCCGTGCTGGTGACCGACTGGCCGGTCGGCGACGTCTTGGACACGATCAGCTCGAGGTTCTTGTGGTGCTTGCGCCGCCACCTCTGGAAGAGCAGCAGGAGCGGGACCGTGACGGTCACGGCCAGGATCGCGATCACCCAGCGCTTGCTGGGCGACACGGCTTTTCTCCTCGGCGGCCCTCCGGCGGGCGATTCGGGCGGCCTGGCTTAGTGCGGGCAGCTCCGTCGTCGTGTCTGTCGTCGCCGGTGTGTTCCTCTTTACCATCTCCTTTCTCCTCGCCGCTCATCGGCTAACCGGGGGGCGATCCCGAGGTCCCGAAAGCTCCTTGTGCCCACAGGCTATAGGTGCTTCGGCTGGGTCGTCAACCTCCGAGATGTCTGGCTCGTTCGCTCCTGGGGGGGCCGACCTATCATCCAAACAGACGGAGCTGTCGCTGGGCCTGCTCTGCCTGAACTAGGCGATACATCGGCGACGCCCCGCCCCGGCTCGAGATGTAGTCCTGGGGTACGCCGACACGTCGCAGAAACGCCTTGAACGCCGGGGGGTGACCCCACCGCCAGATGAAGTGCGCGGCCTCGTGGATCATGAGGTACTCGAGTTCTCGACTGAGCCGCGGGTCTCGGTAGATGACGTTGACCTCGATGATCTTTTCCTTCGGATAACAGGCACCATCCGTCGTTTCGAACCGGCGGTTCCAGCACAAACGCACGTCTTCGGTGGCCGGCTGCTCGGAGACGGTCTCGAGCGGACGTGCGGTCGTCAGAGGCGGAGCAGTCGAGGTCTGAGTCCGGTTCTTGGTGACCGAGAACGGGTTGATCCACTTGGCGGGCCGCTCGATCCTGGTGTTGGCTAACTCGATTAGGTCCAGATCCTCCGTCTTGATGTACTGCCCGCTGGGCAGTTCCTCGAGCTTCTTGAGTGCCGCTTAGAGTTCCTCGATCACCCTGGCGATGCTTTCCGGTCTCCACATCACCTTGTAGCGTTCACCGACTTCCATTCGCTGGTCGTTCGGAGACAGCAGGCACAGCCGCAGAGGCCGGGAGCTCAGGAGCGCCAGGTTCAGCACTCCGTTTGGCGCAGTTCTTCTCCTGTTCCGCCAACTCGGCGACTCGGTTCCGTTCGGCTTCGCGCTTCATGGCCCAGATCCGGACGGGGTTCGTCATGGGCATGGCGGCTAACTATCGCTCGCCTGGAGCATTCGGACGAACAGGGGCCTCACGGCGTCGGGCCCAGCCCGCGAGCGCGTTCTTCCTCGACCGGCACGCGAAAGCCACGTTCATGATGCCAGCTCGAGCTGCGCGATCGTCATCCCTCCCTCCTCAGCGTCTCGTAAAGCGCCGCGGCCGCGCCGCGGTTGCACTGTTGCAGTGATGTCAATGGGGTTCGTCGGGGGCCCCTGCAGACGTTTTCGGATCGGACACTCGGCCTCCCACTCGGAGCCCGGCGTGTGGTTGCCGTTGACCAAGCAGATCTTCGGCCGAGACATGCCTATCCCTCTTCGCCACGCTTTTCGCTGCCCCCGGGGCAGTTTCTTGTGGTACATCGGACTCACGTCTCCTCTTTAGGTGTCACTCTAGCTACGACAACCCTATTCATAAGCGTCCGCTCTTGAACTCGGACTTCGCCGGCGAATCAGCTCGTTTCCTACAGAGCAGAGTCGTCCGTCCTGCCAGGAGCGAAGCTGGCAGGCATTGCAATTCAGAAAGTGTCGATAGAATCGCTCCCGGTGCCTCACGTCAGGGTCCAGTGGTCGGCTTCTGAAAAGACGCTTGTGCTCGGCGACCGGCGGCTTCCTCGTACGTCGTGAGGACGGGGTAGCCTGCTGGTGATTTTTGGGGGGCTGATTCATGGCTCCCTCGAATGGGCGCCGCGCTCCGTGAAGAACTCGAGCAAGCCGATCATGTTGTCGAGCGCGATGTAGACCGCCATCAAGCAAACCGGGCATCGCCAGCGGCCCAGCACGGCAACACCACACGAAATGCAGGCACCGAGACGGGGTGACGGAATGTCGGGGAGGATCAGATAAGGGATGATCGGCGTGTCCCCGCTCATCTCGAGCTGCCGGCGGAATACGGCGGCCCGTCGAAGCACCTCGCGCAGCTCCGCCCTCTCGTGCTCGGGTCGCTCGCGAAGCAGCTCGAGCCATTTGGGTGCCATGCGTACGCTCGGTGGCCTGGCCCCCAACTGCACTTCGCCGCCGTCGGCGAGTGCCTGGGCGAAGGCGGTCAACGCGGTCATGGTGCCCACTCAACGAGGTCCTGAGGCGTGCCTTCGCGGAACGGAATGCCAACAGGGGTGGGGCTGCCTACCCCCGTTTGCTCTACCGCAACACTGCAACGGTCAGCCTCGAGGGCCTGCGGCGGCGGAAGGATCTCCAGGTCATCGGGCAACGGGTCTGCTACAACAATGCGAGCCGGTCGCCCCTTCTGATCCTCGAGGTTCTCGAGGTACCCCCGGTCACTGGCGGCGTTAACCCTCCGCGAAGCCGACCCCTTGTCCAGCCCGAGAGCTTCGGCGATAGACCGGATGGAGACTCCATCTTCGGTCTGGCTCTGGCTCTGAAGCTTCTCGACGGCGCGGACCGTCTCCCTGATCGTGGTCGAGACCGTCGCCTCTACGCCGTCGGCGATGAGCGGCCCCACAAGGTCGCGAACGGCGTCGTAGTCATCTAGGGTCGCCACAATCCGTCCCTCGGCGTCTCGGTCCCGACTGGCACGGTGCAGGAGTGCGTGAGCGCGAATCAGGGTCAGGAGGGCCCGGAAGTCACGCCTGAGCCTGACCGCCACGGGCGGGACGAACTCGGCGAGGCGGCCGGCGAACGGGATGGTGACTGCCTGTTCCCCTCGCTCAAGCCATGTCTGGAGCGCATGCCAGCGACCCAGATCAACCGGGCGACTGTGTGCCTCCGCGAGAGCCTGCAGAATCTGCTTCGTCTGGTCCGCCGTGTCGGTCACCGAGATCGAGATCATCCTGGTCTCGTTCTCCGGGTGGAGCTTGACCGCCGTAGTGGTCGTCAGGAGTCCGGTCGGCCCCTCGCGCTCAATGATCCGCGGACGGATTCCGTCGCTCGTCTTCTCGACGGTCTCGTACCGCAGGCGCCCCTCGCTCAGAAGCGAGCGCATCAGATACGAGGCGAAGTGGCTCTGGAGCCCCGCTGCTTCAATGACCACAAGAAACCGGTGCTGCAATGGCTCGTCCGAGTAGGCGAGGGCGCGCTCAGACATCGCGGTGAGCTGGTAGTACGCGCTCTCCGGAAAGAAGCCGAGCACGCTTTCGACAAGGTGCGACTTTCCTGCCGAGGAGGGCCCCTTGACGCCCGCGGACACAGGTCGGTCAAACAGACGGCTGACCACAATGAGGTAGAGCAGCTTGGCGGCCCGCACCTCGCCGACCACCCCTGACCGTTCGAGATCGGCACCAAAGAGGTTCAGGATGCGCGGTGCTTGAGCGAGCACCTTGCATTGGGTCCAGGCCTCCTCCTTCTCGATCTCGGCAGTGGCCGCGACGTGCTCCGCCCACGGGATGGCACTATCCAGGCTGGCGCGGAGCCTTCCAACAAACGCGGCAGGATCTTCGAGATGGAGCGCGCTCGGGTCCTTCACACCGTTGAGCGTCATCAGGCGAACCCGATCGCGGATTCGTGACCTCTCGAGCCAGCTCAGCATCGCCTCGCCGCCTCGGTCGGGTTCGATCACGACGTAGATGAGCGGGATGCCCTCGAAGTTGGGCGCATCACGGTCCTCACGCCAGTTGGCGGCTCCGGGAAGACCTAATGCCGGAAAGTCGTTGAGCCATAGGGTCTGCGCGTCACTCTCCCCCTCGGTCAGGACAACAAACCCAGCAGCTCGAGCCTCCTGGAGACGCCAGAGGCCGTACAGCGTAGGCTTGGCTCCGGTCTTCCACCGGAAGCGGTCCTCGCCGGTCGGCGCGATACGGAGGCGCACCGAGATTTCGCGCCTCGTGCTGTCGAAGTAGGGAATCCGGACGGCGCGACCGCCGTTGTACGAGATTTCGGTCAACCCAAGGTCTCTGAGGAGCTGGTCGGGGAGCTGCTTGCTGGCGGCGTACTCGGCCAGCGTCAAGCCCCGGGGTTGCACCGTTGCAGTTACGCGATTCAGGCGCTGCTACGAGGAAGCGCCGATCTCGCGATGGTCTCTTCCAGCGGAATGGCTGGTGGTGGGTCGACTACTACGATGCCGACGGCAAGCGACACCGGAAGAAGGCGGCGCCCGACTACCAGACCGCGAAGATCATCTACAGGGACATCAAGACCAAGATCGCCAAGGGCGAGGTGCTCGGGGTGCGGGACGAGAACATCCGCCTGCGCGAATTCGTTGAGAAGCGATATTGGCCCACCGTCAAAGCCGGCCTGTCCGCGTCCGAGCAAGTGCGTTCAACGGCGATCTTGAACAAGCACATCGTGCCGCGCTTTGGCGGCTTGAAACTGGTGGGCCTCCGCCGAGAAGCGATTGAGAGTTGGCAGTCCGAACGGCTGGCCGCCGTGTCAGGCTCGACGGCGAACAAGGAATTGATGCGATTGAAGCACCTCTTGAACCGGGCGGTCGCGTGGGGCTACCTCAAGGCGAGTCCGGCCAAGGCCGTAAAGAAGGCGAAGGAAGCGCCGGGCCGCGTCCGCTATCTCGCCGATGGCGAGCGCGAGGCTCTGCTGTCTGGGGCGAACCCGACGCTACGCACATACATCGTCGCGGCGCTGAACACGGGCGGTCGACGCGGAGAACTCCTTGCCCTGCGCTGGGACGACGTGGACATGAAGGCCGGCACCGTGACGTTCAGGGAAACCAAGAACGGTGACCGTAGAGTCGTCCGGATGAACAAGACGCTGAAGGCACTCCTCGCGAGCCTCCCCCGCCCTATCAACGGTGATACTCACGTGTTCCCGCAGCGGGACCCGCTCGTTCTTACCCGTAATTTTGCACGCTTGGTCCGTCGGCTTGGGATGAAGGATCTGAAATTCCATGATCTCCGGCATGACGTCGCGAGTAGGCTCACGATGAATCATGTCGGCCAGCGTGCTGTCGTGGAGGTTCTCGGCCACCGCGACCCCCGCATGACAATGCGCTACCAGCATCTCGCCCCGGATCATATGAGGGACGTGATGGAGGTTCTGGACCCATCACGGACCGATACGGAGAGACAGTGCGGCACGAGTCAACATTGAGGCCGTCTGTTCGCCCTAAGGCTCCGTCGACGACGGACAGCGGAGCGCCATGCCGTGCGGCATAGGTCGACTGCGAGCCTGACGTCCCCGAGAACCAGGCGAGAAGCCTCGATAGGCACTATTTGGGCACCGGGGAACACCAGCCTTCGACGGTCGTGTCTGAACTATGCGATCTATTTGGTAGGCGGACCAGGGATCGAACCTGGGACCTCGGCCTTGTAAGGGCCGCGCTCTTCCAACTGAGCTATCCGCCCGCTCCTTGGAGATCAGCGAGTTACGGGACGCTCGCCTATCGTAGCACCCCCCGACGTGCCCTGAAACGTGCCCGCGAGCCTCCGGGCGACGTCCTGAAGATCACCCGGGCTGACGATGTGGTAGCGATCGAACACCGCGCGCGTCTTGTGGCCCGTGACTTTCATGGCGACGCGCTCCGGAACGCCGGCGTTGACCATGTTGCGCACCGCGGTCCGCCGGAAGTCGTGGCGGTGCATTCCTGGGACGCCGGCCGCCTTGCACGCGGCCGCCCACGCCTTCCTGAAGTCGCGCCGGCGGCTCCCCAGGCGCTTTTTCCCACTCAGGTAGGGGAACAGGAAGGGGATGATCCGGCCAGTCTTCTTCTCGACGGCGCGGATCCGCTCGAGCTGGCCCGCCAGGAGGCTTTTCAGCTCCGGGGTGAGGTAGACCACGCGCCCCTCGTCGTTCTTCGTCGTGCCGGGCTCAAGGCGCAGCGTGCCGACCGCGAGGTCGAGCTGGCGCCGCTCGAGAATCAGAACCTCGCTCTGCATTCGCCAGCCGTAGGTGTAGGCGATCGCAACCGCGGCCTGGAGGTCAGCTGACAGTTGCCAGCGAACGTCGTCGTACTTGTCATGCTCGAAGAAGCCCTCACGCGGCGGGCCCTCCTTTGGCTTGTGGAGGATCGGCAGCCGCACGAGCTTCCCGTTCTCGTAGGCAAGGCGCAGCATCTTCGTGAGCGTGCTGAGCTCGCGCCGGATGGTGGCGCCGACTGCGGTCTCGGCCTGACGGTGGACTATGTAAGCGTCAACGATGGGCTGCCCGATCGCCGCGATACGCCGGCCGGTGAAGGAACGATCCAGGTGCTGGACGCGACGCGCGTACTCCTTCAAGTCGCGCGATCCCGTCGCCTCATAGTGCTTCTTGAGATCAGCGGCGACCTCCTCGTACCGGATCCTGTCGGCGCGCGGGAGAATCGGCTGGCCCGTCGCGACGCGCCCCTCGCGCTCCTTCAGGAACCGCCGAGCCTCCTGCTCCTTCTCATGGCCAGTGCTCTCGCGCACGGGCCGACCGTTGACGTAGTACTTGCACCACAAGACGGACGACTCCCGCGCTTCCGTCTCGCCGGATCGTTTTTTCAGCTTCGGTCGGTAGAGGTATCCCATCAGCGCCTCCCCTGGTAGATCCCATCACCGCGTCGGGCCATTCTTTTATCCCCTGCTCGTTGCGGGTTCACGTCGAATTGCGATCGCGTGTTGCGCAAGGTCATCGACGTCGAGGCGTATATTGAGCACGTTGTCGCTGACAAATTTGGCGAGATTAAACATGAGTGCAAGCCCTTGATCAGTCGCGACAGCAACGCGCAACGGTGCGCCGGCCACCTTGCCAATGATGATCTCGGGATCGGTCTTGAACTGAAACGGCTCCATAAACTCGAGAAGATCAGTCACGTGGGCCGGTTCGCACGCGCTACGGTAGACCTGTTCGTACCACTGCCCTAACTCAGAGCTGTGCTTGCGCGCTTCGGAGCCGACGTCGCTCAGCGAAACGGTGCCCACGGTCCGCGTTAATTCGGCCAGCGCCTTGTTGGCCAGACGCAACAGCCCTCCGTCGAAGTCAGAGGTCGGATTAAGCCGATAGAATTTTTCTTTCTCTTGGTACACCTGGCACAGCAACCCCTCCGCCGTCCGGTCGCTCCGATCCTTTGAGACAACATGAAGGTAGATGTAGGCCTCGACCATCGTTTTCAGATGATGCAGCGACTCAACCCGTTGAGCGCGTGCATCCACCAAAAAAGCTCGGAATGAACTGTCGATTTTCAGTACTAGCCCGATCGTCACATGGTCTCGGATCGTCAACTTATACCCGCTCTCTTTCAGGCCTTGGTTGCCACGCGCGACGAACTCCTCGATACGTGCGCAGAGCTCATCCGCGATCGCAGCATAGGCCTCGATCTTTTCACCGGGCGTCACGATGCCCCGTCCTCGCTCTTATTGCCCCGGCCGCCGGCCTGGTCGGTAGACTTGCGGGCGTAGAGCGCGCAGATCATGACTCACGCCTTTCAAAGCGAAGATCCTCACGAGCGTGATCAAGAATGCCCAACCATGCCTCGCGCGCGGCCGTACTCTGGCCCATGGAATTGCCATCAGCGGCATTCCAGCGATCACCGAACCGTGTAATGAATGTCCGTGTGTCGGGTGGTACGACAATTCTGGCGATCGAGCCCCACCGGCGGGCGAGCTCAAAGCGGTCGCGGATCGCCGCTAAGCGACGGTCGCGTTCAGCGGTCAGCTTCTCGCGTTCGGTCGATTGGGCCGCATCTATAGCATGAGCCATGGCGGTAGATTCGAGGAGCAACGTGTGGAGCTCTCCGTAGTGCTCCGCTAACTGCGAATAGCATTGCCACTTCCATTCCCATCGCTTCTGTTGGAACCACGAATCGCGATCCATTTGCTTCAGGTACCAGTTGCCACCGAAACCAATGAGGGCGCCGACGAATACGCCGAGCAGCGCCAAGACTGGACCGCTCGAGTACCACGGCGGCGCGGTGTTTTGGAGGGCCCTTGCCAGAACTTCGACAGTGACCGGCACGGACTCCGCCGCCATCAGCCCCTCCCCTGATCCGGCTCATGGCCCCTTGACAGTTCGGGCGGCCGCCGGGCGTCATAGACGTACGAAGAGGAATAAGAAGAATGGATCACCGGAAACGAACCCGCCCACTCTGACAAAGCCTGAATCCTGGCTGCCAGCGACCCTCGCGGCGCCAAAGAGATGGCCGAGAGGGCGGCCAATCCGCCGCGACCGTCGCAGAGGATCAACCCGCCGCAAGAGTCGGTCGGGCCGACGCGCTCGCTGATCTGCCGTCCGGCGCTCTTGCGGGCGTAGATCGCGGCGATCATCATTTGGCTGCCATGAGTGTTGCCCAGGCCTGCAGACCCGCGGCGAGGGCGAGCAGCAGTGTAACGGCAACGAGTGCCCACGTCGCGCACGATAGCCGCCGCGTTGATCCCACGAGTCGGTCGGTAGAGACCACAAGCCCCTGGGCGGCGGCCGCCTGGGCCCGGGCTGCGCGTGACTCGAGCAGCGCCTTGACCTGCGCCGATTCTGGATTCTCAAAAGTGATCTGACCAAGGCGTTCGATCAGCCATTCGTCGGACCTCTCGGAGAGCGGTACATACGCTGACATTTCACCCTCGCTCCTTCCCCCGCCCCTCGAGCTGCCGGCACGCCGCGCAGATGAAGTCCATCTCCTGGTCGGCAGAAGTCTCGTCGATCCACGTGAGGAACGCGATCCATTCGGCGATCGGTAGCACCCGCCAGAAGCATGGGGCGTGATACCACCTGCGGCATTGACCACAACCGATGGCGTCCATGTCGGACGACCAAACCCGCGCCGCGCAGAGCGGGCATGGCGTCGATGTCACGGGCGGGCGGGGTGGCTGCTCGGATCCGGTCTCACGCTTCGTGAGGATCACGCCGGGGAACGCGACGACGTTGCCCATCACGCCACCGCCTTCCCGCCGAGGCGCACGATTTTGACCCTCGACCTGTTTAGCCTCCATCCGGATGGCCGCCAGCAGGATTCTGGAGGCGCAGCTGACGAAAGTAGTCAGGATCGCGATCGCACGGTGAGGTTGGGGGCGCGTTGCGGCGTGCTATCGTGGATTTCCTCACATCATCCTCCGTTCACGTTGAGGTTGTGGGCCATTGCCCCCGGCGATGCTCAGTCGCGCGGGGGCGGTTGTTTCGCTGACGTCTACTTCTCGTCCACCGGCACCGGCATGCGCTCGAACCCCTGCCGCTGGTAGTCGTTGATACATTCGCGTTCGGCCTTCCAGTGCGGCGACAACTCAGGGAAGAAGGGATGCATGTTCGTGTACGGTCCGCATTGAGTCACCTGGCCGGTTTGCGCGTTCCGCATCTTTATGGGCACGGTGGAGCAGCCAACCGCCGCCAAGAGCACCGCCAATGCCACCGCCAGCCGAACTCGCGGCGGCTCTCTCATTCCAGCAGCTCCGTCACCGGCACGCCGAGGGCGCGGGCCAGGCGCTTGAGGACGTCGAGAGACGGATTCGTCTTATCTCCGCTCTCCAGCTTCACCAGGTAGGTCCGCTCGACTTTGGCCTTCTCGGCGAGCGCAACCTGACTCAATCCCTTCGCCTCCCGCAATGCCCTCAGTACGCGACTCAGCCTCTTGGGTGACAAGCCTAGTGTGACCTCCAGTCACATGTCAAGAGAGCGGATGCGCCAGCAGGCGTTAGAAGATCCGTTCGTTGAGCCAGTCCCAGGCCTCTTTGGGAAGCCAACCCTGATATTCCTTGACCAGCCTAACGACGAGAAGATGGTCGTTCCTCAGAATGAGCGGGTAGAGCTTCTTCGCTAGCTCATCTGCGCTATCGGTGGTCTCGACGATCCAGACATCGTCGAGGTAGTGCCACCACTTCGAGCAGTTGTTTCGAATGCCCTCATAGAGTGGGCCATAGTCCTTAGTCGGATTCCTCGTCTTGTAGGTGATGAGCAAAATCGCCACGAGCTAAGGCTCCAGCGGCGGTCTATTTCGCATCGGTCGAAGCGCATCGACTTCTGCTGCGGTGCGAACCTGTCGCTCGGTTCCATACTCCATTCGCCTCTCAGCACGATGCCCGGACTCACCATAGACGAGGTTTCGGGGTCGGAACCAAGCGAAGAGCCCAACGAAGATGCACAGGAGAATGAGGATTCCCGACGCAAACTCGACCAAAGTGACCTTTTCGCTTGCCGTGAGCCCTGGTGCGTAGAGGATCAGTCCCAGGGCCGCTACGAATGCAAGGACGACGCGGAACATAAAAGATAGCGGTGTCTTCACTTCTTGGGATTGGAAGAAGCTGATGATCCGACGCGTGAGACCTTCCCATCCGCCGTCAGCCATTCGTCGTCTCGATGACGGGATGATGGCACAGCGCCGAGAGCAACACCACGGCGCCGGCGGCACCACGAAAAGGCCGAGGCCATCAGAAGCCTCCTCTGCGAATCCAGGCGGCCTCGGGTCGCCCGTCATCGAGGCGCCCCACGCTCTTGCGGCACTTTTCACACATTCGGTGTCCGCGCCCGGTCGAGCGAAACAGTTTGTTGCAGTCGGGGCCGAGGCATGCCGATTCCCTCGGAAATCCGGGACGACGAGGGATCAGCGATTGCGGGAGCCCCGCGTCACGCCGACGCTCTCTGCGTGGGGCGGGCATCACATGCGCTCCTCGATGTAGGACGCGAGCCGCGGCGGGAGGCGTCGGCCGCATTCACCGAGCCGGCGCCGGGCCTCCAGTGCCTCGATGATGGTGGGATCGGTGGTGAGCGGGCGTCGCTGGGCGCCGCGCTTCGCCTCGGCCGCGAACCGCTGCGTCACCCGCACGAAGTAGGCCCCCGGCGCGCCGTGAAGAAAATCGCGCAAGCGCCAGGTGGCCGCCGCACTGTCTTGGACGACATCCGCCGCCTCGGCGCCGCAAATGCGCCGCGCGATCGCGAGCGCCTGGCGATAGGTCGTCACGAGCGCGTGCTCGACCTCGGCATCGGACAGGAGACAGAGCGTCTGGCGGGGCGGGCGCGGCGGAGGCGGGCGCCGACGTTCGCGGCATTCGAGGCATTGCCAGCCCCGCCCGACGACCGTGAGCGCCCCGCAAGCGCGACACGCCCTCGGTTGGCGGCACTCGGGGCGATGATGCCCGCGATAGCGCCCGCAAAGGGCGCACTTCGTTGCGCGGCACCCGTCGCAAATCTGTTGCCGACCACGGACCTCGACGGTGCGGCACGCCGCGCATGTCCGTGTCCGGAGTTTGGAGCACGTCGCGTGATGCTGGCCAGCATGGTTGTGGCACTCGCCGCACCGACGTAAGGCCGCGCACCCCGAGCAGAACTTGTACCCCAACGGCACTGCGATGCCGCACGCGCGGCAGACCCGCGCCCGGCGCTGCGCGCGGCAGCTTTCGCACGTGCGGGCCGATCCGGTGACGACCGCCGGGCGGCGGCAGACCCAGCACACGCGGCCGGCGCAGCCGCGACGATGACGGTTCCGACTGCCGCAATATGCGCACCGCGGGTGGCAGCGGTCGCAGAAGTGTCCGCGTAGGACGACGGGGGCGCCGCATGCGCAGCGCCGCGGTGGGTGCGCGTCGGGAACCGCGCCCGTCGGCGCGGGCGCGGATGCGTCAAGAACAAGACTCACCCAGCGGACTCACGCGCCGAACCGCGTCCCGCCGAGGATCGCCTCGCCGATCGCCGGTGCCGCGGTATCGCGGCGGCCCTTCTCCCAATGCGGCGCCGCCGACGGCTCAGCGCCTCTCATCGCGTCATCGACGAGGCGCGACGCGACGCCTGCGAAGTCGCGACGGCGCACCTCGTCGACGGGCTCACGGTCGACCGGGAATTCGACACCGCGCCGCCACGCGAGGGACACCAGGACTTCGTCTGGAACCTCCGTGAACCGCGCGAGGGCCTCGCGCGCGCGGTCCTCAACCTTCCGCCTCTCCTCGCCGTACTTCTTCGGATCGTCGAGCGGGCCGAACGCCTGCGGGGCGCGCCGCTCGAGGTCTTCGAGTTCCAGCAGGATGGCCGTGTAGAGATTGGCTCCAGGAATGTTACGGATCTGCGTATCGGCCCGATCATAGTCGACACCCGCCACAAGCGGCGCCGGCCCGAGCCCCGGTTCCCACCAGCCGTTTTGCCGGATCCGCTCGGCCATCGCATGCGCGTACTCCTCGACATGGCGGTAGTTGATGCTGCGTCCGTTCTGGTCGCGCGGATCCTTCGCCAGCGCCTCCCGGAGTCGGTCCACGACGTCCTCGCCGTGACCGGACAGTGCGAGGATGCCGCGGCGCCAGGCTTTCGCCGATAGCTTCACCCTCGCCTGAGACTGCGTCGCCTCATGCTCACGTCGTGCGCGGACCGCCTCGGCCAGTAGCACCTCAGCCTCGCTTACCGTCGTCACCGTCTTCATGGCCGCTCCTTTCGCGATCATCGGCTCGCGCCCTTGTCCCAGGCTTCGGCGAGCGCAGGGTGTTCTTTGAGCGTCTGGCGGAAGGCCAGGCGCGCCGCGTCCTGTTGCTCCTGGGGTGTTCGGAAGCGGCTCATGCGAATCCGTTGCGTCGTCAGGCGCGCCAGCGCGACGTTCGCCTCGGCGTAGGGGATCGGTGTGCTGTCGATGACGAGCTCTCCATCGAGGTAAACGCGCCGCCCATCGATCCGCACGTCGCGCTGCCTATCGGGCGATTGCGGCCCCGTCGGTGCCGCCGCTGCGGCGGTCGGCGAGTGGCCGAGCACTGAGCTCTCGATGGGGGCGGGCTTGGTTTGAGTCTTCATGCTCGCGTCCGGCTGCGTGCACTCGACATGGTAGAAAATGCGATCGCCGGCACGAATGTACCTGCTGCCTGCTGTGATCAACTGGCTGCAGCGCGAGCATCTGCCGGATCCAAGCGCAATCTCGATGGCCACGTCGCGGGTACTCATGTCTCATCCTCCTGTCGCGGGCTCGTCCGCTATGGTTCCCAACGTCGTATCTTCTGCCCCCTCGGAAAAGGCCCTAGCAAGTGGCCGTTAAGCGCACTGGCGAAGCGCCCGAGGTCAGGGGGCGAGGCGCGGTTATAACGCTCCAGCCCCCCCCCAAACAACTTGCCCGGACAAAAAGAAAATGCGCCGCTGGTCCCGCGTGCCAGTCGCTGATAATCCCTGGGGACAGTCGTCTCCCTCGCTCGCGCGCGCGTAAGCCCCAACAGGCGTGGCCATCTTCACCACCACACCCCCACACACACGTAGTAGTAGTAGGTAGTTAGGTGAAGATGACCAGGGTGGCCATCTTCGGTGGTCATCTTCGGGTGTCCTGGCCACCTTGGGCGCCTTCGCGAAGATGCCGAAGATGGCCACGTGCGGGGGCTGGACACCTTGGGCATCTTCAGGCTCACCGGAGCCTCCACTCCCATTGCTGGACCTGCCCGGGCCGCCCGACCTTCGCGGAGTCGGTGACCTTCTCACGAGCCCGTCGGAGCGTTCGCGCCTTGTAGCCCGCGCCGGCCGCAGCCTTCTCGACCTCCCCCGCCGGACGGGGTCCATCGGCGAGGTATGACCGGAGCCATTCCTCGCACGCGCGCCGCGTGCTCCGGTCCTCGGGCGTCTCCCTCACTGGGTCGAGCACGTCGGCGATGTTCACGGTGACGGGCTGAGGCTCCCACTCGATCCACGGCACACCGGCGTGACTCTCGGCGACGATGCGATACGCAAGCGTCGGGACGGGGCCGTAGAGGTTGCCCTTGATCTTCATGAGCAGGCGCCGCGGACTGACGTTCTCATCGTTAGGGTCAGGCGCCACACCGAGCGCGACGCGAGGCACGGCCGTGAACGCGACCGAGCCGCCCGCGTAATAGGCGAGGTTCGGGGTGGACTTCGCGGGGTGCATCACCCCGAGGCCCGCGACCTTCTGTCGGTCGAGGAGATGGGTAAACGGCGTGAGCACACGGCGGACGTCGGCATCGTTGTGCGTCTTGGCGTCGCCGAGGTATCCGCTGATGCCGTCGACGATCAGCAGCGCGTAGCGCTGGGCCTCCAGCGCGACGGTCAGCACGTCTAAGTCATACGCGAGGGTTAGGAGTGAGGTGTGGCCTTCGGCGTCGCGCACCATCTGCACGAAGTCGACGAGCGCCAGGTCAGCGCCGGCCTTGAGGAGCCGGGGCACGATGGTCGTGCCGAGCGAGTCCTCGCTCGTGATCACCATCACGCGCTGCGGCGGCCTCGAGTTTGAGCGGCGCGGTTCCGGCGGCATCGGCGAGCCGACCGTCAGACGGGACGCGAGGTCGCAGAACAAGAGTGTCTTGCCTTGATCGGGGAGTCCGACGATGTTCGTCAATGCCCCGACGGCGAGCCGCCCTGGCCAGAGCCACTCCACGATTTCGGGACTGATTGTCGAGGCGGGCACGATGACGGCGGCTCGGCTAGCGCTGCCATTCATCGACGCCTGCTCCGCTGCGCTCAAGCCGAATTTCATCGACCGCGCTCCATCGTCGCGCGGAAGTCACGCCAGCCGCGACCGGCACAGTGCGCGTGCAAGCACGTGAAGTCGAACGCGCCGGACGGGTGGATAATCACCGCGGCGCCGCCGAATCCACTCGTATGCTCGTCGGCCCACGGGCACACCTCGAGCTCGACGAGGAAGCCGCCCTCCCAGCGCTTGAGGCGCGCGACGGGCACGCTCCACGCCTGAAGCTTCGCGAGTAGCGCGCCCGCGAGGTCATCCGGTGGCGGAGTCTTCGGACCCGTATAGATTGGTCGGGCTGGGCGATCCTCGCGCGCGAGCTTCACCAGGTGGTCGAGATAGCCCTGTTGCCAGCGCACGACGTTCGGCGTCCCAGGCCACCGATGGCCGGTGATTGCGATGTAACGCGCCGTCGAGTAGACCTCGATCTGCTCGCCCTTGAGCGCCTCCGACACAGCGCCGCGCACGAAGACGTGCAGGCCCGTGCCGCTCGGACTGACCTCCGTCCAGGAGTCGCAACGCTCGACGATCGTCTCGGCCCGAGTGTCGAGCCGCCCGCTGGCATTGATCACGCGATCAAGGTCGATGCACGTGAGGCCGGCGGTCAGTACAACGCCGATCCCGTCGACCGAGAGCGTGCTGTATGCGTCCACCGCATCCTCGAAGCTCGCCCACGTCGACGGGTCAGTGCTTGAGGCTTTCGAGCGAGGCGCGCGGACTTGGTACGGAACCTTCGTCGGCTTGCCGGGCCCGCGCTGCTCGGCGCGCCAGAGCACCCACTTCCCCTCTCGGAGTTGTAGTGGAATTGCCTCCGGGATAACGGGAAGCCAGGATGTCATTTGCCGCTACCCGAATCGGTGCGAAACCGCCGGCCGGTGCGCTGCTGCCAGCGGAGGAGATCGCCACCGAGTCGCAGCATGAGGTCGGCAGCGCACTCGCAGTGAGTCCAGATCTGCCCAGTCGCACCGGCCCACGTCCACGCGGGCTCCCTGGTAATGCGGGCAGAGCAGAGAAAACACGTCTGCCCGATCCCGACCGGCATCACGCTGCCTTTGTCGGGCGACCAGAAGTCTGGGCCAGTGAGGCTCACGCGCCCTCGGTCTTCCGCAGCACGCGGAGCCGCGCGCCGGTCACCGCGGCGTGTCCTTCCACGTGGCGATTAGCCGGTCGAGATCCTCGCGATCGAAGAGCACCTTTCGGAGCTCACCGCCGTTTGGTAACGGTATGCGAATCCGCTTGATCACGCCGGCGGCATCCAGGTCGCGCACGGTCCAGCCCGTCACCCCGAGGTAGGTTGCTGTCGCCTTGAGGCTGAGCAGTCGCGGTGGGATTTGCGACCTCTGCGCGGGTTCGACCGAGGCCTTCCGCGGCCGCCCAGGTCGACCACGAAGACGCTCAGCAGCAGCAGCGAGCGGAAGCAGCTCGCTCATCGCGCCACCGGAAGCGCTCCCGACGCCGACATGAGAACGCGCTCGACATGCTCGCGCAGGGCAGCGCGGAGAAACTCGCTCTGTGATACTCCCAGGAGCTTCGATGCTGCGAACCAACGCTCACGGTCGTCGCGTTCGATTCGGACTGCCGCGAACACCTTTGCTCGCTTCGTTAACCGGCGCTTCATGGTGGATACAGCATGCGATACTCGATGCGTGCCCAAAAGGGACAGAACTCAGCGACCTCCCCAGCTAGTTTCGTCCCCCTCTCCCGTCATGGTGGCAGCGGCCCGGTGGGCACGTGGGGCGTTGCCGTTCTTCTTCCTCGAGGTTGCCTGGAGCAACACACGCGACGGCTGGGTCGCAGCACCCGTGCGGATTACTATGTCGCCGAACGTCACCGGCAACCACACCGCGTCGGCCAGAGCAGAGGCCTCGGCGACGTGGATCGGCCAGCTTCTCACGGCCGGCCGGCTGGCACTGGAGAGCCTCGCCGGGCGCGGCGTTCAACCGGCGAGCGTCCTGAGCATCCTGGCGCGTCTGGAAATGGCGCGCCCCACTCGTCAGCGGATCCGCGAGATCACGAGCAGCTCTAAGCGTCTCCGCCGCGAGGCGACCACCTTGGATGCGGCCGCGGCGATCCTCGCACGCCACGCAAGAGGCCTCGACGGCCAGACGCCGATGGTCGCGATCCGCGAAGGCGAGAGGACGTACAGCCGGCCGCTATACGCGTGGAGCCGACAGATCCTGCAGTGGGCCGCTGATATGCTCCGCAGGGTTCCATCCGCATCACATCGGCCGAGAGACCGGGCAATGCAGACCGCCGCCCTTGCGCTCCAGCAAACGATCTTGCTGCAGACGGCGGCGGCCGGGCACCGGCACGGCAGCGTAGCCGAGATCGGCCAGCTCCTCGCCGCGGCGTGGCCAGGCGGCTACGTGGACGTGGACGGTGAGCGCACGAAGAAGCTGCTCGGCCGCGCGAGAGGTGACGAGAAAGTCAGGGTTGCCGCCCGGCGCTTCTTGCGGTCTGAAAACGTGCCCGCAAACGTGCCCGCGACGAACCGGAACAGGTCCAAACCGACCCATCGCCAGCCAAGACGAAAAAGAAAAACCCCCCGGTAAGTTGGCGACTTACCGAGGGGCGTGATCTCGCGGTCGGGATTGTAAGGGCCGCGCTCTTCCAACTGAGCTATCCGCCCGGGGCATCGCAGACGCTCGTCATCCTAGCACCGCCCGGACGCGAAAGAGAGCGGCGATCTATCGCAAGATCGTCCAGAGTGA
>Ga0070697_100001405_pt1 | contig 18269 bp, 20 predicted proteins | sample KBSK1501metaG_FD_65475 | JGI IMG/M metagenome (GOLD analysis project Ga0070697, IMG submission 65475) | Corn, switchgrass and miscanthus rhizosphere microbial communities from Kellogg Biological Station, Michigan, USA - KBS K1-50-1 metaG | ecosystem: Host-associated > Plants > Roots >... | reverse complement strand
GGGCGGATCACGGCGTTGCGCGGTGACTTGAGCCGCGGAAATCCTTACTCTTAGTGCCTCGAACCGGACTGATGGCGGCCAGCGCGACTCCCCCAGAGCGAGGCAGCTACATGAGCAAGCGTGGATGGGCGAGGGCGGTTCTCGCGGGCACGGCCATCGCCGCAGTCGTGGCCCTGGCCGGGTGTGGCGGCGTGCCGAAGGGCACCAAGCCTGATGTACCCGGCGAGAATGCCGGAGGCACCGCCGCGGCCGCGACCTCCCGGCTTTCCAGCTCGGCGCCGCTCACCACCCGGCAGAGCACGCCGGCGAAGTCGTTCGCGCGGGCCAACTCGATCCCGTTCCCGGTCGCCGTGGGCAACACGTGGGTGTACCAGACGACGGCCGGCGGCCAGAGCGGCCGCACCACGAACAGGATCGTCGGGGCCGGGCCTGGCTCGGCCGGGTACCGGGTGACGGTGTCCTCGACCACCGACGTCGGCGGGTCGGCCACCACCGTCGTGCCCGTCTACACCTTCTACCCGAACGGGACGATCGGCTATCCGGTCCCCCCGGTCAGCGGCGTGCCGGTGACCGGTCGCGACATCCGCTGGCCGGACACTGCGGCCCTGGCGTCAGGAAAGGTCTACCACTCCGTGCTGCCCATCCAGGGCGGGAACGCGGACGTCACCGTCCAGGGCACGGGCACGACCTCGGTCAGCGTCCCGGCCGGCACCTACCAGGCCAGCGTGGTGAAGACCACCATCTCTGCGCAGGGGCAGACCATCGAGGTAACCATCTGGATCGCGCAGGGCGCCGGCCCGGTGAAGACCGAGGTGCTGATCCGCGCGCCGGGCGGGACCGGGCTCACTACGAACGAGCTGCTGTCCTTCACCAAGGCGGTCAGCGCGGTCGGAGACGGCAGCTGAACTTAGGCGGGGCAGGGCCCGGGTGGGGCCGCCGGGGCGGGAACCGAACCCGGACCTCGTCTATTTGATCAACGACACGCCGATACCGACATCACCCAGGATCTCGGCTGGTCAACACTTCGAAACACGGCCTAGCGGGATTCCTCCGAACGGTCCTGGGCCCACAGCGTGTGGAACGTGCCTTCGCGGTCCGTACGGCGGTACGTGTGTGCGCCGAAGAAGTCGCGCAGGCCCTGGATCAGGGCGGCGGGCAGGCGTTCGGCCCGCAGCGCGTCGTAGTAGGCCAGGGCGGCGGAGAAGCCGGGGACGGGAATGCCAATCTGGGTCGCGGTGACGATCACGTGGCGCCAGGCCTCCTGGGCGACGGCGAGGTCCTTGACGAACTCGTCGTCCACCAGCAGCGTGGCCAGTTCTGAGTCGTTCTCGTAGGCGGCGCGGATCCGGTCAAGGAACGCGGCCCGGATGATGCAGCCGCCGCGCCAGATCGTCGCGATCTTGCCCAGGTCCAGGTCCCAGCCGTACTCGCGGCTGCCGACGTCCATCATGTGCCAGCCTTGGGCGTAGGAGACCAGCTTGGACGCGTACAGGGCCTGCTCGACCTGGTCGGCGAACCTGGCTCCGTCGACGCGGCCGTGGCGCCCGGGCAGGCCGCGGGCGGCGCGGCGCAGGTCCGCGTGGCCGGACAGCGACCGGGCGAAGACCGCTTCCGCGATGCCGCTCACCGGCACGCCCAGGTCCAGCGCGTCCTGGACGGTCCAGCGGCCGGTCCCCTTCTGTTCGGCCTGGTCGAGCACGACGTCGACGAAGGGCTGGTTCGTGCTGGCGTCGGTGTGAGCCAGGACCTCGGCGGTGACCTCGATCAGGTAGGAGTCGAGCCGGCCGGTGTTCCAGGTCCTGAAGGTTTCGGCGATCCGCGCGGGCGTCATGCCGGCGCCGTGCCTGAGCAGGTCGTAGGCCTCGGCGATGAGCTGCATGTCGGCGTACTCGATGCCGTTGTGCACCATCTTGACGAAGTGGCCGGCCCCGTCCGGCCCGATGTGGGTGCAGCACGGGGTGCCGTCCACATGCGCACTGATCGTCTCGAGCATCGGGCCAAGGCTGGCGTAGGACTCCTGGCTTCCGCCGGGCATGATGCTCGGGCCGTTGAGCGCGCCCTCCTCGCCGCCGGAGACGCCCATGCCGACGAAGTGCAGGTTCTGGTCCCTGAGCTTGGCTTCGCGGCGGCGGGTGTCGTGGAAGTGCGCGTTGCCGCCGTCGATGATCATGTCGCCGTCTTCGAGCAGCGGGGCGAACTCGTCGATCACCGCGTCGGTGGCCGGGCCGGCGTTGACCATGATGACCAGGCGGCGGGGGCGCTCGAGGGCCTGCACGAACTCCTGCGCGGTCTGGGCCGGGACGAAGTTCCCCTCGTGGCCGAACTGGTCGACTATGGCCGTGGTGCGGGAGGTGGTCCGGTTGTGCAGGGCCACGGTGTATCCGTGCCGGGCGAAGTTGCGGGCCAGGTTGCGGCCCATCACGCCGAGGCCGGTCACGCCGATCTGCGCCGTTGCTTGCGCCATGTGCTGCGGTCTCCTCTGTACTGTGCTCCCGTTGTCCAGTAACGGCCACTATGCCATCTTGGGGCGCCGATCCAGGTTCGCGGGCTCGGACGACCGGAACGGGGGCGGGAGACGGTACGCTACCGGTGTCAGCCGGTCGTTCGGCGGCTGCTGCGGGCGTAGCTCAATGGTAGAGCTCCAGCCTTCCAAGCTGGTCATGCGGGTTCGATTCCCGTCGCCCGCTCTATGGAATGTCCACCTCAATGTAAGTATTCGATTTTCTGCTCAGCTGATTGCCGCCGGATGCCGCCTGCCGGTTGGAATGACGTCTACACGGACAGTTGCCCTGTTCAAGAGATATTTTCGAACTTAGTTATGTTGGCCAGAGAACTTGGTTGGAAACCAAGTCCTCTACCCAAACCACAGGAGCCTTAAGGCCGGCAATGCAAGTTCGATTCCGTCGCCCGCTCCGCCATCGCTCGCTGCAACGTGATGTGCCAGGACATCGGGACGGCCATGAACCTCACCGGTTACGGGGCTTCCGCGAAAGCCGCGACGCTAGCGGGACCGTCCGCCGGGCCGGGTCGGGCGGTACCCAGGGTTGGATGAGCCTGAATGCCAGGCACGGACCGCTGCCGAGATGCGTCGGCGGCACCGGGTCCTGCCGCCCGACAGGCTAGTCATCCCAGGTCGGCGGTCCGTTCGAGGCGCGCGAGACACGAGGGCTGGAACGCCGCCAAGGACTGCGGAAGCGCCATGGCGCCGGCAGTGAGGTGACGACTGCGGTTGGGTGTCGACTGAGCCGGCGGAACGGTTCAGCGCGGCTACCAGGACGCGGGCTCACGAGCGTGCTCGGCCTGCCGAGGCTATAAGGTCTTACTCATCTACCGATGAGCGTAAGTTGCAGGACCGCATAATTATGCACTCATCTATATCCCGCCATCGCCGACGGCGATCGTTAATTTAATTAACCGTAACTGGATAGGTTCCCGGTTTGGCTCGGGTTGTGTTGCAGTCACCATTGGAGCTATGACCTGGCGATCGGCGCCATCATTGCGCATTGCCAGATCCCGCGCCGGTGCCCGGCAGTATCCCGCCAGGTCTGGCGAGCCAGCCCCGATACGGGCGGCTCAGCGGTCTTCGCGTGGGGTCGGCTGCGGGAATCCTTCGATCTTCTTGGCGGCTGCGTCGATCGCCCGGGTCATGGCGGGGCCGGGCGCGCCGATGACGGGGCCGTGGCCGGAGGCGAGCCGGTCAGGGGCCAGGTCGCGGAGCAGGCGGGCGCTGGCCAGGTCCAGGTCGCGGTTCCAGGTCGCCAGCCCGGCCATCGGGTAGCGCCACGGCACGACGGCGCTGGTGGCCACGCCCCAGGTCGTGGTGTAGGAGTCTCCGGCGTAAAGGGTCCCGTCGCGGGTGTCCAGGAACGCGATGTGGCCGGGGGTGTGGCCCGGGGCCGCGACTACCCGAAGCGATCCGATGGCGTCGCCGTCGCGGACCAGCCGGGCCGGACGTGTGGTGGTGCCCCCGAATCCGCCGCGCAGCTGTCCTTCGGGCTCGCCGTCGCGCGGCCGGGTGTCGCCGGCCAGCAGCGGCGCCTCCCGCTCCGAGATGATCACCTGGACGCCGGGCAGCGCCGCGGCGAGGGCGTCCAACGAGCCCCGGTGGTCGCGGTGGGCGTGCGTGAGCGCGATCTGCCTGATCGGCATGCCCAGGCCGCGGGCGCGGTCCAGGATCAGCCGGTGCGTGCCGGCCAGGCCGGTGTCAATCAGGGTGAGCCCGTCGTCCTCGGCGACAAGGTACTCGTTGACCATGCCGAGCCGGGAGATGCGGTGGATGCCCGCCGCGGCCTGCGTGCGGCGGTGATCTGCCTGTGTCATGTTGGTCCTCCGGAGAACTGGTGGTTTCCGGCCGACGGTATGCTGGCGGCGTTCTCGGTTGTCAAATGGTGAACTAGTATCAGAGAATGAATTAATGGATCTGAACTGGGATGACGCGATGGATGACTGCGCTGAGGAGACCTGCCCGGTGGCGCGAGCGGTGCGCGTGCTGGACGGGAAGTGGACCATGCTGGTGATCCGCGATCTGCTGGCGGGGACCCGGCGGTTCTCCGAGCTGCGCACCTCGCTGGCCGGGATCAGCCCCAAGACGCTCACCGACCGGCTCCGCAGCCTGGAGCAGCACGGGCTGGTCGAGCGGGCCAGCTACGCCGAGATCCCTCCGCGGGTCGAATACCGCCTGACCCCGGCCGGGCGCACCCTTGAGCCCGTCCTGGCCGCCCTCGCCGACTGGGGCCGCGCCGTGGCCGCAGGTGCCGCCCCTGCTCCGCGCGGCTGAACCGGTCGCGCTGCCTCACAGCGCATGATCACCAGGCAGCTGCCCACCGCAAGCACAGAACCTCGCTGCGCTCAGACCAAGGTCAAAGCCCAGATGGCGCTCTACCTCCGGGAGACGCCCTGAATTGGTTGATATGCCTGTGATCGTGAGGCACCAGGATCGAGGCGCACTGCGCCTCGATCACAGGCATGATCAGGCATTATGCCGCCGGAGGGCAGTGATCTGATCTTCGATCACCGGCATAGTGCCGATGAGCGTGCGCAGGCCTTCTTGCATGGGACGACATGACTGACCCCGATGCTGATGAGAGTGTTGGGTCGATCCGTTTGCCAGGTGAAGGAGACGCATGAGCAGCATCCCCGTGCCCGACGAGCAGACCCGCTACTCGTCCCGGCGGCAGGACGATGTCGATGCGCTGGCCTGGCCGGTGTTCAGCCAACGCGCTCTAGACCTGCTGCGGTCGGCCGGTGAGGTGCTGCATCCCGAGCCCGGTGAGCTGTTGTGGGACACCGGTGACACCTACGACCTGTACCTCGTCCTCGCCGGCGGCGTACTTCTCTTGGACCGCCGGGACGACCGGGTGGTCTTTGTCATCGAGGAAGGCGACTTCGTCGGCGAGTTGGGCATGTTGATGGGGCAGCGGGCCTTCCTCCCGGGTGTGGCTATGGAGGAGACCGCGGTGCTTCGGGTGCGGGTCGAGGAGTTGCGCCGGCTCGTGGAGATCTCGGGGGAGCTGAGCGATGTCCTGCTCTCCGCGTTCGACGCCCGGCGGCGTTTGCTGATGAGAATGGGGGAGGGCGGTCTCGTGCTCGCCGGAGACGACGACAGCGACCTGCACCGGCTTCAGGAGTTTGCCGAGCGCAACCAGCTCCCGTACCGGACGGTGCTGCGCTCGGACGCGTCGGCTTGGTCAGAGCTGGCGAAGACCACTGCGCTGCCTGAGGCGGGCACGGTTGTGGTGACGGGAGAGCGGCGGGTAATGACCGCACCGACGACGCGCGATCTGGCGACCGCGCTCGGGATCGACCTGTGGTGCCTTTCCGGCGGCTTTCGATGTGACCTGCTCGTGGTGGGCGCCGGACCAGCGGGGCTGGCGGCCGCCGTCTATGGGGCCTCGGAGGGGCTGGACGTGGTCGTCGTCGAGGACGTCGCCATCGGGGGCCAGGCCGGCAGCTCGTCGCGGATCGAGAATTACCTCGGCTTTCCCCGGGGCGTTTCCGGGGCAGAGCTGGCACGGGCCGCGATGCTGCAGGCCGTCAAGTTCGGGACGAGGCTGGTGTCCCCCCGCTCCGTCACGGGGCTGTCGCAGGTGTCCGGAGGCTTCCGCGTCCGGCTCGACGACGAGCACGACATCGTGGCTTGCGCTGTGATCATCGCCAGCGGCGTCCGGTATAGGCGCCTGGACGTGCCTGGCCTAGCTGACCTCGAGGGACGCGGCGTTTACTATGCCGCGAGCGAGCTCGAGGCCAAGGTGGTCTCCGGCCGGAACGCCGTCGTGGTGGGGGGCGCCAACTCGGCCGGCCAAGCCGCCCTGTTCCTGGCACGGCACGCCGGCCAGGTCCACGTCCTGATCCGCCGTGACGACCTCCGCGACACGATGTCGACATACCTGACGCAGCGCCTCGCTCACCACGAACGGGTCACCGTCCACCCTCGCTCGGAGCTGTCCGCGGTCCATGGCACGAGTCGGCTGAGCGCGCTGAACTGGCGGGACCACGTCCTCGAGCGGGACGTCCGGCTCGACGCAGCCGGTCTCTTCCTGATGATTGGCGCGGACCCAAGCACGACCTGGCTGCACGAGGTGGGCGTCGAGCTCGACGCCAAAGGGTTCGTAGTCACCCGCGACGGCTTCGTGACGTCGGTGCCCGGAGTGTTCGCTGTCGGTGACGTTCGCGCTGGGTCCGTCAAGCGGGTGGCCTCGGCGGTCGGCGAGGGGTCCGTGGTGATCTCCGCCGTCCACTCCTACCTCGCCGGCACCAAGACGTCCTGACCGTTGCGCTGGAGTTCCACCAGTGGCGGAAACACCGCCCGACGACAACCGGAGGATGGACCCTTATGTCACACGGACGACGCTTCGATCACGTCGGCATCACCGTCGCGGACCTCGACGCCGTGACGGCGTTCTTCGCAGGGCTGGGCCTAGAGGTCGAGAACAGGATGTTCGTCGAGGGCGAGTTCCTGGACACGGTCATCGGCATTCCCGGCTCTCGGACCGAGATCGTGATGCTGCAACCGCCTGACGGGGGCACGCGGCTGGAGCTTTCAAGCTTCGCCCGGCCAGACCACCTGCCCGGTTCGCCGGCCGCCCCCGCCAACGAGCTGGGATTGCGCAACGTGGCCTTCGAGGTCCATGACCTGCAGGCGGCCGTCGATCGGGCGGCCACGGACGGCTACCGGCTGGTCGGTGGCATCGGCGAGTACGAGGGCTCTTGGCGGATGGCTTATGTCCGGGGTCCGGAGGGGATTATCGTCTCGCTGGCCGAGCGCATCGGCTGGACCCCGTAAGCCAGACGCGGCCGCGCCGAGCACAGCGGACTTGAGGCGGGCCAAGTTGCCTTCGGCGAGGCGTTGAGAAGGCTCGACACGTATGCGGGCCTGACGCAAAAATCGTCCGCTCATGCCGACCGGGCGAGTGCGTCGGGCCGCCATTCCTTCCGGCGATGCTGCGAGCGCAAGACGGAGCTGCAAGACGCCTCCGCGAAGGCCTGAGAAAGCCCGGCAGCGCAGCGCGGGGTCACGGAGCCTGCCGCTACTGTGTGCACCGCCCGCAGCCCGGGAGCGATCCGGAACTCCGTTTCCCTGCCGCTGCGCGCGGCGGTGCGGACAGCGTGCATGAGACACCCGGGTGCGGGTAGCTGGCGGCAGATACGGCAGCAGCGGAGGACCCGTCCGGACCCCGGCTCAACGGGCAGTGTCGTCCTGCTTATCGGCGAGGAGGTGGCCAGTGTCCGGAGCGGCCGGCCGGTCCTGGCCGCGGCGGGCTGGATCCGCCGCGGTCGTGCTCGTCCTCGTGGTCACGCTGAGCGGCTGCGTTGTGCGGCACGGGGCGTTGCCTCGCCTGAGGCCGGGCCAGTGCAAGGGCGGCGACCCGCTGGCCGGGGTCTATGTCCCGTCCCGGCTCCACGTCGAGAAGAACTGCCTCACCGTCACCGGCACCGTGAAATGCGTGACGCACGAGCCGGACGGCGACGTCCATATCCTCGTGCAGCTGGCCCGCCGGTACCGGGGGATCCTCACCCCGGCCAATGCGGCGCAGCACTGCGCCGGGACCCGGGGCAACGGACGGCTGCTCGTCGTGGAGATCATCCCGCAGCACGGCAGCCTTCCCTTCCTGGACAACAGCGCGGACCTTGGCGGGTTCGTCACGCCGCCAACGCCGCGCACGGGTGACCGCATCCGCGTAACAGGTCCTTACGTGCTGGACACCAACGAGCTGCACGATCTGATCTACCCCGGAGTGAAGAACTGGGCGGAAATCCATCCGGCATGGAACATCACGATTCAACGTCATGACTGACATGCCCGGGCCGGGCAGCCGACGTCGAACAGATCACGGCGTCGCCGCCTGGCGGCCCATTACGGGCAGCGAGCATTCCGGACCAGACGACGACAACGCAGTCCGCGCCGGCATTCTCCGCATGCGCATTTGAAACCCAGGACGGCCCCGGTCGGTCGGCATCGCCAGCGTCCAGACCGCCCCGGAAGCACCGGGCTCCCGATCGAACCCAGCTTCCCATGACATCACTCGCCCGGTCGCGAGCAGCACGATAGTGCGATGACTGTCAGCAGCGTCCTACACATGCCGAAATGGGTCTTAATCCGTACACATATGTATGCATCGTTTGGCATATTCACTCACGGTCCGGTCGGCAGGCTAGTTTCCTCAGTGACCGGCGTACAGCCTTTCCGCTTTTCTGATAGGAAATCAGATCGCCGATTACGAGCGGCGCCGCAGCTGGATCCGTAGTGCGTGTGTCCGCGCACTGATCGTCCGGTTATGCGCATGCCGAATCGCTGGCCGGACAACCTCATGGCGGCGTGCCAGTGCTCGGAACTGGGCCGTCCTTGCTCCGCCCGAACGGCAGCTACCGGTCGACCTGATGCAGACTCGGATCCCGCAGTCGCCGGTAGGTGAGCACTGCGCTGCCGGGACGTGAGGTGTGTCCGCAGATCGCGCCCACGTGAGGCTATCGGACGATCACATCACCGGCCGGCGGATGTGGCGTCGTTGCGGCGATCCTCCCTGGAAAGCGGCTAGTTCCCGCTGGGCACCTGGTCCTTGACCTCGTCGTAGCCGACCTTGGCGGGTGCCTTTGCCGGCGAGTAGATCACGCGGATCACGCCCGTCGGAAACGCCTCCGTCGCCGTCACCTTCAGGTGGTACGGCGCGTCGCCGTCGTCGAACAACCTGCGGCCCTTACGCGCCGCCACCGGGTGCACCAGCAAACGCAGCTCATCGACCAGCCCCGCGGCGAGCAGTTGCTGCACCACGGAGATCGAACCGGGGATGAGGATGCCCCTGATGCCAGCATCGGCCTTGAGCGAGGTGACGGCATCGAGGAGATCGCCCTTGATCAGCTCGGAGTTGCGCCAGGAGAACTCCAGCCGCTGACGCGAGACGACCACCTTGCGCACGTCGCCGAGTTGCCTGGCGAACGGGGCGTCGTCCCCGCCCGCCGCCTCGCGGCCGGGCCACGCTCCGGCGAAGCTGTCGTAGGTCTCGCGACCGATCAGCAGCACGTCAGCTGTGTCATAGTCCTCGCCGACCGCGCGGCCCATGTTCTCGTCGAAATACGGGAAGTGCCAATCGGGGTCGATCTCGGCCACGCCGTCGGCCGAGATGAACAGCGTAGAGATTACCTTCGCCATCGCGGTGATCCCTTCGAGTCAGGTGGTGTCGATAGGTAGACCGGCGCAGCTTCCAAAGCTCATCGGCCGGCGCGAAGCCGTCCTGACGCAGAGCCGGCATTCCGGGCTCGTCGTGATGCATCGGCAAAGACTGCAACGTGGTATGTAACGACCACTTCGGCACACCGCCGGGTCATGTGGTGCCCTGCGGACGTGCGCGCACATCGCGCGAGAGGATTGGCGGCCGCGCTGGAGCGCACCGATCACCAGCTCTGCATGCCTGACCCGATGGCCGCAAAGCTCGCGGCGACCGCGCCTAACGGCGGGTCGGCGAGCGCCGGTCTCGGCTTGCCCGCGCTCGGCGGCCAGGAAGCCTCGATTTTGGTACTGCGCGGACAGGGATGTCCGGTGTGCTCACTCCTTGCTCTTGGCCTCGGGTGCGATGGGCGCGTCGATGTTGTAGCCGATGCCTGCTAGCCGGATCAGGAAGCAGGCCAGGGCCGCTCCGAGAGCAGCGGGGACGCCGTAAACCCCGGTACGCGAAGCCGTTACCGCGATCGCGGCGCCTACCAGGGCAGGTATGGCGTACAGGCCGCTGGTGAGGACTGTAGGGACCCGCCGCACCAGGATGTCCCGGATCGTCCCGCCGCCGACGGCGGTGACGGCTCCGAGGATGACGGCCTGCCCGGGGGCCGAGGCCGTGCTCCAGGGATTTGGTCGCGCCGGTGACGCAGAACAGGCTCAGCCCGGCGGCGTCCAGCAGCAGGATGTCCGGGGTGAATCGCCGCAGTTGCCGGCTGAGGAAGAACGCGATCAGCGCCCCGCCAGCGGCTACCGCCAGGTAGGGCCAGGAGCTGAATGTGGCGGCGGCAGCGCGTTGATGAGGATGTCGCGCAGGATGCCACCGCCGAGGGCCGTGACCATGCCAAGTGTCAGCATCCCGACGATGTCAAGCTTCGCTGCTTCCAGGCCTGTGATCGCGCCGTTGAGCGCGAACGCGAACGTGCCGGTCAGGTCAAGCGCGAGCAGCAGCGGCGGTTCGGCCATGACTGCCAGCATGCCTCATTGCCTGGCCGGTTACGATCCTGGGTGCGGCGCCAGCCAGGCCAGGGCAGCAGCGGTCAGGGCCTCGGTGCCGGTCCGCAGGGTGGGCTGCAGCGGGGGCAGGAATTTCGGGGAATGGTTACCCGGCAGGTCGTCCAGGTGCCCGTTCTTCCCGGCGGTGCGGTACGTCTGCGGGTCGGTGCCGCCGATGGCCCAGTAGGTGTACGGGATGCCGACGGCCGGGGAATATTGCTGAAGTCCTCGCTGGCGGTCTGCTGGTCCCATCGCAGGGCGCAGTCGCCGAAGTACGCACTGAAGGCGGCGGCCACCCGGCGGGTTGTGTCGGCGTCGTTGTCGGTGAGCGGGTAGCTGTCGAGGGTATCGAAGTCAGGGTCCTTGGGCGAGCCGGAGGCCTGGCACTCGGCGCGCACGATCCGCTGGATCGCGGCCAGCAGCGCTGGCGGGTCTGCTGCGAGTAGCTACGCAGGTTGAGCTGCAGCACGGCGTGGTCGGGGATGACGTTGCTCGTGGTGCCGGCCTGGCTGCTGCCGACGGTCAGCACTGCGGTCTGGCCGGGCGCGATCTCGCGGGACACGACGGTCTGCAGCCGGACGACGATCATGGCGGCCAGCACCACCGGATCGATGGTGTTCTGCGGCATGGAACCGTGGCCGCCCCGCCCGTACACGGTGATCTTGATGCTGTCAGCGGCCGACAAAAAGGGCCCGGAACGTGTCCCTGCCGTGCAGGCGACGCCCCGGAGGACATGCTGGGCCAGGGCAACGTCCGGCGCGGGGATGCGCGTGAGCAGGCCGTCGTCGACCATTCCCTGGGCGCCGTCGCCGGCCTCCTCGGCGGGCTGGAACAACGCGAGCAGGGTGCCGTTCCACTGGCCGGGGTGAATCGGCCATGAGCTTGGTCATGCCAAGCAGGCAGGACACATGGATGTCGTGGCCGCAGGCATGGGCCACCGGTACCTCGTTGCCGTCGGCGTCCTGGGCGGTCGCGGTGCTCGCGTAATCCGCGCCGGTGTCCTCTTTGACCGGCAGTGCGTCCATGTCAGCCCGGAGCAGCACGGCGGGCCCGCCTCCGTTGGACAGCATGCCGACCATGCCGGTGCCGCCGATGTCGGCCTGGACCGTGCAGCCGTATTGCTGCAGTTGCCCGGCGACGCGCTGGGCGGTGCGCTGTTCCCGGTGGGACAGCTCGGGGTGCTGGTGCAGATCCCGGTAGAAGGCCTCCTGGGCGGCCTGGAGGCCGTCGTAGCCGGCCAGGATATCTTGGATGCTGCTCATGGCCACCGTCCCTTTGCACCGGGGTGCGTAGCGCGGACGCTCCCAAGCGCGGGGGTGTCCCGCTCGGTCAACTGCAACCAGGCCGCGATGGGCAGGGCAGGGCGGCTGGGGCCGGTGACGGCACTCGCGGCCGCCCGCGGTCTGGGCCGGCCGGCCGTGGGGCTGCGTGGGAAGCTGGCCAGGCGGAGCCGGGATGGGCTCGCGCGCCGCGGCCGGCGCCCAGGCACCTGGCAGGCACAGGGAGGCTTTGCATGAGGGCCGTTGTGTTCAAGGCGACCCGGGAGGTGGCGGTGGAAGACGTGCCGGATGCCAGGGTCGAGCGGGATGACGATGTGGTAGTCCGGGTCACCTCCAGCGCGCTGTGCGGCACTGACCTGCACATGTATGACGGCCGTACCGGGGCGGCGCCTGGCACGGTGCTCGGTCACGAAGGGCTAGGAATCGTCGAGGACGTCGGCCGGGCCGTGCACCGCGTGCAGCGCGGTGACCGTGTCGTGCTGCCCGCGCACATCTACTGCGGCGTGTGCTTCAACTGCGCGCGCGGCGACAGCGCCGCGTGCCTGCGGGTACATCCGGGGCATGTGGGCGGCGCGTACGCGATGCCGGGCATGGGCCCGTTCCGCGGTTCGCAGGCGGAGCTGGTGCGGGTTCCGTTCGCGGATGCGAACTGCGTGGTGCTGCCCGGTGCCCCCGGTGACGAGCATGAGGACGATTTCGTCCTCATTGCTGACGCGTGGGTGACGGGATGGCACGCCACCGAGCTGGCGGGTGTCCGGGCGGCTGACTCCGTCGTCGTGTTCGGCGCGGGCGCGGTCGGCCTGCTGGCCGCCTACAGCGCGCTGCTCAGGGGCGCCAGCGAGGTGTACTCGGTCGACCTGATTGATGAGCGCCTGGACAAAGCCGCCGAGCTGGGCTTTGTCCCGGTCGACGTCCGCCAGGGAGACCCGGTCGAGCAGATCCGCGAGCTGCGCCGGGCGCGGCCGGGGACACGCCTGCCAGGGGAGGAGGAGATGGGAGGGGTGATGGCGGGCATCGACGCCGTCGGCTTCCAGGCCCGCGACCGGCGCCATCCAGACCGCGAGGATCCCCGCCAGGTGATCAACGACCTGGCCCGCCTGGTCAACCCCACCGGGCGGCTGGGCATTGCCGGCGTGTTCACCACTACCGACGCGGCACCGGCCCCGGAGGGCGGTCACGCCGACGGGGCGCTGCAGGTACCCTGGGCGGCGTTGTTCAACAAAGGCGTCACCGTCGGGTTCGGGCGCACGCACGACCGCCGGTACACCACGCACCTGCGTGACCTGATCATCAGCGGGCGTGCCCGGCCCAGCCAGATCGTCACCCACTACGAGTCACTGGAGAACGCACCCAGTATCTATGACCGCTTCGACCGCCGGGTGGACGGCATCGTGAAGGCCGTGTTCCACCACTGAGTCCAGCCGGCGGCACGGCGGGCGCGGCTGTCACGTGATCCGGGGCTGCCCGTCCCGGCGGTGTCACATCCAGATGTATTCCTCGGCGATGGCGCCGTCGCGCCACTTTGCCACGGTTACCATCCGGCTGCCGTTCTCGAATTCTCCGACTACGCATGTCCAGTCACCGGATCCGAACTTGATCGGATGGGACCTGATCTGTGCTGGCGTCCCACCGGTGGCCTGGACCATGGCCTTCATGGCGTCGATGTGTTCCTCGATGCCGTGGGTTGGAGGCTGCCCGTGAACATCGACGAGCACGTCGTCGGTGTGGTAATGAGCGAAAAGGCCGTGCCAGTCGGCTCCGTTCCATGCCGTGAAGTCAAGATCGTCCATGCTGTTCAGGTTGCGAGTGACCTCATCGTCTGCCATGTCAACGCTCCTCCGGGCCCCGATGGTCCGGCTGGCTTAGCCACGACGCAGCCGCCCGCCGTGTCCTTGGCTGATCTCCCGAGCCCACGTTACGCCTGGTGGCCGGGACTCCTGAAGCTACGGCCCGCCGCCCGCGGCGCTTCCGGTTTCGCGAGCCGGGCCGCCCCGGTCACCGGAATGGTTATGTCCCGGTTCAGCGTGGCGGTTTCGCCGCAGGTGGTCCTCGCGGATGTGCAGGCCGGGAAGCAGCCTGCTCGCAAAGCGGAGCCTGCAAAGTACGCAGGCCGGGATGAGCGTGCGGGGCATGTCGTCCTCCATTGATGCCCATGGAAGCCGGCCGCGTTGCAGGCCAGGTGCGTTAGCTGTGGTCACCGGATGGAGATGGCCGGCGTCCGCATCCAGCCCTGGCACCCGGGCGTTCACCCGGAGCGGCGGGTGACCTGCATCCGCCAGCGGTCCGGCCCCTCCTGCAGCACGGCGAACCGGTACCGGCCCGGGCTGAGCTGGTCCATCTCACGCCATACCGGGCTGATATCGGTGCCAGAGCGGAGTTCGATCTGCTCGCCGCGCCGCACCCGCAGCAGCCGGTCCACGGCCGCGGCGACGGCCTGGCCCGGCGGGAGCGCGTCCAGGTCGATCACCGGCCCCTCGGTGAGCGGGTACCACCGGTGCGGGCGGCTGCCGAGTGCGACGGTGGCCGGCACGCCGTCTGGGGCGCGCTGTGCGGCCAGCGTTTCCTCCTCGGCGCGCATGTGGTGCTCAAGCTGGCCGACGAAATCGCGGGTGGCGGCGGCGAGCCCGCCGGGCGAGAGGAGCTGCTCTCCGGCGGCCGCCCGGGCCAGGAGTTCGATCCCGGCGCGGAGCCGGGCGTGGTCGCGGGCCAGCCGCGTCGCCGCTTCGGACCGTCCGGCGGGAAACAGCAGCGTCTCCTCGTCAGATGCGTGGCGCAGCACCTCCGCCTGGGCGTACCCGGCCAGGGCCGCCAGTTCAGCGCCAGGCCAGCCGCCGCGTGACACGACGGCCAGTAGCTCTCTGGCGCGCGCCGCGACTTGGCCCAGCAGCAGGGCATGCTCATCCGCCAGCGTCCGCGGCGCTCCTCCTGGGAGGTCAGCAGATCCTGGTCGTCTGGCGTACACGGCTGACGGGCTCGCGACACTCATGACGCCCTCCTCCATAATTTTTACTAACTTTATTGTAATAAATATCTGCCAGTTCGGCAACTAACGGGCTGCGTCCAGCCGGGCCGCACCCGGCCGCCTGGCGCAGGACCCCCTGGCCTGCGCCAGGCGCGCCAGCACGTCGATGTTCGCTCGCAGGCGCACGTGGCCGCGGCTCAGCCGGGCGAAGCCCGGCGGGGCGTCGTGGGCGGGGAAGAGGAGCCACTCCTCGGCCGCGGCCTGACGCAGGATCTCCGCCGCGCATCTTCGCAGCTGCGCGCGTTGCTCGCCAGCTGCCGGGGGCTGCGTGCGGACGCGACAGCCTGGACCGGGCATGCCAGCCAGCGGCAACCGTTCGGGATAATGACCCACAACGGCTCACCCGTCGTGGCACTACCGGCCTGCGGGTGCGGGCTGCGAGGGGATCCCGCGGGTCGTCCGTCCGTGGGCGGCAGGGCATCACTGTTACTACGGCTCAGGCGTGGTGACACGGGCCGGATGATGCGCGCGCGGGCTTACACAGGGCCGGTCCCGGATCAGCTACTCGCTGTCCTGGATGAGCTGCGCCAGGACCGCTGCCTGGCTGATGCCGATGTCCCTGGTCGCGGTCAGCAGCGTCACAGGCCCTTCGGCGGCCAGGGCGCGCAACCGGCCGAGGGCGGCCCGCGGCCCGGGCTGGGCGAGCTCGGCGGTGTAGCGGCGGCGGAACTCGCCGAATTTCGCCGGATCGTGACCGTACCACATGCGCAGCTCGCGGGACGGTGCGACGTCCTTGGCCCAGTCGTCCAGGTGGGCAGCGGCCTTGCGCAGGCCGCGCGGCCAGACCCGGTCCACGAGCACGCGGGTCCCGTCCTCGGGCACGGGGTCGTCGTAGACGCGGCGGACCCGGATGTCCGGATGCATCCCGAGCCTCCTTCCCTGCGGTCAGCTACCCGCGCTGGCCTGATTCTGCCGGGTCGCCAGGTATGCGATACAGAGGCTGGGCTCGGCGAACGGCTGGAGCCGGTCCGCGGTGACCGGCGCCCGCATCTGGGCCAGCGCGCCCTGCATGAGGCCAAGGTGCAGCTGGCACACCACATCCTGGTGGTTTTCCGCTACCTCGCGGAACGGGCACTGCCGCAGGCGCAGCTGATACCGCGTTCCGTCGGTGACGGCCTCGGGCGCGAACCCGATCTCGGCCATGGTGGCGGTCAGTCTTCCGACCGCCTTGCCGGCGTCAAGCCGCTGGTATGGGGGCGGCGGCTCGGTGAGGTAGCGGCCCCACTCGCGGCCGGCTTCCCCGGCGGCCTCGCCGGGCTTGGGCAGCATGCCCGCGATGAGGCTGGTGAGCATCTCGGCGAGCAGGCGGTAGCGCCGCCGGCCCATGGTCTCGCCGCCCGCCACAGCGCGGTATGCCATGCTGGGCCGGCCCGGTGTGGTCCGCTCCTTCGGCGCCCGCGCCGCCAGGCCCGCGTCCACCAGCGCGTCCAGGTGGAAACGGGCGGTGTTGGGGTGCAGGCCTGCCTGGTCGGCGATGTCCTTTACGCCGGCCGGCGAGCCCGCGGCCCGCAGCAGGTCGAGCACATGGGCACGGCTCTGGCCAAGCGGGGCGCCCGCGTCGGGCGTGAGAAGTGCCTGCACATCCATCCCGACAGTTTACATCAGGTCGACTTGTAGAAACTAAGAAGTCGTGCTGGATTGCCGCATAGGACACGGCCGCCGGGCAGCGGCCCGCTGGTCACCGTCATGAATGCCGCCGGCGTCCGGCGAGGGCTGTCGCGGCGTGAATCCGGTGCACGGCATGTGCCCTGCCCGGAAAGGCGTGATGCGCAGGAGATCGTGGTGGCCGGCGCTGCGGGCAGCGATCCGGGATCTGAGCACAGGGTATTTCGCGCTGGTGATGACTACCGGCATCGTGGCGCGGGCGACGAGCCTGGACGGCGCGAGCCGCCTGTCCGGGTTCCTGCTCCGCACTGGGATCGTGGCCTGCGTGCTGCTGGTGGCTGGATGCACGTGGCGGTTCGCGGGCTACCGGACGGAGTTCCTTGCGGACCCCGGTGACTTCGAGATCACCGCGACGAAGACGGGATCTTCACCGGGCGCCGCAGCAAGCTGGCGGCCTTTTTACCACAGCCGGATGTTGTTACGGTGAAGGTGGTGACGCCGCAGCAGTTCCAGGCGTACATGGCCCGGCAGCAGGCGGCGCAGAGTTCATCCGGGAGCACGCAGTGAGCACGATCGAACACCCGGTCATCGCCGCGCCGCAGCAGAAGACCGCGCGCAAGGGCTCCATCCTCGCGTACTGGCTGTCCTCGACCGATCACAAGATCATCGGGCACCTGTACCTTATCACCTCATTCTTCTTCTTCCTGTGCGCCGGGATCATGGCGATGCTCATGCGGATCCAGCTGCTCGGCCCGGACCAGCACGTCGTGTCCGACCAGCAGTACAACGAGCTGTTCACCATGCACGGCGCGATCATGCTGCTGCTGTTCGCCACCCCGCTGTTCATCGGGTTCGCCAACGAGCTGCTGCCGTTGCAGATCGGCTCGCCCGACGTGGCGTTCCCCCGGCTCAACCTGCTCAGCTACTACATGTTCACCTTCGGCGGGCTGATCCTGCTGGCCAGCTTCCTCACCCCGGGCGGCGCGGCGGCGTTCGGCTGGTACGCGTACTCCCCGCTGACCAGCGCGATCTACTCGCCCGGCGTCGGCGCCGACATATGGATCATGGGGCTGGTGCTGTCCGGTCTCGGCACCATCCTGGGCGGGGTCAACTTCATCACCACGATCTTCTGCATGCGCGCGCCCGGCATGACGATGTTCCGGATGCCGATCTTCACCTGGAACGCCCTGCTCACCTCGATGATGGTGCTGATAGCGTTCCCGGTGCTCGCCGCCGCGCTGCTGGTGCTCGAGATCGACCGGCGGCTGGGCGCGCACGTCTTCGACGCCTCCAGCGGCGGGGCGATCTTGTGGCAGCACCTGTTCTGGTTCTTCGGCCACCCCGAGGTCTACATCCTGGCGATCCCGTTCTTCGGCATCGTGACCGAGATCATCCCGGTGTTCAGCCGCAAGCCGCTGTTCGGCTACAAGACGATGATCGCCGCGACGGTCGCGATCGCCGGCCTGTCGATGACCGTATGGGCGCACCACATGTTCACCACCGGCGCCGTCCTGCTGCCATTCTTCTCGTTCATGTCATTCCTGATCGCGATACCGACCGGGATCAAGTTCTTCAACTGGACCGGCACCATGTGGCACGGCCAGCTCACCTTCGAGCCGCCCATGCTGTACTCGGTCGGGTTCCTGGTCACGTTCCTGTT
>Ga0070697_100001404_pt1 | contig 18270 bp, 10 predicted proteins | sample KBSK1501metaG_FD_65475 | JGI IMG/M metagenome (GOLD analysis project Ga0070697, IMG submission 65475) | Corn, switchgrass and miscanthus rhizosphere microbial communities from Kellogg Biological Station, Michigan, USA - KBS K1-50-1 metaG | ecosystem: Host-associated > Plants > Roots >... | reverse complement strand
AGGCCCTTGTTGTGCTCCATGTCCATCCACATCGCGAAGAAGAGCATCTGCATGCCCATGATGAGGCAGAACGCGTCGAAGATGACGGAGTTCGGGGACAGGAGCCCGACGGTCAGACGCAGGTAGACCAGGTAGATCCCGAACAGCAGGCCGCCTCCGACGAGGCACAGGCCGAAGGTGAGAAAGAAGACCAGGGGATGGAAGTCGCGGATGATGTACTTCTCCTTCATCCGCCAGAAGTAGCACTTGACGAGGAGCCACGAGAGGCTGGGCACCACGCGGGGCAGGCTCATGCCCGACACCTCGCCGATGTTGTACACCGGCCGGATGGGCACGTCCCGGACGCGGAAGTCGTAGTTGTTCAGCTCCACCAGGAGGTGGTTGGGGAACCCGTAGCGCTTGTAGAGACGCGCGAGGGCCAGCACCGTGAGCGCCTCGATGGTGATGGCGGTGTATCCCGACTGGCTGTCGGCTACGTGCCAGTAGCCGGAGGCGACCTTGGTCAGGAAGGACAGCGCGGCATTGCCGAGGTAACGGTGGCGGGGAATGATCTTCCACGCTTCGCCGGTGAAGAGGCGGTTGCCCTTCGTGTAGTCGGCCTCGTCCTTCACCAGGGGCATGAGCAGCTTCGGGAGGTCCTCGGGGGCCATCTGCGCGTCCCCCGCCATCACGGCCACCAGGGCCCCGGCCGGCGGCTTCCCCTGCATCACCGCCTCGTAGCCGGTCACGATGGCTCCGCCCACGCCGGCATTGCGGTCGTGCCGGATGATCTGTAGCCGGCAGCCCAGACGCTCGCGGGCGGCGGAGAGGATCTCCCAGGTCCGGTCGGTGGAAGCGTCGTCGACGATCACGATTCGGTCGACGAGCGCGGGCATCGTCTCGAGGACGCGGCCGACCAGCTTTTCCTCGTTGTATGCGGGGACCACGACGGCCACCCAACGACCCTCGAACATGAGCGCCTATTCTAGCCGAGGCCGATCAGTCGCCGCCCAGGATCTCGTAGACGCGCAGGTCCGAGGCGTCGCGGTAGAGCAGCCGGAAGCGGCCGCGCTGCTCCAGCCCCTCCGGGCTCGCGAGGCCGAAGGCGAGGAAGTCGCCGGGGCCGATGAAGACGTGCGTCAGGCCGTAGAGCGAGCCCAGCTTGCCCGGGCGCCCGCGCAGCAGCTTGTCCTCGGCGCGGTCGCGCCGGATGTCGTCGTCGGCCACGGCCAGGCCGGGGGCCCGCAGCACCCGCCGCCCCCCGAGGACGGCGACGTAGGGCGCGTAGTCCGGGCTGGCCAGGAACACGGCCGTCGGCGGCGTCTGGCTCCGCACCCAGGCCATCGCGTCCCGCAGCCGGACGGGCAGGGGCTCGCCGCTCGCGTTCATCAGCGGATCGATGCGGATGGGTGTCCACCACGTGAGGAAGCAGACCGGCGCCGCGGCGAGGACGAGCATCGCGGTGCCGAGCGCCCGGGCATCGAAGCGCGCGAAGGGACGGCGTCCCCGCAGCCCCTCGCCCGCGCGCGTCAGCAGCACCGTGACCGGGCCCGCGGAGGCGAGCAGAAGACCGACGCGGTAGAGGGCATGGCTGCCCCACACGTCGACCCCGAGGGGAAACGCGCTCAGCAGCACCAGGGCCGCCCCGCCCACGATCAAGGCGCGGGCGGCGGGAGCCGCGTGGCGCGGCCAGGCCCACACGGCCAGGACGCACCAGGGCACCTGGTCCAGCGTCAGCAGCAGCGTGGCGTCGGGGAGGCCGAGGCCCTCGGACGGTCCCTCGACGAAGAGCCATGCCGCCGTCGCTCCCGCGCCGAGCGCGGTCGCCACCACCTCCCGCCGCGGCCGCCTTCCCACGACGAGGACCACGGCCACGATCGCAAGGATCAGAAAGCCGCTTCCGGGATGCGTCCACAGGCCGGGCACGAAACCCGCTCCGCGCGCCGTGTCGAGATCGCCCGTCGAGAAGAGCAGGCACAACGCCGTCGCAACCGGCGCCTCGTCCCGGCGGGGCCACAGACCGTAGACGAGCACGCCGAGCGCGGGCAGGACCAGGAGCGGCACGAGGGTCGGCAGGATCAGCAGCGAGGCCTTCGGTCTCAGCCGCGGCGCGAGCGCCACCCAGCCGTCTCGCGGAGCGGGGCTGTCCACGAGGAAGCTCTCGCCCCGCGCGGCGCCCGCCGCCGCCACCGACATGTCCGCCGCGCGGCGCGTGAGCCCGGGATCCAGGAACAGGCCGTAGGGACGACCGAGGGCCGCGATCCAGAAGCCCTCGGCCACGATCACGAAGGCCGCGCCCGCCAGGAGGAATGTCGCGGGACGCGCCCGGAGGGCCGCGAGCGCCCACAGCAGGGCCAGAGCCAGCAGCAGATAACGAAGCAAGCCCGCGTGCAGATCCGCGTCCGGCACCCCCGGCGGCAGGCGCAGCAGCTCCGCCGCGCGCGCGATCAAGAGGCGCGCTTCTCCACGCGGAAGATCGCGATGAAGTCGCCTTCCGGGTCGCCGGAGAAGAAGACGCGCCGGAGATACGGCTGCGCGCCGATGCGGCCGAGGTCGGTGCCGCGATAGTAGGACTGGATCAGCGAGGGCGTGACCACGAAGTACCGTACGCCGTAGCGGGCGGCCTCGGCCAGCACCGCGTCGGCGTCCCGCCCCTCGACGAGCATCCCCTGCAGGCGCCAGCGCCGGTCGTGGTCCTTCGGCATGTGCAGCGTGTTGCCGAGCAGCGCGCGCCGGCCTCCCAGCGCCGCGCCGTAACGCGCGAAGTCGGGATCGCCCGCGATCACGTCCCGCGGGTCGGTCTCGCGGCGCAGGAAATCGGTGGCGTCGCGCAGGGACGCCGGCAGCGGCGGGATCGAGGGCGTGAAGTAGACGTCCATCGTGGCCGGGTTCCACCAGTAGGGCAGCGAGAACGGAACGAGCAGCGCGCCCAGGAGGGCGGCGCGGACCGCCGGCGCCGCTGCCTTCCGCGCGAGCCATGCCGTGGCGCGCCGACCGAGGTCCCAGCACCCGATGCCGGCGGCGACGGCGAGCAGGAACGCGTTCCAGTAGTAGATCTCGTCCCGCTCGCGCGCCTCCTGGAGAGCGCTCAACACGTAATAGCCGACCCACACGGCGAAGCCGCCCAGCATCTGGCCCGCCCACAGACGGCTCAGGCGGTCGCCCCGGCGAAGCAGGACCACGAGGCCCCACAGGCCGAGCCAGAAGACGAAGCCGTGCCGGAACGTCGCTTCCATCAGATGGGCGGAGGCCGGCTCGATCGTCATCACCGGGCTCGGGACCATGAACGGATAACCCGTCACGAGCATGACGAGATAGGGGCTGACCACGAGCAGGTTCACGCCGACCACCACCGCCACGTCCACGACGTCGCGGCGGGCCTCGTCGCGTCCGCGGCGGAGCGACAGCAGCGTGAAGGCGACGAGGCCCGCCACCACGTAGACCATGTGGAGGACGAAGACCCACCCGAGCAGTTGCAGGAAGAGGCCGGTGGCCAGGCGGCCGCGCCACGTCCGGATCCGCGCGAAGGCGAGCAGGACCAGCGGCAACAGCACGAGGCCGAGCGCATGGTTCGGCTTCAGGAGGAAGGTCAGCGCCCACGGCGCGCGGTAGGGACGCGTGAAGTCGAACGGCATCGAGCAGAGGAGCGTGGCGAAGCCGGCGACGAAGGCGCGCTCCCACGGCGATTCTTCGTCCTGCCCTGGCCCGCCGGGCTTCGCCATGCCGAAGTAGAGGGAGATCGCGAAGGCGACCATCATGACCAGGGAGAACCAGGGATAGAGAGCCAGCACGCGCTCCACGTTCCAGCCCGAAGCCGCGGCCACGATGAGGCCCCAGAACGGCTCGAAGTGCATCTGCCCTACCTGCCAGGTCTCGAGCACGGGGCTGCCCGCGGCCACCACCTGCGCGAGCGCGATGTTGCCCACGCGGTCGCGGCTGGGCCCGAAGGCATAGATCCGCTGCAGCGGGTAGTTGGTCTCCAGCCAGGCGAAGGCGTTGGCCAGGACCACCCCGGCCAGCAGCCACTCCGCGCGCCGGATGCGCAGCAGCGCGGCGAGCCAGATCAGCGCGAGGACCGGATACAGGTGGCGGGCGGCGGCGAGGAAAGCGGCCACGTCGAGGCCGTGGACGTCGACGCCCAGGAAGTTGGTGCCTGCTTCGACCACTCGAGCCGAATCGTACTCCATCACCCCACGCCGAGGCTGCCTGCTAGAATGGCCGGACGATGAAGAGAGCCGTGGCCGTTGCCGCGTTCGCCGTTCTCGGTTGCGTAGGCGCTCAGGCTCAGCCGATGGCGCCGAGCCCCCAGTTCAAGGCGAGCATGGACCTCGCCGCGGCGTTCCGGAGCCGCGACGTGGCCAAGGTGATGGCGCTGATCGCCGACGGCGCCGTGCTGCTCCCACCGGGCCGCGACCTCGTCGGAGGGCGCAGGGACATGGAGGCGTTGGTCAAGGATTTCCTGGGCAAGAACACGGTGGAGCTGGCGTTCTCTTCCCTCGGGTCCTCCGGCACGGGGAACGTTGGCTTCGACGTGGGGCAGTACGAGCTGACGCTGAAGCCGGAGGGCGGCGCGAAGACGAAGACCCGAGGCAAGTACCTCGCCGTCTTCAAGCAGGACCCAGAAGAGCGCTGGCGGCTCTGGTACTTGAGCTGGAACAGCTCGGACCCGGCGGCCCCGCCGGCGCCGTCCGTCAAGTAGCGGGCGCCGGCTACTTCGCCTCCCGCACCGCCTGGAACTTCACCGGCTGTACGTAGGCCGGGTTCGACGAGAAATTGGCGATCGCGGCCTCCACGATGACCGCCCCGGGCGGCCCGTCGTGGGTGAACTTCGCGGTCCCGGTGCGGTTGCGCGCGGTGCCCAGCGACGCCGTGTTGGTGCTGACCGTCTGACCCGCCGGGATCGACACGTTGGAGGTCGTCAGGACCACCCCCGCCGCGTCGCGCAGCGTCAGCGTGCCGCCAATCGCCAGGCCCGTCGTGTTCTGGAGCGAGTAGTAGGTGTTGTAGTTCCCGTTCGTGCTCCAGGCCGGGCTGAACAGCGTGGTGTCCGACCAGGTGAAGCTCAACGGGATCAGCGGCCCGCCGGTGTTGTCGAGCATCGCCCGGAACAGGGTGCCCGTCCCCGTTGCCGTGAAGCTCAGCCGGCGCGATGCGAGCCCTGCCCCCGGGTCGATGGCGGTCGTGTCGCGGGGCGTCATCGTCGTGCTGCCGCTGCAGCCGTCGTCGCCCGAGTAGAGCGTCAGCGTCCCCGGCGGCGTGGAGTCCCCGCTCCGGTTCTTGAACTCCACCGAGTACGAGTTGCCGATCCGCAGGCTGGCCGCAAACCAGGCCTGGGCGCCGGCGCCGATCGTGCTCTGCGTCAACCGCCCGTCGGGGACGACCACCATCTGGGAGACGCAGATCAGCGTGTCGTCGTCCGTGGCGCTGTTGTTCGCCGGGTTGGAGTCCAACATGCCGGCCGGCACGGCGACGGTGGCCGTGTTCCGGAGGTTGCTCGGATTCGGTCCCACCGTGCCCGTCAGGGTGTAGGTGACCGATCCGCCCACGGGGAGGTTCACGACGTCGTTGATGTTCGGCCCGCCGCTGGCCGTGCACGTTCCACCGTTCGCGCCCACGCAGGTCCACGCCGCCCCCGTCAGCGCCGCCGGCACCGTGTCCGTGACCGTGGCCCCGGTCGCGGGCGCCGGGCCGTTGTTGGTGGCCACGATCGTGTAGGTGATCGGCTGCCCGGGCGCGGCCGTCGTCTGGCCGTCCGTCTTCGTGATCGCGAGGTCCGTCGGCGTCGTCAGCGTGTCCATGTCGGTGGAGCTGTTGTTCCCCGCGGCCGGATCCGTGACGCTCGGCGGGGCGGTCACCGTCGCCGTGTTCGAAAGCGTCCCCGTCGCGCTCGCGCTGATCGTCGCGGTGGCCGTGAACGTCACCGTACCGCCGGGCACGATCATGACCGGGCGGTTGATGTTCCCGTTGCCACCTGTGATCGAGCAGCAGCTCGAGCCGGGTGAGGCAGAGCAGCTCCAGTTGACGGGCGGCACCAGGGACCCCGAAAACGTGTCGGCCACGATAGCGCTCCGCGCGGTGTAGGGGCCGGCGTTGCCCACGGTGATGGTGTACGTGATGGGCCCGCCCGCCGTCGCCGTCGTCTGGCCGTCGGTCTTGTTGATCGACAGGTCGGCCTGCGGGCTCGCGCCGACGATCCGGTAGACGGCGCCGCTCGACGCGTGATGTGCCACGTACAGCTCCCCGGCTTCGTCCTCGCCGAACGTGCTGATCGAAAGGCCCGACGCGAAAGGCGTGCCGACGCCGGATGTCCAGACGCCTCCGCTCTCCGTCGCCTGGAAGATGCCTCCCGAACAGAAGTCGCCGTAGACATAAGCGCCGGCGAGACCAGGCACCTGGCTGCCCCGGTACCGGTAGCCGCCGGTAATCGAGCAGCGAGTACCTGCGTGGCCATAGTCGAATATCGGCAGCAGCAGGGTCGGGTCGTTGCAGGCGGGAGTCCCGGCCTGGCAGCCGACGTTGTCAGTGCCCGGCGTGCATATGGTGCCTTCCATCATCCTCCAGCCCCAGTTCCGGCCACCCGCGACCCCGGCGGGTTGGAAATCCACTTCCTCGCGCGTGTCCTGGCCGACGTCGGCGATGAAGAGATCCCCCGTCGAGCGGTCGAAGCTGAAGCGCCACGGATTGCGCACGCCCTTGGCCCATTTCTGGTCGCGAGGGCCCGCCCCGAAAACCGGGTTCGTCGGCGGGATCCCGTAGAACGGCGACGTGTTGAAGTTCTGGTTGACGTCGATGCGCAGGATCTTGCCGAGGAGCACGCTGTCGTTCTGGGCGTTGCAGGGAGGATCGTTGGCCGCGCCGCCGTCGCCCGTCCCGATGTACAGGTAACCGTCGGGTCCGAACTGGAGCTGGCCGCCGTTGTGGTTTGTGTTCGTGGGATGCGGGATCACGAGCAGTATGGCGGCGGTGCTCGTGTCGGCGAGGTTGGGATCGACGTTCGAGACGCGATAGCGGGCGATGACGATCGCCATGTCCGAGGGACGGTTGTAATACACGTAGAAATAGGGCGTCGCCGGGAAGCTCGGATGGAAGGCGATGCTGAGCAGACCCTGCTCGCCGCCCGAGAGCACGAGCGGGCGGATGTCGAGGAACGGCGTGGCCAGCAGCTGGCAGCCGTCGTGGATCATCACCCGCCCGTCCTGCAGCGTGATGAAGAGCCGCCCCGACCCGTCGTGGGCGTTTGTGATCGCGGTGACGTTGGACAAGCCCGTCGCCACGCTTTGCAGGGCGATGGCCGGCTGGGCCGAGGCGACGCCCGCATGCGCGCCCCAGAAGACGATGAAACCCACGGCAACTGCGACCACGCGCGCGGGGAGGGACATCTACCTCGCCTCCCGCACGGTCTGGAACTTCACCGGCTGGACGTAGGCGGGATTGATCGAGAAGTTCGCGATCGACGCCTCCACCAGGATGGCGCCCGGCGGGCCATTGTGCGTGAACGTCGCGGTTCCGGTCCGGTTGCGGACGACGCCGAGAGACGTCGTGTTCATGCTCGCCGTCTGGCCGGCAGGGACCGTGACGGGGAAGATCACCGACACCACGGCCCCCGTCGTGTCCCGCAGCGTGAGCGTGCCGACCCGGCTCGCGCCCGTGGTGTTCTGGAACGAATAGAACGTGTCGAAGCTGCCGTTGGTGCTCCAGGCCGGGCTGTACATCGTGGTGTCGGACCAGGAGAAGGTGAACGGGATCGTCGAGCCTGAAGAGTTGACCAACCGGGCCCGGAAGAAGGTCTGGGTCCCCGACGCACCGAAGCTGACGCGCGTGATCCCCCCGGTTCCCGCAGGATCGATGGCCGACGTGTCGGCCGGCGCGGCCGTGGTCGTGAGGCTGCACCCGTCGTCGCCCCTGTACAGCGTCAGCGTGCCCGGCGGCGTGTTGCTGCCCGTGGTGTTCTTGAACTCGAGCGAGTACCAGTTGCCGATCTTCACGGTCGCCGCGAACCACGCCGTGGCGCCGTTCGCGATCGTGCTCGACGTGAGCCTTCCGTCGGGGACGACCACCTTCTCGCCGAAGCACAGGAGCGTGTCGTCGTCCGTCGCGCTGTTGTTGGCGGGGTTGGGATCGCCCATTCCCGCCGGGGCGGCGACCGTCGCGGTGTTGCTCAGGTTGCTCGGGTTCGTGCTGACGGTGCCGGTGAGCGCATAAGTCACCGTCGCGCCGACCGGCAGGTTCACGGAGTCGTTGATGTTCGGGCCGCCGTTGGCCGTGCACGTCCCTCCGTTCGCGCCGACGCACGTCCAAGCAGGAGGTCCGGTCAGCGCGGCGGGCACCGTGTCCGTGACCGTGGCGCCGTTGGCCGCGTTGGGGCCCGCGTTGGAGACGACGATCGTGTACGTGATGGTGTCGCCCGGAGAAGCCGTCGTACGGCCGTCGGTCTTCGTGATCGACAGGTCGGCGCCCGCGACCAGGGTGTCGGTGTCGGTCGCGCTGTTGTTGCCGGGGGTGGGATCCACCATGCTGCCCGGCACCGTCGCGGTGGCTGTGTTGACGAGCAGCCCGGTGGCCGCAGCGTTGGTGTTCGCGACGGCCGTGAACGTCACCGTCCCGCCGGAAAGAAGGTTGACGAGCCGGTTGATGTTCCCGCTGCCGCTGGCGCCGCCGCAGCTCGACCCGGCCGAAGCCGAGCACGTCCAGCTCACCGACGTGATGGCGGCCGGGAAGTTGTCCACGACGCTGGCGCCCGTGACCGGGTTCGGCCCGTTGTTGGTCACCGTTATCGTGTAGGTCACCGGCGTGCCCGAGAAGACCGTGGTCTGCCCGTCGGTCTTGGTCACCTGCAGGTCGGCGAAGGTCGAGCCGTAGCCGAGCTGGATCACCTCGAAGTCGCTCGCGGTCAGCTGGTCGAGTGCCGGGTTCAGGATGCCGTTGTCCCAGCGGTCGTCGAACGTCCCGCCGACGTACATGTCCGAACCGTTGTCAGCGACGATGAGGCCGTAGGTCTTCAGGGCCTGGACGATGCGCTGCACGCCCGTGTCCGGATCGGAGACGGTCTTGGTGGACTTCAACCGAAGCCGAGCGCCCATCGGGAGCGCCGAGCCATTGCTACCCGCGCTATGCGAGCCTGGATAGACGTATCCGTTCGAGGCGCGCACCGTGACGCGGAACGCATGCTTGATCGGGCCGGGCTCCAGATACGCCTCGTCGTAGCGCACGAGCCCCGGGAAGATCGCGAGCCCGGCGGCGTCGGCCGAAGTCCAGGTGTCGGGCCGCCGGTTGTTCGTTTTCATGTCCCAGAACGCCCCCGACCCGGCCTCCCATCTCGTGAGCGCGCTGTTGTAATGCGCGTTGTACAGCTCGTAGAGCAGCTTGTCGTCGAGATCGACGATCAGCATGTGGCGGTCGCCGCCGGGATTCAGGTTCCCCGGCTCGCCGCCCTCGATCCAATGGGGTGTAGTGATCGCCTGGTCGGGGATCGGGTAGAAGGGCACGCCGACGCCGTCGCTCTCGCTACCGTAAAGGACGAAGGTCACCTGTTTCTTGGGTTGCGTGTTGTGCACGACGATGTACGGCATGCCGTAGATGCCGTACGTCGTCCCGTCGGTGCCGCCGAAGTCCGGGTGGACCGGCGTGCCGGGGCCGATGAAGGTGATGAAGCTCGTGGAGTTCGAGTCCACCGGCGCCGCGCTGATGTCGAGGTTCCACCAGTTCGTCGGCGGAAACACGGGCAGTGGGCTCGGCACGGGCCCGCCTTGGCAGGGCGGTCCCGGCGGACTCGGGCAGGTCGGCGTCTGGGCCAGCGCCGGGCTGGCCCAGAGCGCCATCGAGACGAGCAACCGCGGAAGCGGCCTACCTCGCGTCACGCACGGGCTGGAGCTTCACCGGCTGCACGTACGCCGGGCTGATCGAGAAGTTCGCGATCGCCGCCTCCGCCACGACCGACCCGGGGGGACCGTTATGGACGAACTTCGCTGTGCCCGTCCGGTTTCGCGTCACGCCCAGGGCCGAGGTGTTCGTGCTGGCCGCCTGACCGGCCGGAACCGAGATCGGGAACGTCGAGACCACGACGCCCGCCGTGTCGAGCAGGGTGAGGGTGCCACTGAGGGAAGCGCTGGTCGTGTTCAGGAACGAGTAGAACGTGTCGAAGGAGCCGTTGGTGCTCCAGGCGGCGCTGAACAGCGACGTGTCCGACCAGCCGAACGTCAGCGTGACGGGGGCCCCCGTGTTGTTCACGAGCTTCGCGCGGAAGAAGTTCGTGGTCCCGGTCGCGGTGAAGCTGGCGCGCGCGAGCCCGCCGGTGCCTGCCGGGTCGATCGCCGACGTGTCGGTGGGCGTGAGGGTGCTCGTCGGGCTGCACCCGTCGTCGCCTTTGTAGACGGTGAGGGTCCCTGGAGGAACGGTGCCGTTGACGTTCTTGAACTCGACCGAATACGAGTTGCCGATCGTCACGGTCGCGCCCAAGAGGGCCGTTGCGCCGGTGCCGAGACTGGTCGGCGTGAGCCGTCCATCCGGCACGACCACCACTTCGCCGCCGCAGATCAGCAGGTCGGTATCCGTGGCCGTGTTGTTGGCGGTGTTGGGGTCGTTGACGCTGGCCGGCGCGGTGATGGTGGCGGTGTTGCTCAAGCTGGACGCCGCCGGGGCGAGCGTGCCCGTCACGGTGTAAGTCACCGTAGCGCCCACCGGCAGGTTGACGGTGTCGCTGATATTCCCCGAGCCGCTGGCCGCGCACGTCCCTCCGCCACCTCCGGAGCACGTCCACGTCGCCCCCGTGAGCGATGCGGGTACGGTGTCGGTCACCGTCGCTCCCGTTACAGCGGTGGGACCAGCGTTGCTGGCCACGATCGTATAGACGATGGTGTCGCCCGGAGTGGCTGTGGTCCGGCCGTCGGTCTTCGTGATCGACAAGTCAGCCGCGGGAATGATCGTGTCCGTGTCGGTCGCGCTGTTGTTCGCCAGGTTGGGATCCGTAACCCCGGCCGGCGGCATCACGGTGGCCGTGTTCGACAGGGTCCCGGAGGCATTGATGTTGAGGGTGCCCGTGGCCACGAACGTTGCCGTGCCCCCGACCAGGAGGTTCACGGACTGGTTGATGTTGCCCGATCCGTTTGGAGCCGCGCAGCTCGATCCCGCCGACGCCGTGCACGTCCATGTCACGCCCGTGAGGCTGGCCGGGAAGTTGTCGGTGACGGTGGCTCCCGTCACGACCGATGGTCCGGCGTTGCTCGCCGCGATCGTGTACGTCACCGGCGAGCCGGCGCCTGCCGAGGCCTGGCCGTCCGTCTTGGTGATCGAGAGGCCGGCCTGGGGCGTCAGCGTGTCCGTGTCCGTCGCGCTGTTGTTCGCCGGGTTCGGGTCCGTGATTCCGCCCGGTGTCGTCACCGTGGCCGTGTTGCTGAGGCTCCCCGTCGCCGAAGCGCTGATCGTACCGTTGAGGCTGTACGTCACCGTGGCTCCGACGGGCAGGTTGACCGTCTGGTTGATGTTGCCCGAGCCGCTGGCGGCGCAGGTTCCCCCCCCGGCCCCCGCGCACGTCCAGGTGACGCCTGTGATCGTCCCCGGCACCGTGTCCGCCACCGTCGCGCCGGTCACCGCGAACGGCCCCGCATTGGACGCGACGATCGTATAGGTGATCGGCGTTCCCGGAATGGCCGTCGTCTGGCCGTCGGTCTTGGTGATGGACAGATCGGCCTGCAGGTCGACGACGATGCAGCCCGTCCCGACGACGCTCTGGCCGTCCGGGTTGGTGAGGGTCACGTTCTTCGTACCGTTCGAGCTCGCGCTGACGTTCAGCGTCACCGATGTGGGGCTGTTGAACGTCACGCTGTTGACGATCACCCCGGGAGTGACGCTGGCCGTGAGGCGGTTATACCCGGGTCCCCCCGTGTCGGGGCCGGGGTCGAAGAACTCGGAGCCCGACGCCGAGGTCGTCCCCGTGATGGTGACGTTCTGCGGCGAGGTCGTGACCTGGGCCGGCACGCCACAATTGGGCGTGGCCGGCGGCGGCGCGACGAGCTGGATCGCGCGCACGCCATAGGAGTTGGTCGCGTTGGCGTACTCCTGGAACGTCCACATCGTCATGTCGTCGGTGGGGTCGACCACCGTCTGCGAATAGTCACCCCAGCGTTCCGGGTCGGTCTCGGGGTTGGTAACGACGTCGTATCGAAAATCGCTGTCCACGGCCAGGGTGGGAGACTGGATCGTGCCGAGGGTATCGGTCCGGAGACGGCCGGCCACGCTCACGCTCGCGTGGCCGCTCGCGGGGCCCGTTCCGCCCACGTCGCTCGCGCGGCTCGCACCGAGAGCCATGTGGCCCTGCCCCGACATGGCCACGCTAGGGATCCAGTAGCCGAACGGGCTCGACGCGGCCGAATCGAAGAGCGTGCCCGCCTGGACGAGCGTGGGGGTCGTGGTCAGGCTGCCGATCTCGTACCAGCGCGACCCGTTGCGCCCTCCACCGACCTGGCCGACGCCGGCCGAGTTCACCTCGATGTTGTGGGCCGTCCACAACGTGCTCACCCCCGTGATCTTGTTCTTGTGGACCGCGGCCGCGAAGAGGCGATCGTCGAGAGCATCGAGGGTAGGAGGACCACCGGGTTGGACCTGGTGGATGGGATCTCGCGTTGTGGGAACGGGCACCGTCAAATTGCCCGACAGACTCGGTGAGCCGCCCGGGTCGACCACGCGCCGAACCTGCAGCGTATTGAAGAGGCAGAGATCCGCGCCGATGAAGTAGCCCTCCGTCGTCGCGGGGTCGTCGTTGTTCACACCCTGCGGTGTCACGGGACCTGTGACCGCAGGGCACCCGGTTCCGTCATTCGCCATCCGCCTGAACGCCGTGACGTTGAGCGTCCCCGCAATGAGGCCGCCCGGGCTGCCCTTCTTGACGACGAAGCCGGTGGTGCCCAGGAAGCTGCTCCCGGTCTGATCGAACATGTTCACGCCGATGTAGAGCGCGAACTTGTCGACGCCGAGGGTGTCGTAGTCGGCGAAGCCGTTCGTGTCCGGGTTGGAGCCGCCAAGATCCGGCTGGAACTGGAAGAACGTGAAGCTGGAGGCGTTGGTGATGGTGGAGCCGGCGCTGACGGCGATCAGCACCCGGTTGGGTCCCAGCGGGTTCCCCGAGCCATCGACGGGAACGTTGAGCATCGTGATGAACCAGCGCCCAGAGAGGCGGTCGTAGCGGATATGGGGATCGCTCGTTCCCGCCCCGTTGCGGACCGAGCTGAAGAACGTGTCCATGGTGGCGTTCAAGCCGCCGAGGTTGCCGGCCTTGTCGAACACCTTGATCCGGCCGTTGATGGCCACGAGGATCTGGGTCGGCCCTACGTCCCCCATGCTGTCGGGAGGAATGAAGTTGGACTCCGAGAGTTGCGCGCCGAGGAAGCTCGTGCCCACGGTCTGCGGGTTGTAGGGCAGCGGGGTCGCCAGCGCTCGATCGAGGATCGGCCATCGGGACACGGCGGCAGAAGGTCCCGCCGGGCTCCGTTTCGAAGGCAGCAGCTTCCTCAGCTCGATCTCGGGCTTCGTGGCCCGTGGACGAGTCACGGCCGCTTTGGGCGCCAGCCGCTCCCGGGCCATGATCTCGGCCACCGTCTCGGTGATGCCCGGCTGACCGGTCCAGGGAACACCCTCGACGTCCTCACCCCGCACCAAGGCTGCCATCAGGAGTGGCACGCAGATCGACAGGACGCCGGCCAGCGGGCGGCTACTCAGGGACCACGTCATGACCGGGTTTCCTCCTGTGGGGATGAGGGGGGCTACAATCGAACCGCACCATCCTACCGCGCCTTCCGGGCCGCCGTGTGACGGGGGCCACGGATTGACGGACGACCTTGACAACTCGCGACGGGCCCGCGTATAAGCTGAGAGAGATCCGCCGGGAGATCGGATGATCCGTTGCCCTGCCAAGGAGTAATGAAATGCTGAGGAAAGCGGCCGGCGCCGTCTTCGTCACGGCTCTGATGCTCGGGCCTTCGCTCGCGCACGCCGAAGGCACGACGTGCCCAGCCCCGACCGTCATCGTTCCCGACGGGCGCATCACGACCAGCACCATTCCCACCGGGACGTCCTACTTCTTCAGGATCACGTCGCGAGCCGGGAACTCCTACTCGGCGGAGTTCCACAACGTGCTCGGCGCCGCCATCCAGACCCCGGGAACCCTGACGGTGTTCTCGGACGCCGCGTGCGCGACGCCCATCACGCCGACGGATACGTCCGCGGTCGATCCCGGGGACCTCAACGGCGCTCGCGTCGCTTTCACGGCGACCACGGCCCAGACCCTCTTCTCCCTCAACAACACGACGGGCGGGCCGATCACGTACTCCTTCAGCGTGTCGGACACGACCATGTTCAGCCCGGCCTGGAGCACCAACGGGACGTTCGACAGCTTCTTCTCCTTCCTGAACACGACGGGGGGGACCGTCACCGGCACGTTGACGCTCTACAACACCGCCGGCACCCAGGTGTCCATGAACCCGTTCACGATCAGCGGGAACAGCACCGCGGCCACCAACACTTCCGCGCTCGCAACCGTCCGCAACTCGGCGGGAACCGCGAAGTTCGTGCACAACGGCCCTCCGGGGGCGATCCTGGCCGAGGCGGCCATCGCGAACTTCACCATCTCGCCAACTCCCTACTTCCAGGGAGTGAAGTTCGTCCCGACGCGGGAATCGACGCATTGAAGCGAAGGAAGTAAACGTAGCGCAGTGCCGGAACTGCGCTATTCCCTCGAGAAGTGGATGAGGTGACCGCTCACCGGATTTCTGAATAACAAACAGCCCTTGACCAGCCTGGGGGCCAGCCGTGCAAGCGGCGCTCGCAGGAGAGCCAGGGGCACAGCAAGGGTGGCGGTGTCGCCGCCCAAGGGGGGTGTCAATGGTAGGAACACGGCGTCTGAGTGTTCTGTTGGCGGTGGCGGTGGTCCTGCTGGTACCCAGGATCGGTCTCGCCCAGGGAAGCTGCGGCAGCGAGACCGTCCTGGTTCCTGACGGAAGACTGACCAATGGCGCTCTGGCCGCCAGCGCCACCGGCTTCTACCTGGTCCAGACCACGGTAGGCCGGTCCTACTCCGTCGAGATCAAGTCGGACCCGCCGAACTTCGGCACTTCGACGACCATCACGGCCTTCAACGGGACCGATTTCTGCGGCCCCGCCACCACGCTGACACAGCGCGACACCGTCTTGGTCGATCCCCAGATACCGGCCAACGGCCATCGGCTGAGCTTCACCGCCATCGATCCCTTTAACACCGGCCGTCACCGGATCCAGGTCGTCAACACTACCGCGGCGCCCATCACCTTCACGGCCACCGTCAGCGACACGACGCAGTTCAGCCCCGCCTGGAGCACCATCTCGAGCTTCGATACCTTCTACTCCTTCTACAACACGACCAATGCCACCTGCAACGTCACGCTGACGATGGTGGACACGGGAGGGGTCGTCAGAACGACGTTCAGCGGTGCCGTTACCACGGGCACCACGCTGTCGACGAATACCTCCGCCCTCGGTACTGCGCGCGGCATGGCCGGAACGGCCAAGCTCACGCATGACTGCCCCCCCGGCGGCATCCTGGCCGAAGCCGCCATCGCGAACTTCTCGATCAGCCCGACCCCTTATTTCCAGTTCATCCACTTCCAGCCGACGCGCGAGTCGGCGCACTGACGGATCGGCGGGAGCGATGGGAAGGAGTGCGGGATAGGAACATGAGCCGGAACCGATACCTGCCGCTCGGAAGTGCCTGTCTCGCATTGGTCGTGCTCGGCACGGGGGCCACGGGCGCAGATGCCGTGGTCCCCGTGTCCGTCGAGTCCGCCGGCCTGACCTTCACCGTGAAGGTCGCGGCCCCCACTCCCCTGCGCGCGGCGCTGCAGGCGCTGTGCGACCGCGCGGAGGCGAGCTGCAAGCTTCCGGCCGGAATGCCCGAAGCCCTCGTCGAGGCGCGCACGTTCCGAGGCTCATGGCCTGACGTCGTGGCGGAGCTGCTTCAGGGTTCGGGTTTGCGATTCGGGGCCACGCCTCCGGCGGCGGGACGGAACCCCTACTTGATAGTGGAAGCGCCGGCCTCGGCGAAGCCGGCACCAGGGGGTAGTTCGGCCTCCACGGCCGCGAGCGCCCCCGATGCGGCACCGAGCGACATGTCGACCTCATCGACCGTTGCCCCGCCGGCGGTGGCGGAGCAGGCGCCAGCAGAAGAGGAAGCGCCCGTCGCCGAGGCCAGGGACCAGCCGAGCGCGACGGCCGCGGACCCTGAGGCCACCCTGGTGACCGCCGCCTCCGCGGCGGCCACGCCGGGCGCCAGGTTCGCGATGACTCCGTTCACCGACGGCAAGGGCAACCCGCTCATGGCCCGGCTTCCCAATCCGGGGTCACCGTCGGCGACACCGGGGATGGCCGTGCTGCCCTACGTCGACGAGGCCGGCAACCCCCTCACGGTCCCGATCACCAACGAGCCCCTTTCGTTGACGCCGTTCGCCGGACCGGACGGACAGGCGTGGCCGGCGCCGGTCCCGCAGCCGAACCAGAAGCTCGAGTACCCGATACCGCCGACGTTCCCCGTCCCCAGCAAGTCCGAGAAACAGTAGCGACGAGTCCCCGGTCCCGCTTCGACTGGCAGACCCTGGCCCGGCGCGAGCTGCTGAGCGCGCCCCCGTGGGTCCGCGTCACCGTGGAAGAGGTTCGGCTCCCGAACGGCCGGATCGTGTCCGACTTCTACCAGGTCGAGCTCCCCGACTTCGCGGTGATCGTCCCGGTGACCGCCGAGGGCCTCGTCGTCGGCTTGCGGCAGTACAAGCACGGCGTGAGGCGGACGAGCACGATGCTGCCGGCGGGCCTCATCCATGAGGGCGAGGAGCCGCTGGCCGCCGCTCAGCGGGAGCTGTTCGAGGAGACGGGCTACGCATCTTCGCAGTGGCACGAACTCGGGGCGTTCGTGGTCGACGGCAACCGCGGCTGCGGCCGGGCCCACGTCTTCGTCGCGCTGGCCGCCCGCCGCGATTCGGAACCCTCGCCCGACGAGCTCGAGCCCCTCGAGGTTGCCCTGGCCCGGCCGGCGGACATGGTTCGGGCCGCGCTGACGGGCGAGATGGTCGGGCTGGCCCACGTCGCGGCGCTGATGTTGGCGTTGGGCGGCGGCTGGGTCAAGAAGTAGCCTGACGTCGGGTCGGCCTAGTGACCGGAGTCACCGCAACGACAGCCGCTTGCGTCTACCGTGCTGCTCCGCATGCGCACTCACGCCGTACGTGCGTCCCTGGCCGCCTGTCTGGCCATTCTGGGCGGTAACCCTGCCGCCGTCGCCCAGGCCACAGTGGACCAGTACGGCGGAGTCGTGCGCGGCGTCGCAGGTGCCAGCGGCTACTTCCAGGTCAAGCAGATCGGTGACCGATGGCTGTTCGTCACGCCCGAAGGCAATGGCCTGTGGATGACGGGCGTCTACGCCGTCATCTATTCGGATCTGATCGACGACCTCGGGAGCAGCGGAAAGGACCGCATCATCGCGAAGTACGGCGGCGGTCCGGACTGGCAGCAGCTCTGGAGGATCTACACCGCGAAGCGCCTCAAGAAGTGGGGCTTCAACACGCTCGCGGAATACCAGCACTGGGCCATGAGGCCCGGCACGCTCTCCGATCCCAACCCGGAGGCCCTGCCTTATCTGCACATCATCAAGCCCGCGTTCTACTCGCTCGACAATCGAGGCAACTTCGCGCCCGGGCCGGTCAAGGACCTCATCTACGGCACCGACGCGGCCTACTACGACGGGTACCGGGGCGGGCAGGCTCCGGACTTCTTCGATCCCAACTTCGAAGCCTATGTGAACGCGTGGATGCAGGACAGGGACGACGGCCTGATGAACGGCAACATCGGCAGCCCCTGGCTGCTCGGCATCGCCATGGACGACCTGGACAACCTGTTCGGCTTCGGCCCGGGCGCCGAGGTCCCGGCCGCGCGGCTGCATCCTCATCTGGGGTGGATCGCCCTGGTCACGAACTTCCAGCAAGTGGGTAGCCCGTGGGTGTCCTCCTACGCCGATCGCGAGGTCTACAGCAAGCAAGCGCTGCGTGACTTCCTGGCGGCCAAGTACGGCACGGTCTCGGCCCTCAACGCGGCATGGAGCTCGAGCTACACCACCTTCGACTCCGCCGGGGGCTGGGGAGTGGGAAGCGGTCTGCTCGACGAGAACGGCCGCCACGCCTGGGTGGGCGGGTGGAGTGACGAGATGGCCACCGCGTCGCCGGGCGTGCGCGGCGACCTCAGCGAGTTCTTGTACCGGTACGCCAAGCGCTACTTCAGCGTGATGGC
>Ga0070697_100001402_pt1 | contig 18271 bp, 15 predicted proteins | sample KBSK1501metaG_FD_65475 | JGI IMG/M metagenome (GOLD analysis project Ga0070697, IMG submission 65475) | Corn, switchgrass and miscanthus rhizosphere microbial communities from Kellogg Biological Station, Michigan, USA - KBS K1-50-1 metaG | ecosystem: Host-associated > Plants > Roots >... | reverse complement strand
GAGGTGCGGTAGCCGACGACGGCCACGCCGAGGGTCTCCAGCCGCTCCAGCGTGGCCGGGATGTCCAGGATGGACTTCACCCCGGCCGAGACCACCGTGACCGGCGTCCTGGACAGCACGGTCAGGTCCGCCGACTCGTCGAAGGTCTCGCTGGCGCCGCGGTGCACGCCGCCGAGGCCGCCGGTCGCGAACACCCGGACACCGACCCGGGCGGCCAGCACGGACGTGGCCGCCACGGTGGTGCCGCCGGTCACCTTCCTGGCCATCGCGATGGCGATGTCGCGGCTGCTGACCTTGACCACGGACTCGTCGGTGGCGATGCGCTCGAGTTCGTCCGGCGTCAGGCCGACCCTGGGCACGCCGTCGACGAGCGCGATCGTGGCCGCGGTCACGCCCTGGCCGGCCAGGATGGCCTCGAACTCCCGGGCGGCGTCCAGGTTGCCGGGCCGCGGCAGGCCGTGCGAGATGATCGTGGATTCGAGCGCGACGACGGGCGCACCGGCCCGCAACGCGGCGCTGACCGGTGGGGACACCTCAACCAGGGACGACACGGGAACGATTGTCTCACTGGCGCGGTATCAGCCGGCCAGTACCCAGCGACTCAGTACCCCACAGTGGCCGACTTTGATTACTGTCCGTTACGACTTACCGGGCCGCCCCGGAGCCTTCCAGAGCACGCTGCCACGCCTCGGGCACGTGATCCGCCGGGTCGGAAGCGACCGCGTCGACCACTCCGATGATGACCACCGGGCACCGGGCGGCGCGCAGGCAGACCCGGATCACCGGGCCCGCGGCCCGGTACGGATCGGGGCCGTTCGAGTTGCGCCCGAGGACGAGCATGTCCGCGTCCGCCGCCTGGTCGAGCAGCACGCGGGCGGCCAGCCCTTCGGCGATCTCGGTGCGCACGCTGACGCCAGGGAACAGGCTGAGTGCCTCGCTGACCGAGCGTCTTAGCACGTCACGGGCTGCTCCCCAGCTGCCGCCGGCCTGTCTCGGCGCCGGGACGGCATAGCTCGCGACCTGATGACACGCGGACTCCAGGGCCAGCACGGCGAGGACCTCCGCGGCGCGCAGGCTCGCCTCCCGGCACGCCCACCTGAGCGCCGCCACGGACTCCGCTGAGCCATCCATGCCGACGACGATCCGCCGGACACCGGACTCTATTGCCATGACGAATCCTTATCCGTTCGTCACCCCTGAACCACCGGGCCGTCCCGCCGCAGCCGCCTCGTCAGGGCTCTCTGATCGTTACTGACAGTTTCCGATCCTAGACCGGGAGGAGGTCTCCTGACGAGAGGCGCGAACCGCTTTTGTGCGGCGGGACGCGCCTGCCCGGAACCCGCGGTTATCGTACCGTTATTGGATATCTGGGCGAAATGGATCATGTGACCGTCTTGTCCCACCAGTAACCGACTTGCGAGGATCTTGGTGAAGATCCAGATCGTGCGCCGGTGGGCGGTGGTAGCCGCCGGCGTGGCCCTGCTCTGCGGGCTGCCGGTGATCGCCAGCGCACTGCCGGCGGGCGTACCGCAGCTGACCGCCAGCCAGCTCCGGACGCGCATCCTGGCCTCGGCGGACGAGCCCTACGCGGGGTACGCGGAAAGCAACGCGACGTTCGGGCTGCCGCCGGTGGCCGGCCTGACCGGGCTGACCTCCCTGCTCAACGGCGTGACGAAGATGCGGGTCTGGCAGGCGACGCCGGGCCGGTGGCGGGTCGACGTGCTCTCCGACGCCGGCGAGCGGGACACGTACCAGCTCAGCGGCTGCCGTTCCTACATCTGGGATTCCGGCGACCAGCTGCTCACCGAGGTCCGCGGGCGGCAGACGTACCGGCTGCCGCGCGCCGCCGACCTGGTGCCGCCGACGCTGGCGCTGCGCCTGCTGGCGGAGGGAGGCCGGCGGGCCAGGTTCAGCGTGATCGCGCCGGTGCGGGTCGCGGGCCGTGCCGCGGCCGGGCTGCGGATGACGCCGGCCGATCCGGAATCCACCGTCGGGCGGGTGGACATCTGGGCCGACCCGTCCAGCGGGCTGCCGCTGAGGGTCGAGGTGTTCGGCCGCGGTGCGGCCCGCCCGGCCCTGGAAAGCCTGTTCTTCCAGGTCAGCCCGTGGCATCCGGATCCGCGGGTGCTGACGCCGGCCCGGGGCCCCGGCGCCGCGTTCACCGTGACGAGTAACAGGAGTCTGGCCGGGGCGCTCAGCAACCTGGGGCTGGTGGCGCTGCCCGCCGAGTTGGCCGGGCGCATCCGGCTCCCGGTGCAGCCCGGGTTCGAGATGGTCGGGGCCTACGGCGGCGGCCTGACCACGTTCGCCGTGATCGGCGTCCGTGGTTCGGCCGGCCGTCACCTGGTCCCGGACGCGGTCACAGCCGGCGGCGCGCCGCTGGTCATCGCGGGCGGCGCCGCCGCCGAGATCAGCGCGCCGCTGCTCAACGCCGTCATCGTCCGGCCGCCCGGCTTCTTCATCACCTTCCTGCTCGCCGGGACGGTGAGCACACAGCTGCTCGAGCAGGCCGCGACCGAGCTGACCGAGCTGGTGACCCTGTCGTGATCATCACCCGGGCCCTCGTCAAGCGCTACGGGCCCGTCACCGCGGTGCGGTCGGTCGACCTCGACGTCCGCGAGGGGGACCGGTACGGCCTGCTCGGGCCGAACGGATCGGGCAAGACCACGCTGGTCCGCATGCTGCTCGGCCTGGTCTACGCGACCAGCGGCGAGATCGAGGTGCTGGGCCGGCGGATACCCCGGCACGCCCGCGAGGTCCTGCCGCAGATCGGAGCGCTGATCGAGGAGCCCGCCGCCTATCCGCACCTGTCCGGCCGGGCCAACCTGGCGCTGCTGGACGCGGCGGGCCCGGGTGACCGGACGGCCCGGCGCACCCGGCGCCAGCGGGTCGACGAGGCGCTGGAGCAGGTCGGCCTGGCCGGGGTCGGCCGCCGGCCGGTCAAGGCCTACTCGCTGGGCATGCGGCAGCGCCTCGGCCTGGCCGCCGCGCTGATCCGGCGGCCGCGGCTGCTCATCCTGGACGAGCCGGGCAACGGCCTGGATCCCCGCGGGATCAGGGATCTGCGGGAGCTCCTGGCCGGGCTGAACGACGCCGGGGTGACGGTCTTCCTGTCCAGCCACCTGCTGGCCGAGGTCGAGCAGCTGTGCACCAGGGTCGGGGTCCTGGACGAAGGGCGGCTGGTCCTGCAGGACGACCTGGCGGTACTGCGCGCGCCGACGGGGCGGGTCGTGCTGGACACCCCGGACGCCGACCAGGTGGCCGCGCTGCTCGACGGGCAGGTGGAGCGCCGGGACGGGCAGCAGCTGCTGGTCCGCTACTCCGACGTGGCCGCGCTCAACGCGCGGCTGGTCGGCGCCGGGCTCCGGGTCAGCTCGATCGGCCCGCAGCAGCGCACGCTGGAAGAGATCGTGCTCGCGGTGACCGGCGCCGGATCGGATCAGATCTCGTGATCAAGGTTGAGCTGGTCAAGCTGCTGCGCCGACCGCGCACCTGGATCAGCGTCGTGCTGACCTGCGCGCTGCCGTTCATGGTGGCGGTCTTCATCACCGTCACCCACCTGGTCCCGCCGCCCGGCCAGGGCAGCGCGTTCCTGTCCGCGGTACTGCAGGACGGCGCGCTGTATCCGGCGGCCGCGCTGGCGCTCGTGCTGCCGGTGTTCCTGCCGGTCGCGGTGGCGGTGGTGGCGGGCGACTCGATCGCGGGCGAGGCCGCCACGGGCACCCTGCGCTACCTGCTGGTACGCCCGGTCGGCCGGACCAGGCTGCTGGTCGCCAAGCTCATCTCGGTCGTCGTGTACGTGCTGCTGGTGGTGCTGGCGGTGACGTTCACGGCCTACGCCACCGGGGTCTTCCTGCTCGGCCCGTCAGAGGCCGCGGCCGTCGGCCAGGCGCCGGGCGGGGCCGTTCCGGGCGGGGCGGCGGCACCGGGTCTTGCCGGGCAGGCCCCGACGGCGGGACAGGCGGCGGGCGGGGCCGTCACGTCGCTGTCCGGCGCGCCCCTCAGCCTGCTCCAGCTGACCGAACGGACCGCGGGAGCGATCGCCTTCATCACCGTGTCGATGCTCGGCGTGGCCGCGATCGCACTGTTCCTGTCGACCATCACCGATTCGGCCCTCGGCTCGGCGCTCGGCGCGCTGGCCGCGCTGGTGGCCAGCGAGGTGCTGGTCACGCTCAACGCGGCCACCGTGGTCCAGCCCTACCTGCCGACCCGGTACTGGCTGGCCTGGATCGACTTCTTCCGGCAGCCCGTCTTCTGGCGAGATATCCAGCGCGGGTTCGGGATCCAGGCGGTGTACGTCGTGGTGTTCCTGGCCGCCGCGTGGGCGAACTTCTCTACCAAGGACATCACCGCGTGATGACGGCCCGGCCGCCTCAGTGTTTGCCGATTCAGGGGCCGCCCGACGTGATCAACTCGACTGACTGGCACGTGAGCTAGCCGCCGGAGCCGCCGCCCAGGGACTGAAGCGAATGGCAATCGGACGGGCGGGGCGAGCTGAGGGCGGTGCTGTGCAGGGTGCGCAGCACGATGCCGACGACGAGCGGGGTGGTGGGCAGCTGGCCGTGCCCGATGGAGAGGCCCGGGCAGACCGACTGCAGCGGGACGTTGACCGCGCCGGGCAGCCGGGCCGAATCGGGCGGCTGGACTACCTGGTCGTCGGTGGTCCACAGGGACAGCCACGGCGGCCGGCTGGCCGGACCGGTGCCCTGCAGGCGGTGCAGCATGGAACTGCCGGGGACGAGTTCCTCGCACGCAGGCGGGCAGGCGCCCGGCGCGTCGGCCGCGCCGACGGCGGCGAGGTCGGCCCCGTGCAGCGGGGAGCCCAGCGTGATGATCCGGCGGGCCTTGGCCACGCCGTCGTACTCGACGTCCCACAGCCAGGCCACCACTCCCCCGGCCGAGTAGCCGATCACGGTCACAGGGCCCGAGCCCCTGGCCAGCGCCTGGTTCACGTACCCGTTCAGCACGTTCGCCTGAACCTGCAGGTCACCGGTCCCGTCGCCGGCCAGCCTGACCACGGTGGCATGGAACCCTGATCCGGCCGTCGCGATCCGCCCGGCCAGTTCGTCCAGCGCGGTGGTGCTGCCACCGTAGCCCGGGACTAGCAGTACGTCACCCGGGCGGCCGACGGCCGCGGGCGGAACGGCCGGCTGGCCGGCCACCCCGCGCAGCGTGCCCGCGACGGCGACCGCCACCACGACCAGGGCCAGCACCGCGACGAGCATCCGCCGTCGCCGGCTCAGGCCGCCCCACCAGGAGAAGGGACGCACTTCCCCATGGTGCGCCGGGCCCGCCACCCGCGTCCAACCCGCCGGGGCGGCCTAGCTGACCTGGGTACGAACGGTCAGGTGGCTGCCGGCCTGGCCCTTACGCACCCGGACCTGGGCGGGGATTCGCTGCCTGAGCTCGGCGACGTGGCTGACGATACCGACCATGCGGCCGCCCTCGCGCAGGCCGTCGAGCACGGTCATTACCTCTTCCAGGGTGTCCTCGTCCAGGCTGCCGAAGCCCTCGTCGACGAACAGCGCCTCGATCTTGGTGCCGCCCGCCTCGGCGGTGACGACGTCGGCTAGGCCGAGCGCGAGCGCCAGGCTGGCCAGGAACGTCTCGCCGCCGGAGAGCGTGCTGGTGTCGCGGTCCACGCCGGTCCAGCCGTCGCAGGCGAGCAGGCCGAGGCCGGACCGGCCCGCGCCGCGGCGGGCGTCGGTGTGGACCAGCGAGTAGCGCCCAGAGGTCATCTTGAGCAGCCGCTCGCTGGCCGCGGCCGCCACCTCCTCCAGACGGGCGGCGAGCACGAACGAGGACAGCGTCATGCGCAGCGTGTTCGCGCCCAGGCCGGCCGCCAGGTCGGCGAGCCGCCTGGCCTCGGCGGCCCGGTCGGCCAGCGGCTTCAGTTCGTCCAGCCGCGCGGCGAGCCGCGGGGCGAGATAGGCGAGCTGTTCGGCCTTGTGCTGAGCCCGGTCGTAGGCGGCCACCGCGTCGTCGTGGACCCGGCGCGCTTCCCCGACCGCCGCCTGGGCGCCGGCCAGGTCGGCGGGCGGTTCCAACGGCACATCCAGGTCGGGGTCGGCGAGTAGCTCGGCGACCGCGCGAGAGGAGGCCTCGTGCTCGCGGATGGCCTGGTCGGCCGCTGCCCGCCAGGGGGCATCCCGCTGGGCGGCGCGGGCCGCCTCCAGGTCGGCGAAGCCGGCCCTGGCCGCGGCCTGGACGGCCAGATCCCCGGCGCGCCTGACGTCGTCCTCCGCCCGCCTGGTGGTGTCGGCCGCGTCGGCGGCGGCGATGAGCGTGTCGGCGGCCTGGCGGGCGGCGCTCATCGCGGTGTCCAGGTCGGGCTGGCCACCGAGCTGGACCAGCAGCGACTCGCGGTGCCGTCCGGCCCGCAGGTCGGCCTCGGCCGCCTGGCGGAGGCCCGCCTCGCGCTGTTCGGTCAGCTCGGCGAGATGCTTGCCGGCATCGGCGATGGCCTGGTCCAGAGCCTCGAGCGCGGCCTGGAGCTCGCCGTGCCTGGCGGCCACGGCCGCCAGCTCCGCTGTCCGGGCCCGCCGCTCGCGGGCGCCCGCCTTGAGCCGGGCCGCCTCGGCCTGCAGCGACACCAGGTCCAGGGCGACGGTGAACCCGTCCCCCTCGAGCCGGGCGGTGAGGTCGGAGACGCGGACGTCGGCGGCGCCCAGCCTCGCCCCGATCGTCTCGGCCCGCTCCGAGGCCTGGGCGGCCTGCGCGTCCGCATCCTCCTCCTGCTCGCGGGTCACCCGCTCGCCGCGCAGCTCGCACAGCTCCGGATGATCGAGGGAACCGCAGACCGGGCAGGGGGCCCCGGTCACCAGGGTGGCGGCGAGCTCGGCACGCATGCCGTCGATGCGGGCCCGGCGCAGCCGGGACGCGTCCTCGAACAGCTCCAGGTACTCCATTTTCGCGGCGAAGTAGGCTTCTTCCTGGCGGCTCTTGTCGGCTCGGGCGACGACGAGGGCGCTCGCGTCGTCCGCCGCGCGGACGTACCGGTCGGCTTCGGCCTGGACGGCGGGAAGCCGCTGGCCAGCCTCGGCGGCCTGGTCGCGTTCGCGGCTCAGCCCGGGTCGCTGCCGCTGCCAGTCCGCGAGCTCGGCGGCGGCGGTGTCGACCTGGGCGGCCAGCGCCGCCGCGGCGGCGCGGGCGTCCTCGGCCGCCTGGTCCTCGTCGTCTGCCTGCCGGGACACCGAGCGCAGCGCCTCCAGCCGGCCGAGCCGCGTGACGTGTTCCTGGCCGGCTGCCCTCAGCTCGGCCGCGGTGGCATCGGGCGCCGCGGTGACATCGGGCGGCGCGGTGGCCTGCCGCCGGGCCTGCTCCTCGCGTACCTGGGCCTGGGCGAGAGCCCGGGTGGTCCGTTCGGCCTCGGTCAGGGCGGGGGCCACCTCGGCCGCCCGGGCGGCGGCGGCCAGTTCGGCCCGCCGGGCCGGCAGGCCGGCCTCGGCCGCGGCCAGCCGGCCGCGGGTGTCCAGGGCGTCCTGGCGGCGCCGCTGCCGGTCGGCCAGGCGTTCGGCGTCACGCAGCAGGTTGAGCGCGTGGTCGAGGTCGCGGCGGTGCCCGGCGACCTGAGCCTGGCCCACGGCGGCCGCGGCCGCGGCGGTCTCGGCCAGCCGCGCGGCCCAGTCGGCGGGTGGCAGGGTGCTGTCGGACGGCACTGGATCCTCGGACGGCACCGGGTCCTCGGACGGCAGCGGATCCTCGGACGGCAGCGGATCCTCGGACGGTACCGGGACGCCGGCGGCTTGGGCGACGCGGGCGAGCAGCGCGGAGATCCCAGCCTCGGCCTCACGGATCTCGTCCGCGGTGGCCTTGCGGCGGCGGGCGAGCCACTCCTCGACCGCGTGGAACCGGTCGGTGCCGAACAGCCGCTGCAGCAGCTTGGCCCGGTCTGCGGCGTCGGCGTGCAGGAACCGTGCGAACTCCCCCTGCGGTAGCAGCACGACCTGGAAGAACTGGTCGGCGGACATGCCCATCAGGTCGGCGATCTCGGTGTCCGCCTCGCCCACCCGGGTGGAGACCGCGCGCCAGGATCCGCCGGCGTACTCCTCGAGCAGCACTTTGGCCTGCTCGGTGGTGGTGCCGGTGCCGCGGAGCTTGGCCCGCTCCTGTTCCGGTTTGCGAGTGATCCGCATCCGGCGGCCGCCGAGCGTTGCCTCGAGCTGGACCTCGGTCGCGGTACCCGGGGCGGCGTGATCCGAGCGCAGCCGCCTGGCCTTGCCGCGCTCGCCGGGCACCCGTCCGTACAGGGCGAACCCGATGGCGTCAAGCAGCGTGGTCTTGCCCGCGCCCGTCTCACCGTGCAGCAGGAACAGCCCGGAGCAGGCCAGGTCCTCGAAGCTCAGCTCCACCGTGCCGCCGAACGCGCCGAAGGCGGTCACTCGCAGCCGGTGCGGGCGCATCAGCCTGCCGCCTCTTCCGTCCGGACGGCCGCGAACGCGCTGGCCAGCAGCTGTTCCTCCGCCGCGGTAGGCGGCGCGTTGCTGACATGCCTGACGAACTCGGCGGCGACGGAAAGGTCGTCGCGGCCCGCGGTCCTGGCCCGGTAGCCGCGCTGGTCGGGTACGAGGCCCTCCGGCTCGAACGCGAGCACGAGGATATGCGGGAAGCGGGCGCGCAGGGCGTCCATGGCCCCCTCGGGGCGGCTCGGGTCGGTGAGCGCGATGGACACGAAGTCGTCCTCGTACCTGCCGTAGGCGGCCGAGCCGAGCAGGTCGGCGAGCCGGCCGCGTAGCGCGCTGAGCCGCCGGTAGACGGGGGCGGGCACCTGCTCGACGCGCGCCGTCCCCGCGGCGTCCAGGTCGACCAGCCAGCTGCCCTTGCGGTGCGCGGCCTCGGAGAAGGAATACGGCAGCGGCGAGCCGCTGTAGCGCAGGTGCGGGGCGAGGGTCTGCTGGCCGTGCAGGTGGCCGAGGGCGACGTAGCCGAAGCCGCCGAACACGTCCGCGGGCACCTGGCCCACCCCGCCGACGGTGATGTCGCGTTCGGATTCGCTGGCCGCTCCCCCGCTGACCCAGCCGTGCGCCATGACGACACGGCGCCGGATCCCGCGGGCCTCGGCGTCGGCGCGGATGCAGCCGACCGCGTGCCCGAGCACTCCGGCGTGCCCGCGGGGGATCTCGTCCTGGCCTGTGGGCAGCTCGCCGCGCACGGCGTCCGGCTCCAGGTACGGTACCCCGTACACCGCCACCGGCCCGTGGGCGTCCTCGAGGACGACCGGCCTGGCCAGCGCGGCGGGCCGGGTGCGCAGGTGCACGCCCGCCTTCTCCAGCAGCCCGCTGCCGAACCCGAGCCGGCGCGCCGAGTCGTGGTTGCCGCTGATCAGCACGATGCACGCGCCGGTGTCGTGCAGCCGGAGCAGGGCGTCCTCGCACAGCTCGACGGCGTCCACCGGCGGCACCGCGCGGTCGTAGACGTCTCCGGCGACCAGGACCGCGTCCACCTTCTCCGCGCGGGCCACGTCCACCAGGTGATCGAGGAATGCCGACTGCGCCGCCCGCAGATCCGCGCGGTGCAGCGACCGGCCGAGGTGCCAGTCCGAGGTGTGCAGCAGTCGCATGGCCCGGACCCTAGCCCAGGGCACCGACATTACGCTGGGGTACGCGCCGGCCACCGGGGCTTCAGCCCGCGGCGCCGGCGGCGAGCCAGCTGTCGACCTCGGCCTGCCACCTCCGCTTGTCCGCCTCGGGCGCGAAGCAGGCGTCGAACGAGTTCCGGGCCAGCGCGGCGAGCCGTGCGTCGTCGTAACCGAACGCACGCCGCAGCGCCGCCAGGTTGTCGTCCACGTAGCCGCCGAAATAGGCCGGATCGTCGCTGTTGACGGTGGCGAGCAGGCCCGCGTCCAGCATGCCCGGCAGCATGTGCTCGCCGAGCGTGCCGACCACCCGCAGCGCCACGTTGGACAGCGGGCAGACGGTCAGCGGGATCTGCTCGGCGCGCAGGCGGGCTACCAGTTCGGGGTCCTCCATCGAGCGCACTCCGTGGTCTACACGCTCCACGTGCAGCTCGTCCAGTGCCTCGCGCACGTAGTCCGGGCCGCCTTCCTCCCCGGCGTGAGCCACCAGCCGCAGCCCTTCGGCCGCCGCCCGCTGGTAGATCTTGGTGAACAGCGCGGGCGGGTAGCCGACCTCGGCGGAGTCGAGCCCGATGCCGATGAACTTGTCCCTGAACGGCAGGCAGGCACGGAGCATCGCGTCGGCGGCGTCCGCGCCCAGGTCGCGCACGAAGCACGGGATCAGGTCGGCCGAGATCCCATGCTCCCGGGCGGCGTCGGCCAGCGCCGCCGTCAGCCCGCCGAACATCTCCTCCAGCGGCACGCCGTTGGCCAGGTGCGTCTGCGGGTCGAAGAAGATCTCCGCCCGCCGCACCCCGGCCGCAGCAGCGCGGGCGAGATAGGCGCCGGCCAGGTCGTAGAAGTCCGCCTCGATCTTCAGCACGCGCACGTTGGCGTTGTACAGGCCGAGGAAGGACCGCAGGTTGTCGAAGCGGTACTTGGCCCTGAGCTCGTCCACGTCCAGGATCGGCATCCAGGTCCCGTTGCGCGCCGCGAGCTGGACCAGCAGCTCGGGCTCCAGCGTGCCCTCAATGTGAACGTGCAGCTCAGCTACTGGCAGCATGCGACCCCCTCCCCAGGGTGATCCCGCGGTCAGTCGCCGGAGCGGATGTCGGTGTCGTCGTCCTCCACCACGTGGACCGCGGCTTCCTCCGCGCTGGCGGCCCCGCCGTCGATGCCGACGTCGCGGGCGACCAGATCCTCCTCGTCGTCAGGGTGAGCGCCCTCGTCCTCAGCTACCAGCCGACCCGCCCGCGGGTCCGGGCCGTCGTCGAGCAGGAGACCGTCTAGGTACTCGTCGGCCTCGTCCTCGTCGTCGCGATCTTCGGGCAGCTCGTCGTCCAGGTCGGAGGCGATATCAGGCTCCTCCTCGGCGAGCAGCTCGTCGAGCGATTCCTGCTCGCCGGCGTCCGAGCCCGACCTGATCGCGCCCGACCACCGCTCCGGCGGCGCGACACCCCGGTCTAGCGGGTCGTCGCCCAGGTTGCCTTCCAGCGTGTCCGACGCGTCCTGGACCTGGTAGTCCTCGAGGTCAGCGGATTCGTGGCGGGTCTCGTCAGGCATCGTCTGCTCCTTCTCGGACTCGGCGATGAATTTGCGCGCGTTGTCTCGTCTTACCATGCGGGCCGCGGCGGCGCCGCGCGGAGGTATTCGGTTCGCCGGGTCCGTCGCGTTGCCGGTAAGTTCGTGGTACGGGGTCGCGAGTGGATATTACGGCCGGTACGGGAGGATGGATGTCACAGGTCAACGGGATCGGCGAACAGCCCGCGATCCTCGTCGAGGGCTTGACCAAATCGTTCGGTGAGGTGCACGCGCTGCGCGGTATCGACCTGTCGGTGCCACGCGGGACAGTACTCGGGGTGCTCGGTCCCAACGGCGCCGGGAAAACCACCGCGGTGCGGATCCTGACCACGTTGCTGCTGCCCGACGGCGGACAGGCGCTGGTCGAGGGCCATGACGTGGTGCGCGAGGCGGCCGCGGTCCGCCGGTCCATCGGGCTGGCCGGCCAGTCGGCCGCCATCCAGGAGGAGCTCACCGGCCGGGAGAACCTGGAGATCATCGGGCGGCTGTACCACCTGAGCTGGCCGCATGCGCGCAGCCGCGCCGTCGAGCTGCTGGAGCAGTTCGGCCTGAGCGACGCGGCCGACCGGGCGGCCAAGACCTACTCCGGCGGCATGCAGCGGCGCCTTGACCTGGCCGCCAGCCTGGTCGGCCGGCCGAAGGTGCTGTTCCTCGACGAGCCCACCACCGGCCTGGACCCGCGGTCGAGGCTGGGGATGTGGGACATCATCCGGTCGCTGGTCGCCGACGGGACCACGCTGCTGCTGACCACGCAGTACCTGGACGAGGCCGACGAGCTGGCGAACGAGATCGTGGTCATCGACCACGGCCTGGTCATAGCGGCGGGCACCTCCGAGGAGCTGAAGGGCCGGGTGGGCGGCGACGTCGTCGAGTTCACCGTGCCGGCCCGCGGCCGGGTCGCCGATGCGGCGGCCGCCGTCGCGAAGCTCGGCGAGAGCGAGCCGTTCGCCGACCCCGAGACCGGCATGGTCAGCGTCCGGGTCGGCAGCCGTGGCTCGGACGCGCTGGTCGAGGTGGTGCGCAGCCTGGACGCCGCGGAGGTGGAAACCCGCGGCCTCGCGTTGCGGCGGCCATCGCTCGACGACGTTTTCCTGGCCCTGACCGGGCACGCGGCCGAGGAAGAGGAGCCGGGAGGACGACGCCGCGGGCGGCGGGGGGCCCGGCGGGGCAAGGACATGGAAAGGACGGCGTCATGACCGCGGTAGCCGAGAGGGCCAGCGCGCCTGGCGTACCTGCCGGGCCCGGCCTGGGCGTCAGGTTCCGCTGGGCGGTGAGCGACACGCTCACCATCACCCGGCGCAACCTGCTGGTCTGGATGCGGGTGCCCGCGTACCTGGTGTTCACCGTGATCCAGCCGGTGTTGTTCGTGCTGATGTTCCGGTATGTCTTCGGCGGCGCGATCCCGGTGAACGTGCCCGGCGGCTACGTCAACTTCCTGATGCCGGGGATCATCGCGCAGACCGCGGCGTTCGCCACGTTCGGCACGGCTATCGCGCTGGCCATCGAGCTGAAGAAGGGCGTGATCGACCGGCTGCGGTCGATGCCGATGGCCCGCTCCGCGGTGCTGGCCGGCCGGCTAGTGGCCGACACCGGGCGGATGACGGTCACGATCCTGATCGTCCTCGGAGTCGGATACGCGGTCGGCTTCCGGTTCACCAACGGCTTCGGCCCGGCGGTGGCCATGGTGCTGCTGGCGATCGTGTTCGGCGTGGCCATCTGCTGCATCGCCGCCTTCACCGGCCTGGCCATCGGGGACGAGGAATCGGTGCAGGCGTTCGGGCTGATCTGGCTGTTCCCGATCACGTTCCTGTCCTCGGCGTTCGTGCCGATCTCCACCATGCCCGGCTGGCTCCAGGCCTTCGCCAACAACCAGCCGGTGACCTACGTCGTCGACACCATGCGCGCGCTGGCTCTCGGCGGCCCGGTCGCGGCGAACCTGTGGAAGAGCGTGGCCTGGCTGGCCGGGATCTTCATCGTGTTCCTGCCGCTGGCCGTACGAGCCTACCGGCGGGCCAGCTGACGCGGGCCTTCAGTGGCCGGGTAGCTCGCCGGCGGCCGCGACGAGCACGAAGATGACGAAGGCGGCGACGAGGAGCGACATGACGATCATGACGGGCTGGCGTGCTCTCGCGGCGAGGACGGCGGCGGGCAGCAGCCCGAGCGCGGCGCACGCGGCGAAAATGTAAAGGCAGGCCCTGAGGAACGTGCTCATCTCGATGCTTTCCGGCGCCGCAGGAAGCCCGGTTAACCCTCGGCGCCTGCGATGCCTGCAGCCACGTCGGCTAATGCTCGATACCGTGACCTGGATGGCGACGTTCAGGCCCTGCTGACCTGCGGACTACGGCGAAGCACCGTCTTTGACAATTATCTTCCCGGCCAGGCCTGCGACTGCTCATGCCTCTGCGCCCTCCCCGGCAGCGAATTCCGACCCGCAACCCGCATACGGACTACCCTCGCCAGAGCAGATTAAAGCTGAACGCTGACGGAATGCAGGCGATTTGGCTATGCCGCTGGTCAGGCGGTCCCCTGGTCTCCGCGGAAATGGGCTGATGACGCGGACCAGGTCAGGCATTCAGGACATCGTGGCCGGCCGGCTGCGGACCGAACTGTCATGATCGTGACATGACGGGACGCGATGGCAGCGCAGAGATCGTCGAGCTCGGCTCGGTGCCCGGGTTCGTGGTGTTCGACCTGCCCGGGGCGCCGCTGTCGGCCGGCGGGACACGGCTGGCGCCGGACGTCAGCGTGGCCGAGGTGGCGGTGCTGGCGCGCTCGATGACCTACAAGTTCGCCGCGCTGGGCGAGCGGGTCGGCGGCGCCAAGGCGGGACTGCGCGGCGATCCGGCGGACCGCGCGGGCAAGGCCGCCCTGATGGCCCGGTTCTGCGCGGAGGTCCGGCCGCTGACCGACGCGGGCAGGTTCCTGACCGGCCCGGACATGGGCACGGCCGAAGAGGATTTCGCACCGCTGCGCGAGCGCCGGGCCGCGCCCGCGGCCATCCGCGCCGTGGTGGCGGGCGTGCCGTTCGAGGACCTGCTCACCGGCTTCGGCGTCACGGTAGCGGCCGAGACGGCGCTGGGCGGGGCGTCGAAGGGTCTGGGCGGCCGTTCGGTGGCCATCGAGGGTTTCGGCAAGGTCGGCGGCGGGGTGGCACGCGAGGTCAGCCGGCGCGGCGGCCGGGTGGTCGCGGTGTCCACCGTGGCCGGCTGCATCGCGGACCCCTCGGGGCTGGACGTCGACCGCCTGCTCACCCTCCGCCAGGCGCACGGCGACGCGTGCGTCCTGCGCTACGGCCGGCCGGTTATGGCACCGCATCAGCTCTTCACCCAGGTGAACGCCGATGTGCTGGTCCCCGGGACCCGGCCGGGAGTGATCGACGTACAGACCGCCTGGTCGCTGCCGCCGGGCGTCCGGGTCATCGCACCCGCTGCGAACGCCCCGTACACCAGGGCGGGGGCCGAGGTGCTGCGCCAGCGCGGCATCGCGGCACTGCCCGACTTCGTGTGCAACGCGGGCGCGGTGATCGGCTACCGGTCCGCGGCCGACGCGACCCCGGACCAGATCCTGGCGGCCGTCGAGGCCAGGATCGGCGAGCTCATCCGCGCGGCGCTCGGCCATCCGGGCGGCCCGCTCGCCGGGGCCTGCGAACAGGCCGGAGGGTTCCTGCTGAGCTGGTGGGGCGAGCCTCCCGGCCCGCCGTACGCGCCCGCGGAGTAAAGGAGGGCAGCATGCAGACCTGGGAGGCGATCACCTCGCGCCGTAACGTCCGGTCCTTCGCCGACCGCCCGATCCCGGGGGCGGACCTGGACCAGATCCTGGAGGCGGGCCGCCGCGCGCCGTCCTCGCAGAACTGGCAGCCGTGGGACTTCATCGTGGTCACCGACCGCGGGCAGCTGCGCGAGCTGGCCAGGGTCTGGCGGGGAGCCGGCCACGTGGCCGGTTCGGCGGCGACGATCGTGGTGATCGGCCCCGCGGCCGACAACGAGTTCGGCCGGGCCCAGTTCGACCTGGGGCAGGCGACGATGGCCATGCTGCTGGCAGCGGCCGACCTGGGCATCGGCAGCTGCCACGCGGGGGTCGCCGACCTACGGCTCGCCCGCGAGCTGCTCGGCTTCCCCGAAGACCGCGGCTGGGCGCTGCTCGTCTCGCTCGGCTACCCCGCGGACCGGCCGCTGGCCCCGGTCCGCCAGCCTGACCCGCGGCCGTTCGGCGAGGTCGTGCACCGCGGCCGCTGGTAAGCCGCCGACCGGGCCGGGCCCGGTCGGCCCGTCCCTGGAAGGCAGCGCGCGGATCTGGGCCGTCGCCACGGCGGCCGCCACGACCTGACCCGAGTCATCGAGCAGCTCACCAGCCAGGAACGCCACGTCCCGGCCGCGGCGGACGATCCGGCCGCGACCGGTGAGCCGCCCGGGCCGCGCCGGGCGCAGGAACTGCACATGCAGGTCGGTGGTGGGCGCGAACCGGCCCGGGCCCAGCGTGGCGACCAGCGCCGGGCCCAGGGTGTCGTCGAGCATCGCCGCCAGGAACCCGCCCTGGATCACCCCGGCGGGGTTCAGGAACTGCTCGCTGGCGGAGAACGCGACCTCGATCGTGCCGGCCTCGGGATCGACCGCCACCAGCTCCCACCCGAGCAGGGTGGCCGCGGGCGGCGGCGCGGCCCGGCCCTCCATCACATCCCAGAACGGGCCCTCACGCGTCACCTGGCCATTCCTATCAGGCCCCGGGGACATTCCCAGGGGCACGGGAGGTTTCTTAGGGGTCGCGGCCTGATGCAGGCCGGACTCAGCAGGTAGTGAGCTGGGCGAACTCGTCGCGCACAGCCGCGGTGTCGGGATGGCCGGCGCCCAGGACGCGGGTACGGTCGGCGACCACCTGGCTGTAGAGTCCCTCGGCTTCGGCGCGACGGCCCTGGCGCGCGGCCAGCCGGGCGAGGGTGGCCCGCGAGGTGAGGGTGTCCGGGTGGTCGTGGCCAAGGAGCCGGTGCCTGTCGGCCAGCACCTCCCGGCTGAGCTGCTCGGCCTCGGCGTAGCGGCGCCGCATGCCCAGCATCCGGGCCACGTCCTGGCGGGCGATGAGGGTGTCGGGGTGGCTGGGGCCCAGGACGCGCTCCCGGTCGGCGAGCAGGCCGCGGTACTGCTGCTCGGCGTCGGCGTAGCGGCGTTGCAACTCGGCCGTCCAGGCCAGGGTGCCGCGCGTGGTGAGGGTGTCGGGGTGGTCCTCGCCGAGCGCGCGGCGCCGCTCGGCCAGCACCTCGCGGGCGAGTTCCTCGGCTTCGGCGGGCTTACCCCGCAGCCCGGTGAGCCAGGCCAGGGTCTCGCGGGCGGCCAGCGTATCGGGGTGGTCGTCGCCGAGGACGTTCCTGCGCCCGCCGAGGACCTGGTTGACGATGTCGATCGCCTCGGTGTAACGCCCCTGCCTGCCGATGAGCCAGCCGAGCCGGTGCTCGGTGGACAAGGTGTCGGGGTGGTCCTCGCCCAGGACCCGGCGCCGGTCGGCCAGCACCCGGCGGAACATCGGCTCCGCGTCGGCGTAGCGGCCCTGCAGGCCGATCATCTTGGCCAGCCGGTGCCGGGTGGACAGGTTGTCGGGGTGGTCCTCGCCGAGCAGCCTGTGCCGGTCCTTCAGGACCTGGTGGCACAGCTCCTCCGCCTCGCCGTACCGGCCCCGCTGGCCGACGATCCGGGCCAGCCGGTGCCGGGTGGCCAGGGTGTCCGGGTGGTCCTCGCCCAGAACCCGGCGCCGGTCGGCCAGCACCCGGCGGTACATCGCCTCGGCCTCGGCGTAGCGGCCGGCCTTCCCGGCCAGCCGGGCCAGATGCTGGCGGCTGGCCAGGACGTCGGGATGGTCCGGGCCGAGCACCCGGCGCTGCACGTCGAGGACCTGACGGCTCAGCTCCTCCGCTTCGGCATAGCGGCCCTGCAGACCGATCATCCGGGCCAGGTTGTGCCGGGCCGCCAGCGTTTCCCTGTGGTCGGGGCCGCGCAGCCGGTCATCGTCGGCAAGCAGCCGCCGGTACAGCTGCTCGGCCTCGGCGAACCGGCCCTGCGCGCCCAGGGCGGCGGCCAGGTCGTGCCGGGTGGCCAGCGTGTCGAGGTGATCCTCACCCTGGACCCGGCGCCGCTCGGCGAGCAGCTCGCGGTAGATCGCCTCGGCCTCGCCGCTGCGGCCCCGGCGGACCAGGGTCCGTGCCAGGTAGCCGCGGGCGGTCAGCGCAGCCGGATCCGCGGGGGGCAGGAAGGCCGCGGCCGCCGCGCTGGCCTGGGCGAGCTTGCCGGCCGCGGCCAGCCGCCCGGCGCCGAGCAGTGCCTCGGTGCCGACCGCGCTGACCGACAGCAGCCGGGCCAGCACCACGGGATCCAGGTCGTCGGCGAGCAGGTCGATGGCGGCGTTCATGTGCGCCCGCAGCCGCCGCCAGGTCGGCCAGTCCCCCGGCCGGACCGGGTCGAGCCCGGCCGCGGCCGCCTCGAACAACGCAACCACGGTCTCCTGTACGGCCCTCCGCTCGGCATCGGCGCTGGCCGCGAGCCGGATGCGGTTCGCGTCGGCGACGACCGGGTGCACGGTGACGGCATACGCGGCGGCCGGGCTGCCGGTAGCCGAGATGTCGATCAGCCCGGTGCGCGAGAGGCCCTGCAGCCCGGCGCGGAGCCCGCGCCGTTCGGCCCCGTTGTCCTGACCCGCATGGCCGGGACCGGCAAGCAGGTCGGCTAGCGGCGGCAGCTGGAGCAGCCAGGCCGGGATCGGGGTGGCCGGCGCGAAGCAGGACAGCACGAGCAGCAGCGGGCGGGCCTGCGGGCGGCCCTCGGCCGCGAGCGCGTCCAGCGACAGGTCCCAGGTGCGCTGCACCGTGGAGTGGATGTCCGCGCCCTGCTCCTCGATGTCCGTCAGCGCCGCGGGCAGCTCGACGCCGTCCAGCGCCTGCCGGTAGCTGGCGAAGGTAGACCAGTGGGCGAACGGCGACCCCAGGTAGGCCCCGGCCAGGTGCAGCGCCAGCGGCAGCCCGCCCAGGCGGCGGGACAGCTCGCGCGCCTCGTGCCCGCCGGGGTCGGCCACCTCGGGGGCCAGGTCCCGCAGCACCTCCGCGCCGGCCTCGTCATCCAGCGGCTTGAGCTCGCGCAGCGTCACCCGGGTGCCCCA